>Ga0080003_1000997_pt1 | contig 16398 bp, 13 predicted proteins | sample JossMetagenome_FD_69206 | JGI IMG/M metagenome (GOLD analysis project Ga0080003, IMG submission 69206) | Hot spring microbial communities from Joseph's Coat, Yellowstone National Park, USA - JC2_E (SPADES assembly) (version 2) | ecosystem: Environmental > Aquatic > Thermal springs > Hot (42-90C)...
CTTCAATATGGGCCCGGCCTCATCGGCGGTTGGGGACCAAGGATATGGAGACGGTGGCTTCCTCATCCTGGGGACTTTTATGTCGAGCCCCCGGAACTTCTTCCATGCTATCATGGATCGCATTTCAGAATTTATCGCACCGGGGCCCTTGCCCCTCTTCAGCTCCAGGTCCACGAAATCGTAGAGCATTTTTTCCGAAATGTTCATGACATCTATGTCCCTGCTTATCCTGCGTATATTCCTGGCATCCTTCTTTGCGGTCACCTCTGAATATCCACCGTAGGCGACTGCCCACTTGCGAAATTCAAACAATATTTTCTCATCTATCATCTCGCCCACACCCCTCAGGGAGATTCTCATAAACTGATGGTGCCTCACTTAAAGGTTCTTTTTACTTTCATCCGGATTAATATTCCAGAATCCTTTCCCTGTTCATTGAGAAGTAGCTAATCCTACATGGCTTACTCCCCCTTTCAAGGGGGATTTCCTCTGATTCTGCCCTCAGGAGACCGAGGTCCTCCAGGGTATACATTATAATAAGGTCGTCTCTTTCCAGGGTGTTTGAAAGTATCCTTGTCCCATATCCGAAGAAACTCAGTAGCTGAAGTGATATTTCCAATGCATCGTTCATGGAGATTTCGATTCCCTTAAGAGAATATGCATAAACCACTGCCCTTACAAGCTTCTTATGATCTAAGGTGTTACTATCATTCCCGCCAGGAGCATTCCATTACAAACAGGGAGTGCTGGAAGTGTACCCTCAAAAAATCTATTTTCCTGCTCCTGGGATCGTTGATTACATCATCCTGAGTGATCTTAAGGTATTCCTGAGTAGTGGATATCTTTGAATGCCCTAAAAGTTGCCTAATTTCCTCGATTCCTACACCATTCCTATATAAATATGTCGCATAAAATCTTCTCCATATATATGCCGAGAAGTGTACCGCTGCCCTTTTTGCAATTTCATATAATTTATCATATTCGATTTCATTTAATCTTACCATAATTGCTTTTGTTTTATTCGTGGTTTTTGTATCTTTTGATACTATATGAAATCATATGGAATAAAAAGTACTTATATTTTACTACTAAATTACCTAGTATATGCCTAAAAAACCTTATGTAACTACATATCAGGTTAATCTTAGGTTACCTGAAGGTATTTACCATGAAATTTTAAAAATAATAGAAATAGAAAAAAAATGGAACTCTCCCCAGCAATTTATTCAAGATGCCTTAAATGAGAAGATTGATCACTGGAAGAAGGAGCATCCTGGTCATCCATGAGGTGAAAGGAGAATGACAAATATTAATAATATAAATATTGATAGAATTGATAATTTGGATGATGTATTAAATGCTCAAATGGAGAAATTAAATAATTTAAGGGAAAAGGTAAAGGAACTAAATTTTGTTCCATTTGATATCATGGGTAATTATGAAATAATATCTTTCAAAGCAATTGATGGGGGGAGAATGAAAATTTATTTCGATCCATTAGAAATTGATATAATAGATGTATTTGATTCCTATGGCAATCTTAAATTAAAATTTGTAGTTCCCTCTGATTTAGTAAATTATGATGAACATAACCCTCCTGATTTGAGTTTTTTAGAAGAAAATCCTATAATAAAATCTTTTTTGAAAATTTTTGGGAAAGATAGAATCTCTGAGATATCTGAGATTTACAACAGCCCTGATACATTGATGGAAATTTCAGAATGGGCTTGTATATACGATAAAATAATAAATAACTCTGGAGATCCCGTGTTAATTATGAGAGATGGTCTTTTAAGAACAAAAAAAATTAAATCTGAGCTAATTAAAAATTTAATTAATATATTAAAAGAAAAAAGCAATTCTGTATGGTTAGTAGGAATTGCCAAAAGATCTAAAATTATGAATATGCTTTCTACGGCTATGCTTATGGAAAAGAAAATCCCCAAAAATCAAATTGGTTATATTAAAATTCCAAAGGAATTGGAATTAATGGCTTATAAATGGTCAGGTAGAGGCAGAATTGATGAAAATATAAATAAAATCTATTATGCTTTTGGTGATCTGTATATAGCAAAACTTTCCAAAAAAAGTAATTTATTAGTTACCGTTGAAATACCAAAAGATTTAGAAAATGATAAAGATATTTATACTAAAAGACAAATAGAAAAAATATTTGGTCATTTAGCAAAGGACTCTAGGTATTCATACCCTGTATTAGGTTATCCACAGACTCTTATGAAAGCACATGAATATGCTACAAATGTTGGTTTTCCATCATCAGTCATTAGGGATAGGATATTGGGAAAAATTTATAATCAATTAGATGAAACTGGTAAATCATTTATGAGGGAAGCTTTCTTATTAAGAGATGAAATTGACAGAAGCAGTTTAGGGGGAGATAGTTAATGCCAAATGAAGATGTAATTGGTGTTTTTATTGGTCTAGAAAGTTCCAACTTAGAATATATTGCTGATATTATAGCCCCTTATAATAGTGATTTTACTATTTCAATTGGAGATATATTATTAGTTTCAGGAATAGACGAATTCATTGTTGCTAGAATAATTGAATATAGACCTATGGGAGAACTAACTAGTTTTATGGGGCAAAAATGGTTAAGCGATGTTGCTTATGATTTAGACTCCATTGGACAAGATATTAAAGAAAGGAAAATTAGGTATTCTGTTAAAATTAAAATTCTTGGATCATTGAAAGATTCCACTTTTATTCCGGGATTAGCAAAAATACCTCATATTACAAGCAAAGTTCTAAAGCCTTCAAAAGAACTATTAAAATCTATTATTTCGGGAGCAAACAAAGAGGAAGAAATGGGATTTGAAATTGGCTCCTATTATTTAGATAACTCTATAAGAATAAAATTTGATGTATCCCAACTCCACACTCAAAGAACGTTTATTTTTGCAAGGGCGGGATTTGGTAAAAGCAATCTAATGAAACTTATAGCATTAAATTGGCCAAAACGCAATGGGGGACTTCTTATATTTGATCCTGAGGGAGAATATGCAACAACAGATGCAAAAGGTAGACCTGGAATAATGGATGGTAGAGAGGCAATTTTAATTACAAATAGACCATATGATCAAAATAAATTAAAAAACGTATATAGAAATTTAAAACTTAACTTAGGAGGTCTCCCTCCGCAATTGGTTGTTCCAATCATTGTTAATAAGTCAAAACATGAAACTATATTTTTTGCAAAATTGATGGGATTAGATCAGGGTCAATGGAAAGATTTAGTTGATTTATTATATCAAAACGGATGGAATACAGATCTGGAAGAAATTATGAAAATTATTTTAAAACAGGATGAGGAGGAGGTTAATTTTTCCAATTCGGATTCAAAGGAGTATAAGCCAATTTTAAATAATTTAGTTGAACCTATTAGAAAAATGCATGACCCCGAATCAAGATTACTTGATATCATTATAGAAGCATTAAAAAGGGACGAAGTTGTTATTTTAGATATTTCTTTATTAGATAATAATACTGCATTGAAATTAAGTTCTTTAATTGTAAAATATATTTTCAATGAAAACCAACGTATGTTTACTGAAACTACTAGCAAATTGATCACAGCTACATTTGTAATAGAAGAGGCTCAATCAGTTTTGGACGAAAGCTCTGGAATTTCTGCATTTATAGAATTAGCAAAAGAAGGAAGAAAATATTCTTTAGGAGGTATTTTTATAACTCAGCAACCAGGAAGTATATCTCATGAAATATTATCTCAATCTAATAATTATTTTGTATTTCATTTACTTAGTAAAGAAGATTTGGACAATTTAAGGAGAGCTAATTATAATTATTCAAATGACATCTTGACTCAAATACTAAGTGAACCAATAGAAGGAAAATGTTATATGTCATTAGGTAAACAGCCATTTGTAATACCTGTTAAGATTGATCATTTTGCAGAAAAAGTAACAAAAAATAATGCAGAAAGAATTCAATCAAGTTCAAGTCCAAGTTTATTAGAGGAAATTATAAATGAAATATATCAAAAGAATGATCCAATGTTATTGTCAATTAGAAAATTAAAATTAGATATAGAAAACAAATATAGTACTATGGATATAAGAGATAAAACAGTCAAGTTATTCGAGTTATTAAATGAAGATCAAAAAAATTATTTAAGAGAAAAAGGATATATTCAAAAAAATAGTGAGGGTAAGGAGTTTGCCGTAAAATTTCCCTTTTATTCAAAATTATGAAATATCAACCGAAAAATTTGGGCCTTGGTAATTATATATTCTTATATGGAAAATTCAAAAGGTGAATTAAAATTGAATCAAATTTCAACTATTAATGAAAACTATTTGATTGATTTAAAAGAAAGAATTTTAGATAAATTAGTTGAAGAAGGTTTTTCAATTATTAACGGAAGAATAATTTCAAATTTTAACGATAAAAATTTCATAAGGAAATTGCACTTAAGTGCTGTCAAATACCTTATAGAAAAGAAGATGAATTTTATTGATAAGGTAGATGATAGATTCATAAACAAATATATCATTAATGGAAAAGAATTAGACATAAAAAATATAAAACCTAAACTAGTTAAGATTAACTCTCAGGAATTTAGTGAATTATTTAATTGGGTTAAACTTCATTGGTCTATACCAATTTCATCTGGATACGGTCGAAGATTAAGGTATTTAGTTTATGATGAAGGAAATTATGCATTAATAGGTATAATAGGTCTTTCTGACCCTGTATTTGCGTTAAAGGATAGAGATACATACATTGGGTGGGATTTAGAGACTAAAAAGATTAATTTAAAACATCTAATGGATGCTTTTGTAGTTGGAGCTGTTCCACCATACTCATATATTTTAGGTGGTAAATTGGTAGCATCTTTTTTAATGTCACCCAGAATAGTAAAAGATTTTAAAAATAAATATAAAAATACTAAAACTCTTATTTCTAATCAAGTATTTAATGGAAAACTAGTTGCTATAACAACAGCCTCTGCATTGGGTAAAAGTTCAATTTATGACAGAATTAAAATACCAGGATCTTCTGAATTTTTACACATAGGTTGGACAAAGGGATCGGGAGAATTCCAGTTTTTAAATGAGTTATATGATGAAATTCTTCGAATTGTAAAAGATACAGGAATTTTAACCAAAAATCCCAAGTGGGGATATGGTAATAGAAATAGGAGAAAAGTTTTGCAAATAGGTTTTAAAATTTTAGGTTTGCCAGATACATTACTATACCATAATATAAAGCGTGAATTATTTTTAATACCTTTAGGTGAAAAATCTTTGGAATTTTTAAGGGGTAGATCTAAAATCATTAAGTATTATAATTTACCTGAAGAGAATATTTCAGAATTTGCATTAAGAAGATGGGTAATTCCTAGGTCTGAAAGGGATAAAAAATTTCTCTTATTCAATAAAAAGGATTACAGTTTGATGACAAATATTAAATAAACAAAATATATTTTATTCTTTTCCAGCTTCTATTTCTTTCAGCCTTTTCATTACCGAATTTCCGTGAAGTGTTACTATGCTCTCCTTTATTTCCCTTACCCTCGCTATTGCAATGCTTATACCTTCTTTTTCTTCAGGGTTCCCCTCATTTAATAGTTTTTTCAAATCTTTTTCAATCATTATTGATGCCTTTAAGGCACCGTTCCAAAACTCCTTATCAAATGCATTCATATCTTAATCACCTTTTTTCTTTTTTGATAGTAATCATTTTATCATTAAATCTTCTTTCACGTATAATTTTATGAGCTTCTAATATTTAAAAATTCGGAAAATAATCTGACAAATGTCAGTTTCATATTTGTTATATTATATTATATTTAGATATTTTATAGAGCAAATTAAAAATTTTAAAGAACTCTGTGAAATTATAGTCGGAGATCACTAAAATTGATATTCATTCAAAAAATATCTTCTTTATTGTATTCTGCTCATAAACTGTCTCGTATCCATTCCTGTTATGTCTATATAAATTGATGTAATAAATATTGATGAATTGTTTAAGCACTTCTAAAGGTATTAATAGGAATCTTACTTAATATTGCATTAACTGTAAAAACATGCCTGAGCTCTCTTTTTCTACTCTTTACAAATTAACAATGGGAATAAAATAATGCATATCTTTGATATGAGTTATCCTTAAGCTTTACATATTAGCTATAAGTCCTATTTCTTATATAAATAAAATTATTTCTTATATAAATAAAATTAATTGTAATTTTGCTTTAATGATATTTAATATAAAAAACAATAAAAGAAAATATATAACCTAAAATAAAAATAATATATATATATATAGCAAAGATTCATGAATAATCTGATCATATTCCAATAAAAAATAAAGAAGGGTGGTCTTAATGGAAGAAAATAATTCTCTCAGAGAATGGGCAAGAAATACTAAAATATGGGAGCTAAAAAGTTGGGATATTTTTTTGAAAGATTATATTGTACCATTTTACAGACAGACATATATTTTGATGAAATTTTATGATTTTCTTAAGAGTGAAAAAATTATAGGTAAGGGGTCTTTAGCAGATATTGATGATGAAATTCTTAGAAATAAAATTAGGGTAGCAATTTATGGAGGTGCAGAGAATCCTGAAACATCATTTGCAAAATTTATGTATGATAAATTCGGGTTGTGTGCAGAGAATTTAAACTCGTTTGAAGAAAGTATAAAAATGTATGAAAATCTTTTGGATGGTATTAAGATATCTATTAATCCAAACTCTTGGATAAATAAAATAAAAATTAAAGATTTAAAAGATACAACATTTAATATAATTCAATATATTAGTAATAAATTAGGATTAAGATTAAAAGATCTAGGTATTCCAGAGGATTACCCTTATGATCCTGTTAAAGATATAGAACCCGAGTCTTTACTACCATTACCTGGGGAGAATCCAGAGAAGTTAATATCCTTAATAAATGAATTTGTACAAGGGTCTATAAATCTGTCATTTTTTATAAATCCATTTACTACTTTTATTCTTTATTCTAGAGCAATCCCTTTATCTGTATTAAGAGATTTTCTTGATTGTGATATAGGGAAGATAGAAGATTTAGCTAATTTTCTGGGACTTCAAGCTTATTCAATGATTGATGCAAGTGAAATTAATTTACCTACTAAATCTCCAGAAATAGTATTTCTGTTATATAAACTCTATTCACCATCTTTATATGATAATATAATAAAATTACAAAGATTTTTATTTAATATTGCTTCAATAAATAATAATACTCTAAATATTATTAATGATATATTTAATGGATCCTATAATGATGCAATAAATCAAATTCATATAACTTTTGACCCTTGGAAGAATTATGAAGAAATTTTCAAATTTTTAAACGAAACTATAAAAGATGATGCACCAACGTGGGTGAATCTAAATATAGCAAATGGAAAGATTGTAGAGATTGAAGTAACTTATCCTTCTTATAATAAGTTACAACTTTCTAATAAAATAGAAATTATAGATTTCCTAATAAAAATATATCCTATCGTAAGCATTGGATTAGTAAATCCTTCTTTAAGGAAAAATTCTTTAGAGTTAACTTTTGATCCTTATGTTCCTGGTTTTTCAAGAAAATGGATTAAAATGGTGATAGAACACGAAGGAAAAACTTAGATTTCGAGAAATATTGAGAGTTGAATTTCCAGATAGTGGAGAATCTCAAGAATTGCAGAGATCAATTTCAAGTCCAAATGAGGAGGAAATTAAAAAAAGGAAAGAAATATCCATTTATGATATATCGTTGGAACAACCTTCATTACAAAATAAATTAAGTATTCTAGATACTAAAGTTAAAGAAATTGTTAATCCACAAATTCATAGCAATCTGTTTGATATTTCTATTTTTCAGGGTTTTAAAATTCAATATATTCAAATACCTTCTACAAATCTGAACCAAATCTCACCCTCTATACATAAAGCTGAAATATCAGACATAAAATTACTTTCAGCTAATGTTAAAATTTTAAATTCCTTTAACACAGATTTAAAGAAGATTAAACAAAAAATTATTAAAACTGAGAATCTTTCTATCTTTGATGTAAGTATATTAAAACCTGAGGAAATAGCCAAAGAGATAGGACCAATCATAAAATTAGATACTCAATTAACTACTGTAAATATACAAAGTGGTTTAAAAATACTTTCATATTCTCACGGGCAATTGCCTATTTTTGAGGATTTCATTAAATGTAATAAAAGATTTCCCAGAGGATTTAGTGAAAGTTTTAATTCACCATTTGTTGTTTTAATAAGTGAAGATAAAAAAGAGTGGCATATTCCTATAATTTATTCTTTAAAGGAATTATTTCGTGAAATTACTGATAAATATCCAAAGATAACCTTTAGAGAACCTGAAATTATAGAAGAAGGTTTTGAAGAAAATGTCGATTCAATAGATTTGCATTCTTTAGATCAATTCACATTTGAATCTAAGATTGAGTTCTTAGATGCAAGAAGAGAATACTTTACAGTAGATGAATTTGTAAAAATAGTTAGAGGAAGACTTAAATCAAGTTTTTTACAACAGTTTGGAATTTTAATCATAGCAGTAAAATCAAAAGATTTAGAAAAAGCAGAAGAAGCATTAAAAATTGAAGGGCTTCAAGTTTATGTATCTAGTCCAAAAGATGAGGATTATGAAATATTTTGTTCAAAAATACTTGGATTAGATTTTTCAGACAATTTTTTTGATACTTTAAGAAAAAATGAAAGATATTTAGAACTTACCAATAAATTAATTTCTATTTTTGTAAAAAGGGGTTCTGATGCCAATGATAAATATCAATATCCCTTGAAGGTTGCTACATTTCTTTATTTATTAAATGACTTAATAGGTAGAAGAAAGATATTAACAAATAATTTATTAGAATTTTATAAATTTGCAAATGAAATTATGATGGCTGGGAATATAAAAGTAGAATATCCAATATCGGATGGAAAAATTATTCCGGATATAATTTATTCTCCTGGGGATAAAGATATTTACATTGAAATAGAAACATTGATTGGAACTATTGAACCATTGAAAAAAATTGATGAGACCATTGAAAAATATAAAGACGAATGTAGAGGAATAAATTGTAATATATGGGTAATCCTCAAACCTGTTTCTGCATTTCTTCATTATGAAGAGCTAAAGGGAAGAGATAGTGCTTATAAAATTCTTTATAGTGACAAAATAATAAAGTTCAAAGTGCTTACCCTTTTAACATCAAAAGAAAGGTTTAGATGGAATTTAATGGATATTGATGAATTTGTGAGGTGGAATAATGTCAGATGAATTTAAAAATGATGTGGAAAAAATAGTAAAAGAAATTAAAAAAGAAGTTTACATTAAAGATGAGGTGCTCCAAAAAATTGTTGCTCTTTTTTTATCCATTAAAAAAGGCCTTTTCCCAGGATATAAACCTCCTAGAGGTCTGCTATTTTATGGCCCTCCAGGAACCGGAAAGACACAACTTATGAAAGTTTTAGCAAAAAACCTAGAACTCTCAGAACCAATAATAATTAGGGGTCCAGAAATTATATCTCAATATTATGGAAAAAGCGAGGAAAGATTAAGAAAAGTATTTTTAGAGGCAAAGGAAAAAGCAGAAGAAGAGACCTTAGCAATCATTTTTATAGATGAAATAGATTCATTAGCTCCAAGGAGGGATTTATCAAAAGGTGAACTTGAACAAAGACTAGTTGGACAACTTTTAAGTTTGATGGATGGACTAGAAAGAGAAAATTTAAAAAGTGAAAAAGGAAAAGAAGAGTCTAAAAATCATGTCATTGTTATTGGCTCAACGAATAGACCAGAAGCCCTTGACCCTGCCCTAAGGCGACCTGGAAGATTTGATTTAGAAATAGAGTTTGATCCACCTAATGTTGATGAAAGGAAAGAGATTCTCAGAATTCTCTGGGAAAAAAATGTTAGAGATAAGAACAAATACAATATTGATAATATTGATTTGAATAAAATTGCAGAACAGACTAGAGGTTTTACCGGAGCTGATTTGCTACAATTATTAAATGATGGGCTACTCCAATCTATTATTGAAGGTAGAAATTATATAACTCAGGAAGACCTTTTAAGAGTTGTAAATAATATTAAACCTTCAGCATTAAGAGAATTTAACTTAGAAAAACCGAAAAATAGAATTGATGATATTAAAAAAGAAATAGGTGAACATAAGGCAAATACCCTAAAACAAAACCTTAATCAAATAGTAGAAGATTTTTGTAAAAATACTCGTTTTACCCCAATTTTAATTAATTTAGAAAACAATAATGATAAAGTAGCTTCAACAATAGCTTACTTAATTAATGAAAAATTAAAGTATCCTTATCTAGTTGTTGATGCTCTCATGTTTAGAAGTAGGTGGTTTGGAGAAATGGAAAGATCAATTAGAGAACTCTTTGAAAAAATAAAACGCCTTCAACAATGTGTAGTATACATAAAATATTTAGATGCGATAGCAGATAAAAATGATGAGCATTTGCAAGGAGCGATTTTAGAATTATTAGAATATTTAAGGGAGTTTAATGATATGAAGGATCAATTTAAGGTACTTCTATTATGTTCAATAGAAAAAAATAATGAAAATAATATAAATCAAAGTATTATAAACATCTTTGAAAAATATATAAAAAATCCATAATTTATCTTTATTACCAGATCTAAAAATTGAATTTTTTAATTACTAGATTTTCATTATGAAATACTTATTGTATTATTTATCCAATCTTTTTAATATATGTAAAATAATACGTCAAAATTTTTTCTATAGAATTTAATTTTTCATCGATTCCATTTTGTATGTTCTCTACTATTTTTTGATCAATAATTTGAGTATTATCATTTGTAATTTTAATTATATTTATTTTTCCTCCCGCATTTGGATCCATTTTTTGTGCCTCTGAAATTGTAAATGTTGCTAATTTTATGGCCTGATCAGTAGTAATATTGTTATCATAGTATTTTTCAAGGAGATATTCAGCATATTCGGATCCATTACCAATTGTAGCATAATCTTTCATAGATTCTGAAATACCATTTTCGTAGAGTATATATAAATCAGGTTTTTTAATACCGTTAAACGTGAGTTTACATGATTTTAATTTTTAATCATTTAAAAACATATCTTATATATCATTTTATTAAATTTTTTATGGGATGCTATTAATTTTTAATTTCATTAATTTATATAATTTTTTGTGTTATTATAATGGTATTTTAACAGAAAAGTTTATTAATTGAGGTGAATATTTATTTCCTGCGCCTGGACTTGTTTGGAAAACTATCAATAAAAAGAAATATCTTGTTATCAGATGGAAGAAGAGAATAAATTGAAAGTCGAGGATTATAAAAGAGGTATATGTTGGTGATCTGGATAAACTTGCAACAATTACAGAGAATCCTATGAAGGATATAAATGCATTATCACTTTCTTATGGCACGAGTGCGGCTGTGTTTCACATAGAAAGTATGCTCAATTTAAAAAGTATAATAAATGAAGTTGTAGGGCATACTGAGAATGGATTATCCCCAGGTGATTACGCAATAATATCCATAGCAAACAGGCTATTAGACCCAATATCCAAGAATGGAATCAGTGAATGGATGAAAATGATTTTATTTCAACAAAATATAGAATAGTAACCTCTCAAAGTTTTTGGAATATAATGGAAAGGATAGATGCAATTGAAATAAAAGCAATAATGGATAGAATAAAAAAAGAAGTTGCTCTGTCTGGGATATGATGCATCTAAATTATTCATAGATGCATCAAATGTATATACATTCATGGAAGAGAATGAAATGGCGAAGAAAGGATATAATAAGAAACACAGGTATGATCTAAACCAGATTTCATACTATATTGCATCAAATTTGGATTACATACCATTATATGGTGAATCATATCCAGGGAATGTATTTGATGGTATGACATTTAAAACAATAGTAATAAACATACCTAAATCCGCAATAATAATATTTGATTCAAGATACAATTCTGAAGAGAAAATCTCATTGATTTCTGATAGGAAATATATAAGGTCTTTAAGGCCATCTGACAACCATGAATTGCTTGATATTCCTATAGACGAGTACAAAGATGGCTATTATGAAGCGATGAAACATACACTTGGAAAGGATCATAGGATAATAATATATTTCAGTAAAAATAGGATGGAAAGGGAAGAGCGGTCATTATTAAAGAGTATTGAATGTGCAATAGAAAAATGCCAGAGCATTCTTAAATCAGGATTATAAAACAAGGATGAAAAAATGAACATTCTAGAAAAATACCATTTACAAGAAACAATTCTTTTAAAAGAAAATAGGCTTGAAATAGATCAGGAACATCTGAATAATAGGATAGATAGGCTAGGAAAAACGATACTATTTACAAACACAATGGATATGGAGGCACAAGAGATAATAGAGTTATACAAGAAAAGGAGCAGGGTAGAGCACTGCTTTCGGGAAATAAGCAAGTTGGACCTGATATCCCCAATCTATCATTGGACACAAAAAAAGATAAAAGTGCATATGTTCCTTTTATATTTGGCATTTCTTTTCCTGTCACTAATATAAAACGAGGCAAAAAAGGTGGAGATAATATATCATTTAAAAAGTGTTATTTCACTTATCACCAATAAATATAATTTATCTCACAGATGGTAAGAAAACAAAGAAAGTAATATTAACAAAAGATGAGACAGGTATGAAAATTCTGAAATATTTAAATTTGGGGAGGCTTCAATAGCACACCATTATTAATTATTAAGGAAAATCAGTAAAATAAAGGTTAATCTATCAATTTTTAATTTAAATCGTGTAAACTCACGTATAAAATTATTTATACACCTTTAATATAAAAATATTTCTTTAAAGTTACCTGGTTGTGATATCACTCTAAACATTGGAAATTATTTCGGGATATGACACACTTAAAAATAAAAAATAATTTTTTTATAGGAATGAAGTTATAAGGTATATTGTCAATCTCTTCATCTTGTGTAAAATTACTAACAAAAATAAGGAGATGGGGAATGTGGCTGAAAATAATAAGAAGTATGTGGAACTTATCTGGAATCAAAAATATGATAAAATGGAATTGGGAGAAAAGATACCTATTGAAAAGCCAAATCTCCCATTTCAAATTGTTGAAACTGTGAACAAGCCAAGAATTAAAGGCGGGGAACAACAGGCTTTGTTTCCCGAGAATCAATTGCCAAAGGATTATCCAAAGGATTGGAAGAATCTTCTTATCTGGGGCGATAACAAATTGGTAATGTCCTCTTTAATAAAGCAGGGCTGGGCCGGGAAAATAAATCTCATTTATATTGATCCGCCGTTTTTTACAGGCGCAGACTTTACAGTTAGGACAAACATTGGAGATGAGGAGATAGAAAAAGAGCCATCAATAATAGAAGAACGGGCTTACAGAGATACATGGAGTGGTGGTATTGCTTCTTATCTTAAATATATGTATGAGCGGTTGATTTTGATGAGGGAATTATTGTCTGAGAATGGTTCCATTTATGTGCATTTAGATTCACATGTTGGTCATTATGTAAAGGTAATGATGGACGAAATATTTGGATATGAGAATTTTCAAAGAGAAATTATATGGAGAATTGGATGGGTATCTGGATATAAGTCGAAAACCTTAAACTGGATTAGAAACCATGACACAATACTTTACTATGTTAAAAACTCTGAAGATTTTATTTTTAATAAGGAATATATTCCATACCCAAAAGATTATAAAAGAAGAGATGGATCATTACCTGAAGGTGTGGGATATCCCATAGAAGATACTTGGAATTGCAGTGATATAGACATTCTAGACTCCATTCAAATTAAAAGCTTTTCAACTGAAAAAACAGGTTTTATTACTCAAAAAAATGAAAACCTTTTAAAAAGAATAATTAATGCTTCCTCAAATCCTGGCGATATCGTTGCAGATTTCTTTTGTGGCTCAGGCACAACATTAGCAGTTGCAGAGAAGCTAGGGAGAAGATGGATAGGCGTAGATTTATCAAAATATGCCATTCAGGTAACAAGAAAAAGATTATTGGATATACATAATTCTAAGGATTTGCTGAATGAAGGCAAGCTATATAATAAGCCAGCAAGACCCTTCGAACTCTGGAATATTGGAAACTATGAAACCGTTTACTGGCAGGAAAGACAGGATGAATACCTTGCTTTTATGCTTAAACTCTTTCAGGCACTGCCATTAACGGGTTTCAGATACATTCACGGAAGAAAAGGGGATAAAGCTGTTCATATTGGTCCCTTGAATGCGCCAGTAACAATGGAAGAAGTTGAAAAGGTTGTAATTGAATGCAGAGCAAATAAATTTAACAAAGCAGATGTTCTGGGCTGGGAATGGAGTTATGAAGTAAACGAGCTTGCGAAAAATTTAGCAAGAAAGAATGGAGTTGATTTAAAGCTTATTCAGATTCCTTCTGTGAATGAAATTAAATCTTCACTTGTTGGTTTTGATTTGCAATTATTGAAAATAAGGGATGATGTTGTAGAAAAAGAATTGTCGAAGTATGTAAAATTTTCAGAGGTTGCATATCTGGAGATTGAGACAAAAAGAAATGGGAACGAAGTTTTATTGAAGATTACAGACTTTCAACTCGCACCAACCGCAGAACTTGCAGAAATAGCAAACAAGGTAAAGGACTCAAGGGAACTCATTGATTACTGGGCGATAGACTGGAATTATAAAGGAGATACATTCCACAATCAGTGGCAGAGCTTTAGAGTGAAGAAAAATCCTAAAGTAGACTATGAAGCACGACACAAATATGAAGATGCGGGAGAATATCTGATTATGGTTAAGGTGATAGATGTATTTGGAAACGATACAAATAAGGTTTTGAAGGTGGAGATAGAATGAATCCAACTGAAATTTTACATCCGAAACAAAGACAGCCCAGTAAAGCGTACTTAGTCGATAAACTTCGAGAGGCGGTATATGATTGGCGAGAGAAAGGTTATCCTGGTACAACTTCTACGACAAAAAGACTTTTACAATATTGGTTTCAAGAAGACCATTTAGTAGATAAGGAACCTTTTAAATTCTGGTTTGCCCAAAGAGAAGCAATTGAGACACTGATTTATGTTTATGAAGTAATGAAAAAGCTTAATTTTATAAACTTGGCAAGAGACTTCGGAACAGGGCCAATACATGGGTATGACCCATCTTATGACCAGTATCCGCTTTATGCCTTTAAAATGGCAACCGGTTCAGGTAAGACCTATGTAATGGCTTTAAGCATCATCTGGCAATATTTCAATCATAAGAAAGAGAACAAAAATGGTTATACATCAAAATTTCTTCTCATAGCAGGCGAAAAGAATGTGATCTATGACAGACTCGCAAAAGATTTTGAAGATGTCAAGATATTCAGACAATTACCACTTATTCCTCCAGAGTGGCAAGAAGAATTTGACCTAAAAGTAATTCTTAAAGAAGACCCAATCCATATTATTCCTGAAAGTGTTCTTTTTTTAACCAATATTCAGCAATTGGAAGAAAGAAAAAATAGAAAAGAAGAAGTCGAAGAATATGTAGATGATGTTTTAGCTCTCGAAGAGGTAAAGAAGGATGATATTTATCAAGAGAACAGGATTAAAGAGGTTTTAACTTCCTGCCCAAATATAATGATTTTAAAAGATGAAGCCCACCATATATACAGTTTTGAAAAAGCCTGGAAGAATATACTATTAGAACTCAATAAAAATCTGGCATCTCAATATGGCAAAGGCATTAATATGGAACTTGACTTTAGCGCTACACCTAAAACTCAAACTGGGGCATTATTTCCTTGGATTATTGTGGACTTTTCATTGAAAGAAGCTATTGAAATGAATATTGTAAAGTTGCCCTTAAAAGGGTTGGTAAAAGGAGCAAAGGAAATTGCTTCCAAAAAAGCGGTAGAAAGATACAGAGCATGGATCGACGCCGGCGTAAGAAGGTGGCGTGAATACAAAGATAAACTGAAACTATTATCTAAGAAGCCTATATTATTTTTCCAATGTTCGGAAAATGAAGAAGCAGATGAGATATACGAATATTTGAATTCAATACCAGATCTTAAAGACAAAGTATTGTTGATACATACAGATAGTACTGGCGAAGTAAAAAAGGCAGATTTACAAAGAGCAAGAGAATTCGCAAAGACCATTGATGACCCAGATCCGGAGAAAAATCCATACGAAGTGATAGTAAGTACGATGATGCTAAACGAGGGATGGGATGTTAGAAATGTGAATGTAATTGTGGGGCTTAGGTCATATACTTCAAAAAGAAAAGTACTTCCAGAACAAGTCATCGGTAGAGGTTTAAGAAAAA
>Ga0080003_1000998_pt1 | contig 16375 bp, 24 predicted proteins | sample JossMetagenome_FD_69206 | JGI IMG/M metagenome (GOLD analysis project Ga0080003, IMG submission 69206) | Hot spring microbial communities from Joseph's Coat, Yellowstone National Park, USA - JC2_E (SPADES assembly) (version 2) | ecosystem: Environmental > Aquatic > Thermal springs > Hot (42-90C)...
TACTAATTATATCCTTTACAATAACGAGGTAATAGGCGATTTAGACAAAGTCCAGCCTTTAGATGAGCTGAAGACACTTGAGACGTTAATTAAAGCCTTAAAGATATTTGAGGATACTAAATTATATTACCCTATAAGGAGACAAATAGAGCTTAGGTTAGCCAGGTTATTAGCAAAGTTTGCTACTTTAGGTGATAATAATGGCTCAACATGAGTCAGAGTTGGTTATAGACCAGTACTTTAGGAAAAAGGGCTGTGAGTATTGGAAAGAACAAGAGCCAGCTTATGGCTCAATTGACTTTAAGGAGAGGACTGTAGTTATCGTAGGTGCTGATTGTGGTACTACCGTAATCTATGCACTCCTTAAAGGTGCTAAATTGGTTATAGCGTTTGAAAAAGATGATAAACTAAGGGCTGAACTTGAGAATACTTTAAAGGACTATGGTGTACCATCTCAAAAGGTAATAATTCATGGGGAATGGTTAGGAAATTACCCTAAAGGAGACGTATTTATTCAGGACTGTGAAGGTTGTGAAATTGCTGATAACTTCAGTGAGATTTCAAAATACGAGCAGGTCTGTATAGCTGTTCATTTATGGATAGATTTCGCCAAACTAATGCCTAACCTGATAGGGTATAGGGTTACTTATGTAACTCCTGATTTTAAGGAAATAGTGCTATGCAAAACTGGATTAAAGTCACCTAATACTTAAATACTCGTTTTTTAATACTAAACTTGTGCATCGTGTTACATATGTAGAGTCTGATATACTAAAGTACATTTCATTTAACCTACAATTCGATTACGTAGAGACTATCATAAAAAGTCGTATCGTTAGTAATAGACGTAATAGGCGTATTTATAATTACACCGAATATTTGGTGCATTGTGAACCAGGCGATTATGATGCTATACTTGTGTTTAAGGACAATAACGGTATTTCGGCTATTTCAACTCGATTAACTGTATATAACAGAGGCACAGCCAGGTATTTCATTTATAATACGGTAGACCCTAACAAAAAGATAGTTATGGTATTTTTGAAAAAAATTCAGGCATAACGCTTTTTTAAGGTAACATTTTTTTATCGTATAACGAATATATGCCTATGGTAAGCAAAAAGACTAAAGAGGTAGGTTATGGTATTGCTGGTCTAAGTGCTGGTATAATAGCGTATTTGATATTAAAGAGAAAGTCATCGACTACCGTTACATCTTCACCTACTATATCCTCACCTACCACGTCCTCATCAACATCAACTCCTCAAAGTTCCCCTAGTGGTAGTTCTACACCATCTGAATGTAATTTTATAACGCCTAATAACTTCTCACAACAACTATTGGCTAACTGCTTTGGTGGTTCAGTTACCGAATGTGGATTATATCAGAACCTGATAAGTGTGAACGGATTCTGTGAGGCGTTTAGTACATCCATGAACTCTAGTATTAATCCTCCTAAAATCCAAAGCGGTCTAATATTTTATAACCAAACTAGTGGATTCTTTGGGTTTTATTGGGCTTACCCTGGTGATTATGGTGGTGTTAGCCCATGTTATTGTCAAGGGTCTAAAGTGGAATTGCCTTATAATAACACTGGTGCATTTTTTGACTGGATAGGGTTAATACTACCAGGTTATTACACATGGTTACCTACATATTATTTCCCGTCATCAGGGATAGGATTCCTAACATATAAAGGGGCTCTATGGTATAGCCCTGCTACTTACGGTTTATTGGGCTATCTGAAAAACAACAATACCACGTATACAGTAACTATAGAGAATACACCTGATACCATAGGTTACAGTGTAAACCAATTCACTACAGACGTAGGTGGTAGTCTCTGTTTTAATTACCCCGATTTTAACAGTAATTTCTGCTTAAGTATTGCCCCTAACCAGAACATACCCTTTTGGGTAAACGATAGTACTACTGTAAAATGGTGCCCCTCAAACACACCTAATAACTGTACCACAGTATACGGGTAATGGTAATGGATAGTTTTGAATGGGTCTGTATAGGCAATAATGCCTATATATTACCAGACTGGTTAGCTCTATTCGTTTATGATAATGTAAAAGTGAGCGAGTTAGAGTACATAGTCAAAGCATTTCAATTATTAAAGCCTAAAAATAGAGAAGAGGCTGAATATTTCTTAAACCTCCTTAGGAAAACAGACGCTAAGGAGATTATTTTTAGGATATATGATAACGGATGTGGTAAATAGATAAAAAACATTAATTCACTTTATGTTTACGCTCTAACTCATCTAACCGTTTTTCTATCTCTTTTAATTGCTCCTCAAGTAGATATATATAGCCAGCAAAGAAAGGAGAGAATATCGCTATCCATATAAAGGGCAAATAGCATAAATCCATGGTCACACCTTCTTGAGGTCTACATGATAAATCTTAATCAGCTTTATGTATTCTAATAGGTAATGAGCCAAAAGGAATTCCCTTACCGTAAGTGGTATACCCATGATAGTAAACTTTGCCTCATTAATATCTTTCCAGCACTCTTCAGGACTAAGCTCCTGTTTTTTCCTATCAATTACTGCGTATTTGTGCATTGTTTTAGGCAATCCCCTAGTAATATCTATGGCGAAAATGGTGCTTGAGAAGTCGAAAATCAGCTTATGTGGTACTTTGTTTAACGTTACCTGTACACACAACATGTGACCGTATAAGCTCTTAAATACTGCGTCAAACGTGTCAATTATTCCAGGTTTATCATCAATTATTACTATGGTGTCCTTGGTTAAGCCCCATATGAATTCGAAATACTGTAAATCGTGCTTACGGGTCTTTATACCACTAAGGATACCCTGATTTTCTATATGCGTAAAAATTGTGTCTAATACTCCTTTGCCTTTCTTTTCATAATTAGCTAGGTTTATGCTACCTATGCTGTGTATAAAGGTTTGCATACCTCTCTGAATTGCTAAATCTATATCTAACGAGACGAATTGGTTTAAATACTGCTTTACCTCAAATGGTATAAAACTCATAGCAAAATATACTACGATAACCCTATTAAAAAATGATAATGCTCAACGGATAGTGTAAAAATTTTTAAGTGTCCAAATGCTCATTTTACCTATGCAAACACTCTATCCCATAAAATTCAAGGCTGGAAATAAGTTCAGGTATGGGTTTTATATATGGTCTGAATCCTGGAAAGATACGGATGACTTTTTTTATATATGGGAAAAGAACATGTTTAAGCCCTACTTCAGAAATAAGACCTATAGGTTTGATAACGGTGAGTGGAAAGAGACTTATCCAGAATACCATTACAAAGCTCAAGAATTTGAGAAAGCTTTAGAGCAATTCGTAAACTCGTTACCTCTAAATGCTGTAGTGTTTCAGGGTAAGAGGGTGTTCTTAATCCACTCATTTGTAGATGATATGTATACTGAACATTGGGCTTTTGACCCATATCGTTTAGACATTTATTACGCATTTGCTGAACCACGAGAAAGTTTGGTTAAGGAGAACAACATAGATATGGTAAGACATCGACTATACGAATATCTACTAAACCATATTTATGAGAGGCTAAAGTTTGCTGATATCCATGCTCAACACTTAATTATTGTAAAGAGGGATAGGAAATGACAAGACAGTGTATAGTTTGTGGTGCATGGTTCAAATACGATAGGTCTGCTATTAGGCATTTAACGATAGTTCATTGTATCCCTAATGACCTTTTCAGACTATACGTTACAAAGATAGACACCACAGTTCCTACAAATGATGACGGGGATGATGATGATGTTGAGGTTGAACTGGTTAGCTAAATTAACCGTAGCTGTAGTATTAGGAAATATCGACGCCTTAGTTAGTCATGGAATTGTTAAGACCGTACCTGTATGGTTCATCGATTTATACTCTATCCCTATTGAGTACTTAATTGCAAATTCTGTTATAATTGGGCTAGCAAAAATATACAAGAGGGTAAAGAATGCCAGGACGAATATGTAAAGGTGATACCTGTGTTAATGCTGATTATATTACTACCACATGGACAGTAGACCAAGTTCAACAAGTTCTAACATTGTCTGCTGTATATTCACCATATCGTATTGCCAGGATTGTACATAAGAGGACTTTTGATACGTATCAGATAGTCTATCATTACGATTACTTTAAGAGGCTGATAGATTTCCTAAATACACCTCGTTCAAAAGTAGTTTGTGGTAATACGGAAATACCAGCATCGTTTATAAGTACTGTTTGGACATGTGAACAGTTAAGTACTGCTATATCCCTTCTGCTCCAGGGTTATGGCTATGAAACAGTAGCTAGACGGGTCAAAAAGAGGACTGCTGATGTTAAGGCGATTAGAGACCATCTTAGTTATTTCATAGACTTACTAGACCAGGTAAAAGGATATATAAGCCAATTTCAGGGTCTACTGATTTATAACTCTCCTTTAGGGTCTACTTATGAGAGCCCATTTGAGGTACCTGGTATATGGACAGTAGACGGTCTTTGTAAATGCCAGAATGACCCTACTTGTTATAACTACGTATATAAATTCCACACATCTAATTGGCTCACGGTGATTTACAAATTAGAGAGTCATAAGGGTAAACTATATCAGGTAGACGTATTCAGAGGAGTTTCAGAATGGTATGGGTTAGCAAACCTATTAGCAATAATAGCTTTAGATACTAACCATGAGGTAGGCGTAGGGCTCCAGGAAGTAAATTTAAATTTTCAGGTAACCGCATGTAACTTTAACGCGTATTACCAATATATTGTTACATCGGTGTAGGGTATGTATCTGGATTATGACGGTGTGTATGTTATTAATACTCTAATGAGGATTTACAGAGATTTTGGTAATAGGGCATTAATAAGAGAGACAGAATACGGATACCACGTTTACCTGCCGATAGAGTGTAATATTGATAATTTTGTGTACTGCTTAGTGCTTAGAAAATTGTATAATGATGATAGAACGCGTATTGCTATGGATATAATCCGTTTAGGGTTTTTCGGATTTGAGGAGTCGTTTGATGTAGTCTTCGATGAGAAAATTAAGAATGTGAATGGTATAGTGCACAAAATAAAAGGAAAATGGTATAACTTGAGGGATTACTTGGCTCTTAGGGGAATGATTTGAAATAGTAACTGATAATAACGTAGGATATTTTAACCAAGTTACCCGTTGTTAGATGCATTTCTAAGGAGGTTTAAATAATACTCTATTTGAGGGGTATACCGTGCAATAATAACTACTCCTGCTAACGCTATACTTATACCTATAATCTGCTTAGCTTTGCTGGTCATTATTTCGCCTTTCTGCTAACTATAGCTCCTGCTATGGTAAGGGCACCTATTACGCCTAACGTTACTAAATCCTTATTAGATTTACTAGGTGGTGCTGGTGGTAAAGGTGGTGCATTTGGGTAAAATGTTACCCCAAATACGAAAGGCTGTTGAATTTGCTGTTGTACTGATACTCCTGAACTTGACGGTGTAAATACAATTGAGTCTGGTGACCCTATGAGAGTACCACATATTGGGTTTTCTGATGCTACTTGATTCATTTCGTTAGCCGTTTGTAATGGGTAATATCCCTCTAACTGTTGTATAAGGGTTTGGACACTAAACAGTGTATTAGATAATACTGGTGTTTCTTCACCATAACCTACGTACAAAGTGGATTGGATATTTGGGTTAAAGTATACATCTATACCGTTTACATTAATGGTATAAGTGCCGTTTGAGTTTTGTCCCGAATTTGAACTAGGTTGAGTTATAATAAATCCATAGAGCTTTTCACTAGGTGGATTATTAGGTATATATGTTACATTTGCAGACGCCGTTATCGTTGATTCAGGATTAAGTATTGCTATGACGTAATAGTTAGGGTTAGGGATAATTATTTGGTTAGTGTTTGTGTAAAAAGTGATTTCGCCAGTGCCTACATTATAAACCATAATGTCGTAATTATTATCGAATGTCAGCAATATGTTATTTCCACTAGGCAAATTCATAGCTAATCCTAAGCTTAATTGAGAGCTGTATACACAGCCTGTAGGATTACTCATAAGATAAACTCACATCAGTATTTAAAAAAAAGATACCTTAAAAATAGTACACTTTCAACAAATCAAAATGTATACTCCACCTAAGTCCTCAATTATATCGATACCAGTAGGGTTTAATGATACCGTTAGGATAATAGGGTAGGTAACGGTGCTGTAAGAGCTACTAGTATTATAATAAACCCTATTATCACTGCTACTATAACATCCCAATCAATATTCACCTTTTTTCATATAATACTAACAATATGCCCCCTATTAAAGCCAATATCAACACAATAAACAATAGGTCTATAATTAAATTTGTATAATTTTTATTCACGTTATTGTCAGAACAACTCTGATATAGAGGCGTTTGGTTTATCGTTTGTGAACTGATACTAGATGAACTAATATATTGAGGATTTGGTGGGTCTGAACTGATTATTGTAGTCAGTAAATCGGCATTAGATATTAAAGATACAGATAACTCTGACGTGTTTACGGGATATATAAATGGATTTACAGCTAATTTTTCTGTGTAACCAAATAATAATCTAGACCCTATTAATACCCCATAAGGTCTAATACCATATTCAGTACCTCGTAAACTTGTCGAATACAGAATATTGAAAATAGCTTGAGATGCTCCAGGATTAAAGCTCACAACGTATTGTATCTGCTCTTTTAAGAATACTGGATAATTGGCTATAAATCCGTCTGCATACCCTAAATTGTAAAAGTTTCCGTAATTATACATGCCACCTAAAACCATAGGTACCATATTAGATTGAGTTAAATAATAAACCGAATATTGAGGTATAAAGTCTTGATTTAATATAGGCGTAGACTCAAATGCAGAGTTAGGTATTGTCATATCGTTTATGGTAAAATCTATCAAGTTACCGTATATATCGGGTATATCGTATCCTATTGTGAAATAATTACCTTGATATTGTGATATCCCTACAGTATATTGTATGCCAAAAGGTGTAGTTATAACCCAATTTTGAGGATTTATTATATTAGGATTGACATAAAAACTAGTAGTAGGGGCTATTATTCCAATATCTTGTTTTAATGCTGGTGTATACATCTCTGATATTTGTAATGGAATGTAAGTAGGTAAACTAACGGTTACTACGTAACTTTCGGGTAAATTTTGGGTATTTATCGTGAATCCATTACCTTGTACATATAATCGCTCTATGGTATTTCTAGTAACTGTATATCCATTGGTTACATTTATAGGATATATCGGTGATAGAGTATTATATGATTGTTGAGCGAAATTATCTTGATTTATTTGCATTGGGTTTAGTTTAATTTGTTGTATCATGAATCTATCTAAGGTTATCTCTAAAAACGTTGATGAACTAAAACTAAATTTGTATATTCCTCCTGGTGGTAAAACCACTAAAGGTATAATAGAGAAATTTGTAGAGTTATATAACGGTGAAACATTAATATGTGGCTCTGGATATGCTATTTGTGTTATTTGAAAATTTGGTGATATTGTTATCGATTCTACAATACCAAACATTACTCTTCACTTAATTACACCGTAATGAATAGTATTATTCCTATCAGTGCTAATAAGATAATCAGTACTGCTAATGGACTGGTAAGTAAGTTTACTAAGTTAATATTGGTCTTAGATACGTTTGTCGTTGTGGTAGTAGTAGTTGTAGTAGACGTAGAGCTAGAGCTTACTGAAGAGCTAGAGCTTACTGAAGAGCTAGAGCTTACTGCAGAGCTAGAGCTACTGTATGATGTCATCGTTTGAACAGAACTACTACTGCTTAATAATGTAGGTAAAATCCTGGCGTTAGACTGTAACGTTACTGATAAGTTATTAGTTTGAGACGGTATTATAAATGGGCTTTGCATTAATGGCTCTGTATATCCTCCTAAGAATATAGAGCCTAACATTAAACCATATGGCTTAATACCATTATCTGTTCCTGCCAAACTTAACGCTAACAAAAGTGCAAATACTGGCTGGTTATTACTGTTATATCCACCTGTATATCTTATATACTCCTTAAAGAATACGGGATAATCCGTGATTAAACCATCCGAAATGCCTAAAGAACTAAATGACCCATAGTTATATTTACCGTTTATTATCATCTGCATAGGATTAATATTTTCAAAACTATTATACGGTAATTCTGGTACAAAGTTTTGGTTAATAGTAGGGGTACTATCAAATACCGTATTACCCAAGGTTTCTTGATTTATTGTAAACTTTGGGATGTTTCCGTATAAATCTGGTATATCAAATCCTACGGTATACAATACTCCAGATAAAGGCGATACTGCTACTGAATACTGGATACCGAACGGACTTATTATATTCCAGTTCTGCGGATTAATTATGTTAGTATTTGTATAGAATGCCGTAGTAGGATATATCAGGCTTACGGTGGTATCATATGCACTATTATATGTAGAAAGACCTACTTGTAATGGTATATATGTTGGTAAACTTATAGTAACTATTTGACTTTCTGATAGGTTTGTGGTATCCACAGTAAAACTGTCACCTTTTAGATATAACGTTTCAGTAGATTGCCTGGTAACATTATATCCCGTTTGTCCTGATGTGCTGGAAAGAGGTTGAGATGTATCATAGGATTGCTGGTAAAAGCTATCCTGGCTTAATTCTGACGGATAAACCGTAGTCTGTTGTATAATAAATGTGTCTAAAGAAAGCTCAAGAAAAGTTTCGGTCTCAAACTGAACCGTATATTTACCTCCTGAAGGTAATACAACTAACGGTATAGACTGAAGAGAAGTACTGTTGTATAATGATGATGCAGAGTTTAGCTGTGACTGTTGTGGTGTTGCTATTTGTTCTATACTAAAGCTAGGGTATACTATCTTATAGGATACTAACTCGTACATCATATTTGTTTCGACTTCAGGGTATATAATATATACACTGAAAATGAGCAAAAGCCTTTTATATATACCAGTGCTCATTTTGTAATTGACCAAATATGTCCAAAAAAGTCCAAACCCAAAATAATGGGAATAAAAGGGAAAACTTGAGCAAAAAGTTAAGTGATTTAAGGCAAACCGTGGCTTTACCAGTAATTGGTAACGTGACCATAAAGATAGATGACATTGAGGACGTCCAAATGACAAACGTGAACGGTAAGCTAAAGATAAAGATAATATATAAGGACAACGACGGTTACAAGTACACAGTAGTAGGTGCTACGTTTTTAGACCAGGTTAATGAGTGCATTAAAAACGCAAACGAGATGGAAATTACCAGAGACGCCGAAACCTTAAAGACCTATATTGAGTGCCATTAAGTGACTCTTTATGAGCTACATGGTTACAGAAGGCGAAAAAAACAAAATAATGGAATGTATTGGCACCGTGTTAGCTGGTAGAATAAGGATATTGCATGGCTATAGGGTCAAGATATTGGGATATGACCACATGCGAAAAGGTATACTAATAGAGTACCTAGATACCCGTGAGGTATCACTTCTGACCAAAGTTCATGAAATAAGACGTTTGATATAACCCTTTTTTTCCTCTAGTTTTATCTGTTTTTCTATAGGTGAACGTTTTGGGTAAGTTTAACAAAGATGAAAGACGGCATTTATTCTATGAGGGAATTACAGATAATAGGGGAAATATCAGGCTGGATAGATTTAAAGACGCCCAAGAGATAATAAAACGTAAAGAAGAGAAGATTCGCCAGGGCTATAACCAATTATTTTTGGCTAAAAACGCCTCATCGTTACTAGGGATTAAAATTAATGAGTGTCATATAATAGCGGTATTCGGTTTCGACGTTTATATCAAATGCTTTAATGAAATCAAACAGATAAACTATGAGGCTGTGGTGGATTACATAAAAAATGTGAAATATATAGAAAGGGTATAACTTATCTTTTTTACGCTTTGTTATGCGATTTCTTATACAATATAGCCCCTATTAAAACACCGAATAATATTATCGCCAATATCCATAACAGTGAACTACTGCTTATTACGTTCTTTACGTTATTGCTGGTCACTTGCAGACCGTTATTATTTATGACTAGGTAAGCCTGGTTATATGGTATATACTCAAAGGAGTTTTGAGGAGTAAACGTTATACCCGTAGGTGTATCGTTTGAACTTTGTAATACGCCATTTACATACCATCCCTGTTGTGTATAATTCTGGTTTGCTGTAAAGTTAGTAGTACTAGACAAATCCAATACCACACCTACAGTATTTTGAGGGTAATTCGAAATGCCTAAGAAGTTATAGGGTATAGGTACAAAGTTACAAGTATTAGAGCCGTTCACTATCCATATATCTGGTCTGAATACAACAGTGTTCTGACCTGCATTACATATAGGTGTGCCTGGTGGTACATAATACACATTGTTATTGGTGTCTATTATTAACCCGCCTACACTAGTACATTGACTAGGCTGTAAGACTACACTGGTATTAAATTGAACGTAACCTGTTACTGTCTGACCGTTAAAGCTGAAAGAACCTCCTGCGAAAATCGGGAATACGTTTATGTTTGCTGTACTGCCCTGCTGATATAGGTCATTCAATACAGTGAATAACAATTGGCTCTGCTGATATACGCTACTAGGATTACATTGAGGGAAATAAATGTTAAATGCTGAACCCTTTAATAAGTTATAGAGCTGTGTTTGGGTATATCCCATATTATGATAATAATCCCATAAATCGTTAGCATAATTCGTTAGGTTTAGGTTTTGTAGGAATTCCATGTATTGTACTACTCCTCCAAAATTTATGTAAGAGCCCGTATAACCGTTTGGTGTACTGATATACATAGCAGGATTATCGACTGAACTTAGATTAATCAGAACTGCTACATTATTTCCTACACTGCTTACGCTTATTGTAAACATATTTTCAGCTATTTCAACATCACTACCGTTAATTTGGGCATTAATACCGTATATCTGTGATACTCCTGAACCACTTATACTAGCGTATTGTTCAGCCAGTACAAACGGTAATATATCCACGAGACCCAAAGGCACTTGTTCAATAACTGTATTACTAAACGTTATGGTGGTGTAGTTATTGGTATTGGGATTATATGCTACATAACTTTGTGATGGGTCATCGAAAAGGACTACTAAAGTGTTTGTTTTACCAAAAGCCTGGTATTGTATACCGAATCCTACTGGAAACGGTATATAGTCCAATTGACCAAACTGTCCTAATGGGTAGATTACTATAGGTTGTACATTACTAATAGTCGTGCTATAATTAATACCATCAGTTTGCCCGCTTATACTGTTTATTTGCCCTATAGTTTGGGCATATGCTTGAGCCGAGTAAATTATGTTCTGTATATAGGGGTTTAGGCTTTTGATTACGTTATTGATAATATAATTCTGGTAGTTTTGTACAGATGAGATATACGCATAATAATCGTTATAGTTAAGTGCTAATATCCAAAGCAAATCGTATTTTAGACCAGGGGTTACGTTGATATTAAAGTTATTAGTGGTATTAACTAACGCATTATAAAGGTCTGAAAATTCTCTTACGACATCTGTAAATTGAGCCTCATCCTCATTAATAAGTTGAGCTACACCTGTACTAAGAATAGGCTGTACTGGTTTGTTGAAATAATTAAACGCTAGACATCCAATAAATGCACCTGCAATTAGCCCTCCTACTGCTATACCTACTGGTGGTACATCACCTGTAGCAAGTATTACTCCTCCTTCGACAAGTGAACTAAATCCAAATCCTACTTCAGCTCCTTGTATACAATTTGATATAGCACTACTCAATTAGGTCACCTAATATGGAACTATTCTAGGATGTACTCCTCCGTAAATTCTACCGTATACTGGATTAGTAACGGTAGATGATGTACTACTAGATGAACTACTACCACTTGAACCTCCTGATGTATCTACTGTCTCTACATTATAGTTAAGTCCTGAACCCATATTACCACTATAGGTATTCCCGTTTATCGATAAGTTGTATTGATATGATGAACATGTGTTATAGTCCTGGTCGTTGATGAAATTAATAGCTGGCTGACCATTCACAATCACGAATTGGTTAAAACACCTTACTGGTGCTGGATTATTGCTAGGGAAATTATCAAATGGGTCTGTAGTGCCTACTGCTATTAACCATCCATTTCCTACTTGAACTGAACCACTTTGACCTGGTGCTATAGTGACTTTTTGGTTATTGAAAAAGTTACTTACATTCGATAGTACTATGTTATATTGTGTATTATTGGTAACAGTAACAGTCATGGTAGGTGACAGGTCTACTTCTGGAACTATTACTACGTTAGTACCATTAGCGAATTGGTAGTTAAGTAAATAGGGGTAATTATTGTTAGCCCCGTTAGGTGGATAAACGTATATTGCTCCGCCAACGTTTGTAGACGGTGCTACTGGTAAGGAGTCATTGAATTGACCTGGCTGTATATAACCCGATATCCATGTAATACCTTGGGTACTGTTACAGTATGACGTATACTCTGATGCTATCTCTATCTGCACTTGAGTCCCGTAATTATTGTTTATGGTTACGTTATTCAGTGTGAAACAACTGCAATTAGGACAATAGCACTGACCTGATATACCTGGTGGACATGAACATGATATAGCACAATTACCAGAAGGTGGTGCTACATTACCAGACCCTCCACTAGATGACGGATATGACCCTCCTCCTGAAGAATTAGTAGGTACTGTAGAGGAACTGGAACTACTACTGCTACTAGTTGATGATGAGCTAGATGTTGAACTACTTGTAGAGGAACTACTACTGCTACTAGTTGATGATGAACTAGGTGGTGATGATGTAAAAGTACTAGTAGATGCACTTGAGCCATTTCCTACGTATGCCGTGCCAGATATAGTACCTGGCTGACTCGTATTAGTTGTCGTAGTGCTGGTAGTTGTAGTACTGCTCGTGGTCGTAGTAGTACTTGTAGTTGTAGTGTTATTCTGTGGACTAGGGGTACTGGTAGGAACTGCCAAACTAGGGACTTTTATGTAACCTTTTTCATATGCATAAACTACTGCTCCAGCTATGCCCAAACCAATAACTAACGCCAATACGTCTGACTTATCCATGAGTAAAAAATAGCTTTAGTATATAAAAAAAGGACACCTTAAAAAAATAGTTACTTAGATGCGTTGTTTACATTTTTCTCTGCTTTTTCCATGGTGTCAGGAGTGATACCCATAGCGTTAAGTTTTTGCTGTGCTACCAAAACCATTTCAGCTAAGTTGTCCAAGTTTAAGTTACTTAATGCCGTAAACAATTGCTTATATTGTTCTTCACCAGTGGCATAAAGCCTTAGTTCTATTACAAGGCTCTTACGGTGTCCTATTACCTCGATTTTGTTTACATATTTACTAACTAACGCTTGGATATTCAGGCTCATATGATATAATCAGGTGTACAAATATTTAAAAACATTAGTCATCTTTTTCCGATACATGTTTATGAGTAATCCCGTTCATTATGTTATATGTGTCCACTACTTTTTTCATGGTATCCACTAACTGTTTTGTTTGACCGTCTGTACCAGATACAATATCGTAAAGGATGTCTGTAATTATAGCCCTAAATAATTTACGCCTAATATTACGACTTACAAACGGTAGTATAACTAACATGTCAGCCATTACAGTGGTAATTTGACTAACGGTAGTTATAATGTCCATTACTTCACCTCAATAAAATTACTTAATATATCAAAAACCACGGGGCTAAACGCCATGAAATTTAACGGTCTCGATTTTACTATAATTACGCGTCTCGTGCTAAAACCGTCTGGATAAATCATAATGACCACTAAACATTACTTAATGCCGTTGTTTATAAGGATATCTACAATTTTGTTGAATTCGTTACAATACGTTAAATCCTTTCTTACATGGTCTATACTGGCTAAGGTATCATTATCGGGCTGATGAGTCACCATATCCTCAACAAACCGTAATACCTCATCCTCATATTCACGTTTCGGTAATACTACAGGATGTAATGTACCATGTTGATATGCTCCTTTTACCTCCAGGTATTTCTCTGGAACTGTAAATGAATCCCTTCTGTGCCATTCTAAGTAAGGCATGAACGGGTAAGCAATAACGGGTAAACCTACATATGACGCCTCTAACGGTGGTAATCCAAAACCCTCATTTCCAGACAAGAAAACGAAAGTTCTGCTACTATAATAGAGCTCCTTAATGTCCTCCTCAGTATTTACCCCAAACGGGATACATTTCACATTAGGGTTTTTAATACGGTTACAAATGGACAAGTCCCCTAAGACTATTCCTTTACGACGCGTCTGGTTAGCAAACTTGATAGTCAGATAAGGAGTTTTTCTAACAAGGCTGTAAGTGACAGCCATAAAATCATATTTCTTATCAACTCTTCTGACTTTCGCATTTAGGAAATCAATAGGAACCTCATGTAATACTGCAGGATAGCGGTAATTTCTGCTAAGGAATTTTACGAAACTTGAGCCAGGTATAACGGGCTTAGGTATCATATTTATAAAGTCAATTTCATCGTTATCTAAAACCCATTCAACTACGTAGTATATCCATTTGTATCTAGGGCTCATAAAGATTTCCTTATTAAACACTCCCATGTAACCTATAGATTTAATCCCCGATTTCCCTAAACAATATTCTAATGTCCTGGCTACCTTTTGTGTAGACTTAGCTGGAAATGCGTATACTTTGGTCATCTGAATCACCTCGCTATCAATCCTACATCATGTCTGTCCTCATGAATAGGCATATATCCTATTTTCTTAAGCTCCTCAATAAACCGTGGCGATAGTACATAGAGTTTGAAAATCTGGATAGTTTTGTCATTTATATAACTCAAATGGTTTGTCACATTCACTTGTTGTATCATATATAGGTTTTAAGTAATCTACGGTTATAAGGATTTTTTACGCTAGCACAATAATGAGGAGAAGGACAAATATGAATACAATCACTAAAGGGTTAGTAAGATAAGAGGCTATTTGAGAAATAGAATTGAAATTAACCGAATTAAAAAAACTCATAGCTTATATGAACCTCCCTACGGTTATACTATAGCCCCGTTTGATGCTAACTTAATTAGTTGATATAAACCGTAACCTATAAGCCCAACTCCTATACCATTCACTACACCAAAGTTAGGGAATAACAACATCAGTATTACTCCTAAAATAATATCTACAAATGCACCACTACTTTGTGAAGGCATTTTATATACGAGATAAGCTCCACCGATTATACCTGCGGTAACACCAATTGCTTCACTTAAATCAGTCGTTAGCCCTGAATAGTTATACTGTCGTATTGTCTGCAAAATTCCTCCGTTAGCACTCATTTAATCACCCTGGTATAGTACTTGGTATCGTTGAATATTGAGGAGATACCATATTTCTATACCTTGCCTTTGCCCTTTGGACTGCGTTAGCTATCTCCATCCTGGTCTGGTCATTCCTCATAATAGCGGTCCATGTGGCTACACCTCTGACATATCTCTCTTGTGCTTCTTGGTCTTTGGCGAATCTGTTCATAGCTTCAGTATAATCGTTAATCATCTTTGGTATGTTCTTTAATAAGTTATTAAGAGCCATCTCTGCTACTGTATTTGGGTTACGATTTTTGTATTTGCCCATGGCTATTCACTTATGTATACGTGGTAGACGTTTAAAAAAAGATACCTTAAGAAAACGGTAAGGTAATTTTCGACTAGTCATCTACCTCTTTAGCCTCAACAGAGGTCTTAGTATTGCCAGGATACGTCATAGCGTATAAAAAACGCTTTATTAGGTTTGGGTCAAGTACATCCATTTTATATTGTACAGCCTGTTTAACGTAACTTAGAAAGCTATCGTAATAGGTCATAGGTCTGCTACCCATTCCCTCAATTTGAGAGCTAACGGTATATCAGCAAGTAAACCAAACCCCAACATTATCAGAGCTATCGTATTTTGGTCTTGTGACGCCATGTTTATAGCTTCTCCTTGGTCTAATTGAGCCATCTGTTGGTATTGAGTTACATGAGTAGCATCGTAGACTACCTGGTAAAATGCTGATTGACTGTAACCACTGTTAATGTCACTGAAAGCTAAATGGACTGATATTAATTGTCCTATCATATAGAGCCCTATTGGCACTATCAGGAGACCTACCAGCCCTAACGCCATAGCTATTATTTTCAGCACGTCGTAATGTTTGTCATGAGTCACATTATTGACTTGTTGGCTCATGGCATGATACAATTTGTTTTGTAGATAAAATGTGAATACCTGAAAACTTATATATA
>Ga0080003_1001000_pt1 | contig 16305 bp, 16 predicted proteins | sample JossMetagenome_FD_69206 | JGI IMG/M metagenome (GOLD analysis project Ga0080003, IMG submission 69206) | Hot spring microbial communities from Joseph's Coat, Yellowstone National Park, USA - JC2_E (SPADES assembly) (version 2) | ecosystem: Environmental > Aquatic > Thermal springs > Hot (42-90C)...
TAGCGATAGAGCCGTGCACTGAACACCGTGATGCTCTTCAGTACGTCCTTAACTAAATCTTCTTCAAAGGTCCTGTCCTCACCCTGGTTGAGGATGACCACTTCCAGGTTTTTTGCCTCGCAGATAGCGAACAGCAGTTCTGCCCCAAAGCTCGTCAGTCGGTCCTTGTGGGTAATGACCAGGCGCCCAACTTCACCGCCGATGATCGCATCCAGCAGGCGCTTCAGGCCTTTTTTGTGGTAGTTCATGCCAGAACCCAGGTCTGCGATCAGCTCGAATGTCCAGCCTTGCCGGGCACAGAACAGCTCATGAACCTGTTTTTGCCCTTCCAGATCGTCTTTCTAGTCGTGACTGGACACACGGGCATAGGCGGCTATGGTGCGGCCTACCTTCTCCGGCGCATGAAATTGGTCTAGCCGAAGCTGCACAAGATCGTAGCGTCGTCGCCTACCTGCTGTGGGTTCATTGGGTAGGAGATTGCCCTCGCGCTCCCAGCGTCGCAGTGTTTGCGGTGCAACCCCTAAGAACTCGGCGGCCTCTTGAATGCTGACCAGCTTGGGCAACAGGTTTAGAATGTACATTTATGAGAAAGAAAAAGCAACTTGTATAGAAACTGTTCAAGCCCTCCATTCATAATCCAATGATATTTTGAAATGGGTTTTCTAAGCATGAGGGCACAACAAGAAGAAAATAATTTATTTTTTTGTATAGATTCATATTTTGTCTTTTTTTTGCTAATCCAATGGAAAACATTGTTGTTAAAAAGAAGATCGACTATTGTTGAGATCCATGAACGACTATCATACGATTGAGCAAATATATTCTCAACCTCTTGAGGATCTAATCCAGCAGGCATTGCTAGCCAAAAAAGCATTTGGGAAAAATGATCTGCAGTTTTGCCAACTTCTTAATATTAAGAGTGGGGGTTGCAGTGAAGATTGCAAATATTGTGCTCAGAGCGCCCATTATCGCACCTCAATTGAAAAAAGTAGCTTGCTTGATGAAGAGACAATTTTTGAAGCTGGAAAGAAAGCTAAGGAAAATGGAGCGACTCGATTTTGTCTGGGAGCAGCTTGGAAAGGCTTATCTCATGAAGAATTAAAAACAAAGCTAATCTGCAAAATTATTTCTAAAATAAGTTCTTTAGGCTTAGAATTATGCCTTTCCCTGGGATTTTTGACAGAAAAAGCTGCTTTAATGTTGAAGGAATCAGGACTCTCCGTCTATAACCATAATTTGAATACTGGCCCTAATTACTATCCCAAAATAGCTACTACACACAGTTTTCAAGAAAGACTCCAAACTATAGAAATAGTTCAAAAGGTAGGGCTAAAACTCTGTTCTGGAGGGATTATAGGAATGGGAGAAAGTTTAAAGGATCGGCTGGAGATGCTCTATTATCTGAAGACTTTACCAGAACCTCCAGAAAGCGTTCCTATCAATGTCTATATGCCAATAAAAGGGACGCCCCTATATGCTTATCAAAGCAATTTTTCCTATATCGATCTGGTTAGAATAATTGCTACGGCAAGGATTCTTTTTCCTACCTCTTGGATTAGACTGGCAGCCGGTAGAAAATTGCTCGATGAGTCCATACAGACTTTATGTTATATAGCCGGAGTCAACTCTATTTTTATTGGAGAGAAACTGCTTACCCAAAACAATGTTCAACTGGAAACCGATCTGGCTTGGCTAAAAAGACTGAACTTACAAAAGGAAGGTTACACAAGACTATACTCCTGATTTTCTATTTTTCTTTTTCCCTCTCTTTTTGTATTTTATTCTGTATTTAAAAGAAACACTATGAAAAAAACCTATGCTCACCCTGAAGTTTTAGTGGAAACTAGCTGGCTACAGGATCATCTTAACGATCCGACAATTAGAATAATTGAAAGTAATGAAGATCCTCTCCTCTACGATACAGGTCACATCCCTAATGCTGTCAATATTGATTGGAGAGCGGATCTAAACGATCCATTAATTAGAGATTATATCTCTGCTGAAAAATTTGCCAAACTCTGCAGCGACAAAGGGATAAGCCCCCAAACCATCTGTATTTTCTATGGTGATAAGTCTAATTGGTGGGCGTGTTACGCCCTTTGGGTATTTCGACTATTTGGTCATACCGCTGTGAAGATTCTCAATGGAGGGAGAGACAAATGGATAAAAGAAGGAAGACCACTCACAAAAGAAAAGCCGACATTTCCTAAAACAGAATATCCTGTTCCATTGAGGCGATATGACTCGGAAATTAGGGCCTTTTATGATGAAGTCTTGCGCTTTTGCAAAGAAAAGAAAGGACCTCTTATTGATGTCCGTTCTCCAGGCGAATACACTGGAGAGCTTCTCCATATGCCTGAATATCCACAGGAAGGGGCATTAAGAGGTGGACATATCCCTGGGGCTAAAAGCGTACCATGGAAAACGGCAGTCAATGAAGATGGTACTTTCAAATCGGCAGAAGAGCTATCGAGGATTTACGAACAAGAATGTGGGATTTCAGATGACAAGGAGACAATTGTCTATTGTAGGATAGGGGAGCGATCGAGCCACACATGGTTTGTTTTAACCTATCTTCTCGGCCATAAAAACGTAAAAAATTACGATGGCTCCTGGACAGAATGGGGTAATCGTGTGGGAGCTCCCATTGAAAGATAAAACCTTATGATTAAATTACCTCAAAAATGGAAGAGTTACCAAAAGCTTTAAAAGACATTATTTCTACTTTCGAAGTTTTAGGAGAAGAAGAAAGACGAGAAATGCTAATTGCTTATAGCGAAGCTGCTCCTCAATTTTCTCCAAAAGAAGGCGAGTCCTATGTTCTTACTGATGTTCGAAAAGATGAAGAATGCACCGATACGGTGGGTGTCTATCTTATTTCCGATGAAGAAGGCAAGGTCAATTTTCGGATACATTTAGGCCCTCATGTCCAAACGCTGACAAAAGCCATGACTTCCATTCTTTGTCAGGGCTTAAGTGGTTCCTTGCCAGAGCAAATCGTCAATATACCAAGTACTTTTATAAGCAAAATTGTTGGCGGAGAGCTCTTCAGGGTGAGGAGTCAGACTGTTTATTATGTATTGGGTAGAATGAAGAGTGCTTGTAAGCAATTAATAAATAAAAAAACGATTGAAAATGGCCAAGTACACTAACCTAACACAATGGATTAGAGAGGCTTATCTAAAGTTCAGTCCAAAAAATACTCAAGATGAAACAAAAGATTCTCTCTGGCGCAGAGGCTGGATTTCCAGTGTTACGAATTGATAGAAAGAACTATAACGATTGTTGGTTTGATACTCTTTCTTCATTTTTAAAAGCCCATCAGCAAACCAATGCTTTTTCTAAAGAAACCTTAACAACGTTTTTTTCTAGAAAAGCTCCAACTCTTCTTTATGACAGGTTTCTTGAGGCATATGGCAAAGATGGAAATAATGAACGACTTTCCGATCTTCCGAGCAATCCTCTATTGCTAGCGAAGTGGTATAGAGAAAGTCTTTTTGAAAGTCTTTTCAAAAGACTAGAAAGAAAAAGGATGCATCATCCAGCGGCCCTCCAAGCTATATGGAAAGAAGCCGTTGGAACTCCTCTGGCGACCTACAGCGAGCTGGTGTCGATTAACGAAGAGAAACAAACCGCTTTTTTTCGTTGTGTTTCTAGTGTGATATCCTATGAAATTACCAAGAATCCAAAGATCATAGAAAAAATAGCTTCGCTTACAGCTAAGCCGATCAAGTTTTTAAAGCTGATTTATTAAGAACAATCTCTGGTTTTTTTCCCCAATGAATCATCACAATTCCAAAAGTCATTGGTACAAAGCCGCAGCCCTCGAATCCAGCGTTCTGAAAAAGGCCTACAAGCTCTTTGGCTTGAGGAAAGTCTACAATCGATTGTGCCAGGTAAATGTAAGCATCTTTTGGAGCCCCTACAAAAGAGGCAAGCAGTGGTATGAGTTTCTGCAGATAAAACAAATAGAAAGGTCTCAGAATAGCCGTAGGCTTAGAAAACTCCAACACGTAGAGGGTACCTCCAGGTCGTAATACTCTTAAAATTTCTCTCAAAGCAAGCATTCGATCTTGGAAGTTTCTAAGTCCAAAGGCAACAGTAACAACATCAAAACTCGATTCGACAAAAGGCAGACTAGAGGCATCAGCTATCAGAAGATTGTCAAGCCCTTTCTCTTTAGCAAGAGCGAGCATTTCTTGAGAAATATCCACCCCATAATATCGAAGGATAGTTGGAGAATTTTTTAGGATAGCCAAAAGAAGATCTCCGCTACCTGTTGCCAAATCCAGTAAAGAGGAAGGTTTCAGGTCTGCTACTTTTCTGGCTAATCTTTTCCTCCACAATACATCGATCCCAAGACTCAAAAAGTGGTTTAAAAAATCGTATCTCCTGGCTACCTTGTCAAACAGTTTTCCTATGGGGTTTTGTTGGGTCATTTGTCTATCCGCTTTTTCAAAATCGTAGAGATAGGATAGATGATAGAGTTGAGTAGAAAAAAGTAAACAGAACAAAATAAATATGTTATGGTAATATAAATATGCAATACCGAATTGATTTCCATTGTCACTCTAGATTTTCTGCAGATGGGGTGTCAGAACCGGAAGCATTGGTCCGCGTTGCAAAAGAAAAGGGATTAAACGGATTTGCTCTCACCGATCATAATACTTCTGCAGGAATTGATTATTTGGAACAAATCGGATTGATAAGAAAAGACGGGTTACCTGTTGATAATTTTCTGATTCTTCCCGGACAAGAAATTACTACCAAAGAAGGCCATCTTCTAGCCCTTGGGATAAAACTACCAGACTTAAAAGGAATTCCTGCAATCGATGCCGTCTCTCTTATTCATTCCATGGGAGGACTCGCCATCGCTCCTCATCCCTTCGATTATTTTCGTGCCGGAATCCGTAAACGGTTTCTGGACAAACTTCCCTTAGATGGGATAGAAGTTTTTAATGCGGCTGTCACTTTTAAAAGATGCAATCAAAAAGCTATGGCTTATGCAAAAGAAAGAAGACTTCCAATGATTTCCGCCAGTGATGCTCATGATGCGGAGGTTATAGGCACAGCATTAACCATTGTAGAAACCGAAGATTTCTCTGTCCAAGGCATTCTTCGGGCTATTCGGCATGGCACCCTATTAGAAAAACGATATATTTCTACAAAGGAAGCTTTAAAGAAAACATGGAATAATGTTTTTCGGTTTAGAAGTAGACATCTCATGACCAAATCGATTGGTAATGATATGTAAAAAGAATAGATAATTTTTCACTCTATAAAGTTCTTCTCCTTATGAGTACGGCATTCATTTCAGTGTATGATAAAACTGGAATCGTCGAATTAGCTAGAGCTTTAAACCAAGCTAGAATAGACATTATTTCTACAGGTGGAACAGCTCGACTTCTAAAAAATGCTCACATTCCTGTTCAAGAAGTTTCGGATGTCATTGGCTTTCCTGAACTTCTAGGGGGAAGGGTCAAAACGTTACATGCAAAAATTCATGCCGGCATTCTTTATAAAAGAGACGAAGCCCAACATTTAAAGGAAATTGCTGAACTGGGAATTCCTCAAATCCAATATGTTATTGTCAATTTTTATCCCTTTACTACCGCAATAAAAAAAGAGCTGTCGACGGAAGAAATATTGGATTTTATCGACATTGGAGGGTGTACTCTGGCTAGAAGTGCAGCAAAAAATTATCCGCATGTTACCGTTGTTGTGGATCCCACAGATTATTCTGAAGTAATGCATCAAGTGCAGACTATGGGCTCGACCTCGTTAGTCTTGCGCAAAAAACTCGCCTTTAAGGCTTTTAACTTAACCAGTTATTATGACAGCCAGATAGCTCATTTTTTTCAAGAAAAGTTTCATATCCGCCAGTTCCCACCGGAATCGAGCATCCCTCTCTACGATTATTCTCCATTAAGATATGGGGAGAATCCTCATCAGCATGCTGCCCTTTATGGAGATTTTTGGAATTATTTTCAGCAACTCCAAGGAAAGGATCTTTCTTACAATAATATTCTTGATATTGATGCAGCAGTAAGAACCTTACTTGAATTTCCTGCGGAGAAAGCCGTTGCCGCGATTTTTAAGCACACTTCTCCCTGCGGGGTGGGAATGGGAAATACCATTACAGATGCCTATCTTAAAGCCTTTGAAACGGACCGAGAATCACCCTTTGGTGGAGTGATTGCCATAAACAAACCACTTGATTATTCTTTGGCACGGCTCCTTTCAGAAATTTTTGTTGAAGTCGTTATTGCTCCAGAATACGAAGACGAAGGATTGAAGCTTTTACAAAAGAAAAAAAATTTGAGGCTAATTCAAGTTTGCTTAGAAAAATTACCCTTCCCTCGTTTTGTTATCCGTTCCCTTTTTGGCAATTCTTATCTTCTTCAGGAACCTGACACTATCCTTCTAGAGCAAGATAAAATAGAAGTTGTTAGTTTAAGGAAACCTACTCAAGAAGAAATCGAAAAGTGTATGTTCGGTCTTAAAGTAGTCAAACATGCTCGCTCCAACGCGATTGTTTTTTCAGATTCCGATAGAACATTAGCAATAGGATCAGGCCAGGCTTCAAGAGTTGATGCGGTAAGGATAGCTATTGAAAAAGCCAAGCGCGAAGGCATATCCTTGAAAGGTAGCGCAATTGCTTCGGATGCCTTCTTCCCCTTTCCAGATGGATTGGAACTAGCGGCAGCCGCTGGAGCATCTGTAGTGATTCAACCAGGAGGAAGCGTGAGAGACAAAGAAGTCATCGAAACTGCTAATAATCATAATATGGCTATGTTGTTCACCCATATCCGCCATTTCTTACACTAATCTTCTATATTTATACATTGTAAGTCTTTACTTCTAACCTTATCAATATTATTGAATTAAAGAAAACAAATATTCATATAATCAGAATTACATTTTAAGCATAATTTATCAATCATTATATTCCTCTATAAACGTTAGCAATTTGATTTTCAGATAAATTGAAGAAATTTCTTATGATATCTCTGTACTTTATTTTTTCCGTATCATTCAAAGATAAGCAAAAGTCCCTTGCCGCAAAAACATTACCAGGAATTGTAGGAGTATCTCGAAAAAGCTCAGCAGATACTTTAGTGGTATGGTTACTAAATGCAGTGATGCACACTTTCCAATAGTTTCCAACACCGTCCACTAAATAATAATATCTTGTATTTAAAGAAACAACCTCTTGGGGAAGTCGTATACATTTATATCTATTTATAAATTTTCGTTCAAAATCACTGAGGAAAGAATTATATCTAGAATCAATGATTGATAATAGAAAATACTCCTCATTATTACTGCAATTAGACAAAATATAACAATTGTTGCTTTTGGTATTTTTTAAAGTTAGCATTTTTTCAAGTTCTTCCAGAAAGTAAGGTGTCCCATATGCTACATAAGATGCACTCCATAAAAGAAATATCGATAGATGTAAATATTTTATCATAATATACCTCCAACTTTAAGTCTCGAATAAGACAAACAATTTCTAATTGAAATGGAAATGAATATGACAAAGAGCTAGGAGTGTGAAGTTTAAATATACTTTAATGATATTTTTAATTTTGTCAAATATCATTAATTTTAGAACGAGATAGAAAAAAAGGAAGAAAAAGTAAGAAGACAATTGAATAGTTGTCTTCAATAGTTGGCTATCTTATAAAATAATTTATATGTTAGGATTGCTTCTTTTTCTAAAGGAATGTACTCCGTACTTGATAAAGATTAGGAAGACAAAAAAGATCTTTGAAAAGAATATAATTAATTGTTGGATACATGGATTTTAAATAACACACCAAACTTAAAAAAATAATTTCTAAAATTTGGTTTGTGATATCAGAAATAGAATTTTCTGAATCTAAAGCTGCTGTATAGCTCCATCAAAATAAGAAATAGAAAAAAATAGGACCTATACTTCCCACAACTTCAGAATGCCTAGAAGGCATACAACTCCACGCAAAAAAAGCAGATAATTAAATTTAAAACTCTCTTCTTCTCTTTAGGATTCTGTTAATTTCTCTTTGAGATTCCTGTTCTTTTATTTTCTCTCTTTTATCCACTTGACTCTTGCCCGAAGCTATCCCTAGAAGAACCTTGATCTTGCCCCTACGATAATAGAGTTTTAAAGGCACGATGGTTCTGCCTTGTCTAGAAATAGCACCCGCAAGCTCTCCTATTTCTTTTTTATGAAGCAGTAGTTTTCTGGGTGTTTTCGGATCTCTAAGCGCATAAGTAGGGGCTTTTTCATATGGGGAAATATTCATCTGATACAGAAAAGCTTCCCCGTTTTCTATCCTAGCAAAAGCTCCTTCCAAGCTTCCTTTCCCCTCTTTTAATGATTTCACTTCGGATCCTAAAAGAACTATTCCTGCTTCCAAGGTCTTTATGATGTTATAATCTCGCCTTGCTTTCCTGTTGATAACAAGGTCTCTGTCCATATTCTGGAAACTTATGATAAACTAATTGGCGTGTTTTCTTCTTTTGGGTATTCTCCTGGAGCCTTTTCCTCAGTTGCTTCTTCGATGGGTGCCCAACTCAGCCTTCCTTCGGCAATTTCTTTTAGAGCAATTTGCATGAGGTTCCAATGGGGCGAAGTTTCAATGAGAGGCTTTGCTCCTTTGGCAAGCAATCTGACTCTTCTTGAAACCATGTTGACTAAAACTTCAGGAATTTCTACTTTTGCTAAAGCGGCAGATAAGAGTTGATTGATATTTTCTGGAGATGTGTTCATCGTAATTCTCAAAAGTTATTCCGAAAAATATAAAATTCTACCACAATATTCACAGAAAACAAGTGCGTCGGATGCCTTCACTTTCAAGTAGGCTTGTTTTGTCATACGCATATGACAGCCTCCACAAGTTTCATCAATGACAGGCGTAATTGCGCTTCCAGGCTTTGAAGCAGCAATTCTCTGATAGATTTGTAAGGTACTAGGCTCTAGGTGGCTTATATAAGCTTTTCTTTCTTCAAATAATTGGCTAAGAGTCTTTTCCAAATTATCCTTTTGTGCAGAAAGAGTTTCAATTTTCTTTTTTACTTCTACAGCTAAATGATGCAATTGTATGTCTGCTTCCTTATAGGTTTTTGAAATCCCCTCCTTTTTCTCCAACAAGTCTAATGCTTCGTCTTCTAAATCCGAAATTTTTTGGATAGCATTATCAATCTGATGAGACAATGCTTGATATTCTTCATTCTTTCGCGTTGAAAGCTGTTGGATTTTATATTGGTTAATTTTTGATTTTAATTCAGCAATTTCGGCTTCTATCTCCTTTATAGATAAATCAACCTGCAAAAGCTCCTTTTTATTTTGAGCAACCTTCTCTTCTTCAATTTTAAGTTGCTTTTGGATTTTTTCGATTTCTACTGGAATTTTGGCTAGCAATTTACGTATTTCAATAATCTTTTTATCCATCTCCTGCAGCTTTAAAAGAGAAGGGATAGATGGATGCATAGGAATAAAAGTATAGCAACAGAGATAAAGTAATTCCAATAAATATGTAAGGAAAATTCATTTAAAGAAAATTCATTAAAAGGCTCTTAACAAGGAGGCTTTTTTCTTGAGGGAACTTAAAAGATCATTCCATGAATTGACAAATGATTCAGCCCCTTCTTCTTGTAGCTGCTGGCCTAACTCATCAACGCTAATTCCTTGCTGATGATATTGAGCAATAATTTCATCAGCATTCCCGCCATCTCTAGGCAAAACTTCTCCAATCTGCCCATGGTCAGCAAAAGCCAAAAGGGTTTCTTCTGGCATTGTATTAATTGTGTCTGGGGCTACCAAATTTTTAACATAAAGAATATCTGAAGCTTGGGGATCTTTGGTCCCTGTGCTAGCCCATAAGAGTAATTGAGTATTGGCTTTTTTCTGGGCAAGCCGCTTCCACCTTTCCGATTCCAAAACATCTCTGTAAGCTTTATATGTCTTTTTGGCAATGGCTATTCCCAACTGATTTCTTAATGAATCCCCTACCCTATTCATAGTCGCCTTATCCCATCTACTTACAAACAGGGAGGCTACAGAAAAAACATTTTCCAATGGAAGTCCCTCAGCCATTCTTCTTTCAAGCCCTCTCATGTATGCCTCAGCAGCCTCTAAGTAATGTTGAGGGGTGAAAAGAAGGGTCACATTAATCGGAATACCCTGGAAAATGGACTTTTCAATTGCAGGCAAACCTTCTTTTGTACCAGGAATTTTAATAAAAAGATTTGGTCTTTGAAACATCTGATGCAGTCTTTGAGCTTCTAAAAATGTATTTTGAGCATCATAGGCCAACAAAGGAGAAACTTCTAAGGAAACCCATCCATCTTTGCCAAAAGTGCGTTCATAGATTGGAAGAAACAGGTCGGCTGCTCTTCTAAGATCTTCTATTGCCAGTTGGAAGAACAACTCTTCTCCATCTAATCCCTTATGGGAATACTCAAGGATACTGCGATCATAGAAATGCGATCTAGCAATAGCGTGGTCAAAGATCGTTGGATTGGAAGTCAACCCGGTAACAGAATATTCATCGATGTATTTTTTTAACACTCCTTTATCTAACATTTCTCTAGAGATATTGTCTAGCCATAGGCTTTGTCTTAAATCGTGAAGTTTTTGAGTTGGTTTCATAGGATCAGGCTTATAAGCTCCTTTTTACCTTTTTAAAAAGAAAAAACAAAAGGAATGAAAAATAGTTCCTTTCTATTCTATTTTTTTCATTCCAACCGTTCTGCAAACGCTGACTAACTATTCTTTCATCAGAGAGATTAGTCCATGGGGGTTAGAATTGTCTGCCTGCCTGACATGCGGTTTTTTAGAAAAACGCCAATAGTGCTTGGCGCCATATTTGTTCTAAGGTCAGCACACGCCTAATTCGCCTGTAAAGAAAACCGTGCAGTCAGATTGTTAGCAGGAGGAACCCACCGAAACGGCTAAAGGGCTTAATGTCAAACCTAAGTGGCGAAATAGGTAATAAAGTAATAATACCTTCTTTTCTTGCGCGGTACAGGACTTGAACCTGTGACCCCCACCGTGTCAAGGTGATGCTCTGCCACTGAGCTAACCGCGCAATTTTCTTACATCCATGGTTATGGAGCTCCCTACTTCCATAATGCAGTGCAAATCCCATCTATACATTAAGTTCAGGATATTCCTACCCTAACATTATCTGGGAAACGGCTCCACAAGATATACTGAGTTTTATACGGAAATTGATTGCTGTCAAGCTGATTGCTCCTCCATAAAACAGTTGCAATTTTTTATAATCCGAAAATTCTTTTGGTTTTGGCTTTTACCCAGAGTTTTTAGACTCAGTCTACTTTATGGGTGTAATGGCAAAGAAATAGTAGCCTAGCATGCAGCCGTTTCCTCTTTCTCTTCTTTATACTCCTCTTCTTCTAGCCCATGTTTGGTGAAACTTTTGTAAGGTGCTGATTATCAATGAGCTTTTTTTCAATGTGTCACTATGTGAGGGTTTTAGGAGTTATTTTTGGGTTTCCAAGGCACTAAGCGGCCAACTCGGAGGGCGGAAAGGATCCGGCCGCCCATGTTGGTTCCCCGCCGTGACTCCGCGGTGTTTGGTGCCAGCGATGTCTGCCTCGGGCGTCTTTGGACAGTGCGTAGTGAGTCAGGGCCTCTTCGGGGGAAAAGGGGAGTTTGGCTGCCTTAAGTTTTTTCTCCAATAGCTGGTCAAGCAAGAAGGCCAAGGCGGCGACAAAGACATGGGCCTGGACGAGCTCTCGGATCATGGGGATAGATCGGAGGCATCTCTAGGACATCTTTTAACTTCCTAAAGGCCCGCTCCACTTGGGTAAGCTCCTTGTAGGCGCAGACGGCCTCTACCGCGGAGAGATTTTTTTCTTGCCTCTAGGATCAGGTAGTTGCCTTAGGGAAGCTTTTGCTGTTCCAAAGGCCTTTTCGCCAGAACTGGAACCGACCGGAACGGAGGCTCCAGCGGAAATAGCGATACCCGTGATGGGTCTTGCAGCCTGGCAAAAAGGCCCTCTTCGATCTTCCCCTTCCTTTGAATCAGCTCATCCAGCGTCCGATACCAGGGCCAAAGGAAGCGGTGGTCCAACTGTACCCGACCGTTTTGCTTTTACACCGGCATTAGTACGCTTTCCCCCCGCCGATCCGGGACATAGTCAGTCTCTAACCACTGGGTAGAGGGCATGTTCGCTTCCCGGACAAATCAACCGATGGGCTACAAGAACAAAAGCTTTCTCCGCAAAAGAAAGAGCTTGCCGCCTCTAGGGCAGCTCTATCCAAAAGCTAAAGGAAACCCCAACTCCTCCCACAAAGCCCTGGCTAATTGTGTTGGGCCCCAAACCGCCGCCGATTCCGGCTTAGAGCTCTCCGTCGTCTTTTACAATACTTTATCTCTGTAAAGAAAAATAAAAACCTAATTTAATGTATGAGTACACCAATTAAAATTATAAGTTGTTATGCAAATAGAGGGGGGAAAGGGGCCAAGGAGGGGCTTTTAATGCAAAAGGCAGAAAAGGGATGGCTAAAAAAACTATTTCCAGCTTTCGATGACTATTTGCCTTGATTTTTGATAGGGATATTTCTGAATTAGCTCTTTGATTGGCAACTTTTCGTCTCCTTCGCGCATAAAGTGCAGGAGCACAACGGAAGCCCAGTAATCATTTTCATACTCGGTGCCTACGAGCTGAACGGGCACTCCTTTTGCATTGACTGTGTGACAAGCAGAACAGCTAACAGGCCCTGCATAACGACCATCGGGTGAATACTGTAGGGCCTGCTTATGCGTGGTAAGATCCACAGTGTTTTCTTCTTCTCCTTCAGCTCTGACTGGATAAAGCCCATGGATCGACTCGTGACAGGACTGACAGGCAATTTTACCGTGAGCCTTAGAAAAGCGGTAAAGCGAGTATTTATGAGGCTGATCGATAGGAAAATATTTTCCTCCCATGCTTTCTACGAAGGGAGCGGCATGGCAGCTTGCACATTTCGGTTCAGCAGGCGCAAGCCACCAATCGCTCCCCCCTGATGCCTTTTCATAAGGCACGGGCACGCCTTCTTTGGCGTTCCAGGCCAACAGCTTTAAGTTACCTCTGCTATCCTTTGTAGCCTTTACTAGGGTAGCTCCTTGATGATTATTGAAAAACTCGTAAAGTGGATTATTTCCGTCTTTTATTCTAGGATCAGCCATATCAGCAAACCGCTTAGGTTCTCCATCAGCTAGAATTTTTATTATTTCATCGATACTTTTATTCCTCAATGTTTTGCCTTCCTGGCTGACTTCATTCTCCAGATCGTCATACTTATAGAGTTCATGAGAAAGTTGGTTATGACAATTCGTACACGTAAGACCTCGGAGCTCCGAGACCGGCTGATCGTTCTCATCTCTAGTACTGACATTTTCTAAATACCACTTTCCAACAGAATTCAAAAAGAATGGTGGTTTGACAGCAGGGTTAGAATGGGCATCCCTTCTTAAATAGCAACCTCCCCCAGCAGTCCTTTGGTCAGCATTGGCGTATTTATTGTTCCCGTTAGAATCGATGATCTGATAGGGATTCGTATCAAAATTATTCATGTTTGGATTAGTCCAGTGAGTAGGATGGCAGGCCTGACAGCTAACGGTTCTACCTGCTTTATCATTCATATCAGCCAAAAAGTTAGCATGTACTGCATGAATGGATTCGGTTAAAGGTCTTGCTTTAAGAGCTTTATAACCGGTAGTTCCGGGTCTTGGTTCCTGAAGATTTCCAGAAACATTATCTCCATGACAGTCGGCACAGTTTACGGATCCAACCGATCCGAGACGATTCGAGGAGGCATTCGGGTTATAGTCTTTTAGAAAATTGGTTTTAAACATCTTATCATGAAGTTCCAGCAGATTGATAGAAGAGGCTGAAAGCCTAGCCATATATTCAGACTCATCAGGATAATTTTTTTTCCAGTACTCGTATTCTTTTTCAAATAGGACAAAGCCGGCTTGTCTGGAAAGCTTAGCTGCCTTGCCCTCTCCGGAATGGCACATGACACAGTTAGGAATATCCACAGGATTCGTTCCAAAAAATTCCACTTTTTTCCCATCGACTAGTACCGGTTTTCCGGTGTCGTCGTGGAGCTGAACAGTAGCATATTGATAAGGTTGGAAATCCTTATCGGTGATCGTTCGAATAGTTCCTTTTCTTACAGAATCATTGAAAGCAGTGAGGGGAAGACCGAGCGCATCCCAAATATTGGAAGCGGTTAGTTTTATCGCTACGTTTTTAACCTCAGGAATCATTGAATCAGTAAAAACAATGTTTCCTCCATTGTCAGGGGCATACTCAAGATAGCCTCCTGCAAGGGGCTTCCCAGAGGGCCCCGCATCGATTGGCACCATGATATCCTTTCCTATACGGATCCGATTTTTAATCGACCAGTCTTTGGGCAGGGTGCCTTCTAAATCTTTATAGATAAAAAGGTGTTCCCAGACATAATTAGCCATATTGTCTCCTGGGTCAGCAAGGCTACCGTTGCCATTGACATCTTTTAAAACGGACCAGTATCTCATTTTGTTGCCTTCCGAATAGCTGTTGTCTTTAAGATAGTAATAGAGCTTGACTTTATCTTCTGGGGAAAGAAGTTTTGGTTTTGTCCCATTCCTTCCTGATTCCACGACTTGAGCCTGAATGGAATTGTAGGGTGGAATTACACAGCAATAAGAAATGTCAAAGCCCACACAATGCATTCCAAGTTCATAGTTAATGAAAATGTTATAAGAGTTTTTGGGTTGATAGCCTTGAATTGTTTTTTGGGTCAGGGGATCTTTGATTTCGATGGGTTTGAGTTGATCCAGTCCAAACGGTGGGTTCGGATCGTAATCTGCTCCTTGAAGCGGTCTCCAGAAGCTTGTAAAACCAATAAAAGCCATTACTAAAACTTTGAAGATTGTCTTTTGATTTCTCTGCATGGCTAAGTTTCCCTTTAAAAAAACTAAAATGCTATTTGATATCACATATCATATCGTCTATATCAACTTAGCTGAGTTCTTTTAAAGAAAAAAATGGCAATCATTGTGAGAAATTGTTGGGAAAAAATTTAGGCAAAACGATTAATAACTCTCCGATTTACTTAAAAATAATGGCATTTTGGAAAGATCGGTTACGAAGGGGATGGGATTATTTGCTGCCACTGCAAGAGCATAAGTCCTTAGAATTTAAAAAGACAGCTACACCGTATTTAGCCCTATAAGCTTTTGGAGAAATGCTTGTGAGTTTTTTAAAAAGTCTGCGAAACGATCTTTCCTCTTCATAGCCCACAGCATAGCTGATTTCTTCTATGGTTTTGTTTGTCGTTTCCAATAGATGTTTTGCAGCCTCTATCCGAACAGATTGCAAGTATTTTGATGGGCTTAACCCAAGAGTCGCTCGAAACTTTCTTAAGAGAGTACGAGTGGATAATCCACAAGAAATGGCAATTTCCTGAAAAGATGGAGGGGCTTGAAAATTCTTTTCAATAATAATCTGTGCTTTTTTTAAGGCTTCATCTCCATGATTTTTATGTTGAGAGAATACCATGTAGGGCAATTGGGAATGGCGTTCCACATCGATCAACATCCTTTTTGCTGCCCTAAGAGCGGTCTGTTGACCAAGAAATTTTCTACCAATATGAATGACCAGATTCAGATAGGAAGTGGCGCCTCCGGCTGTTATCACTGAACCTTCGTCTACAATCAGTTGGTCAATGTGCCATTGAATATTTGGATACTTCTTTTTGAAGAATTCCGCATAGCACCAGTTAGTTGTTGCTCGTTTGCCATTTAAAATTCCAGATTCAGCCAGGATAAGAGCACCTGTACAGAAACTCGCCACAATACTGCCCTGCCTATAGCATTTCGCAATCCAATCGATATAAGGTTTATTGATTTGAAGGGATAAATCGAAGTCCGTACCAACGCTAGGAACAATTATCAGATCTGGATTTTGGAAATCGGTTATCGATCTTTTGCAGTTTATATTAATTTCTCCTAGCTGAACCGGTTTTCCATCGAAAGAGACCATTATGGGTTGAAAGGGACTTTTGACTGTATCCGCACAGAAATCAGCACAAAGAAAATCAGAGGCGCTAAATTTTTCTAACAAAAATGGAGGGCTAATGACTGCAACCCCTGGCGAATCAGCCAAGACTGGAATAGCTACAGAAAAAGATTTCTCTAAAGACATAGAATAATATAAATAGCTTACCATCCATCGCCGTAATGCCCCTGCCTTCAGGCATGGGGATATAAGGCGATAAATTATAGCTATGTGTAGTATAATTATGTATGAACAGAAAAG
>Ga0080003_1001002_pt1 | contig 16286 bp, 16 predicted proteins | sample JossMetagenome_FD_69206 | JGI IMG/M metagenome (GOLD analysis project Ga0080003, IMG submission 69206) | Hot spring microbial communities from Joseph's Coat, Yellowstone National Park, USA - JC2_E (SPADES assembly) (version 2) | ecosystem: Environmental > Aquatic > Thermal springs > Hot (42-90C)...
CACGAGGTTCTCGGCGGCCGGGCCGACCACGGCTACCTGGACCCTGTGATCCTTGAGCTCCCTCCTTATGGCCTCGTGGGCCTCTGAGACCCTTAGGCCCCACAGGCCCTCCGCGTCCATGAACTCAACGCCCGACTCCGTGACGTAGAGGTAGACGGGCCTGTCGCTCCTCCCCTCTACCACGATCTGGTCGTAGCCGGCGAACTTCATCTCCTCGGAGAAGTGGGTCCCAGCGTTCGAGTCGCCTAGCAGGCCTGTCAGGGGGGAGCGGGCGGTCACGTTCACCCTTGAGCCCAGGCCGTGGGGGAAGCCCACCATGGGGCCCGTGGCTATCATGAGCTTGTTCTCAGGGCCTAGGGGGTTGACGCCCGGCGGCACCTCCCAGTAGAGCCTGTAGACGTTGAGGCCCCTGCCGCCCAGGAAAGCCCTGGCCAGCGACTCGTCGAGCTCCTCAGCCCTGTACGTCCTGTGGGTCAGGTCAACCCTCAGGACCCTGCCGCCGTAGCCCTTAAGCCTCGTCAACTTTCACACCCCACCCCGCAGCGAGCCTCTTCAGCTCGCTTATGGCGAACCTCTCGGTGGCGTTGTTGGCCTCCAGCCTGACAGAGACTCTCGACGAGAGCGAGAGGGCGTTGGTCGGGCACTTCATAACGCAGGCCGGCTCGCCGCCGCATAGGTCGCAGATCAGCGGGTACCTGCCCTCGGGGTCCATCCTAGCAGCGCCGTAGGGGCAGACCTCGCTGCACACCCTGCAGCCTATGCACTTGCCCTTGTCAAGGTTTACCTCGCCCATCCTGCCCTTGCTCAGGGCCCCGGTGGGGCACAGCTCAACGCACGGCGCGGGCTCGCACTGCTGGCAGACCACGGGGTAGTCAAGGCCTAGGCGCTCATACGTTATCACGGTGATCCTCGAGAGGGACCTTGAGAAGACGCCCTCATGTTCATAGGAGCACGAGAGCTCACAGATGTTGCAGCCCACGCACTTGGAGGGGTCCACAACTACGTGGACCCCCTGGGACTCCATTGGCTCAAGGTTTCACCGCCAGGGCAGAGAGCACGTCAGGTTAAAAGCGTTGGTAAGGGCTCGCACTTGGACAGGAAGTTATTGGGGTGGTGCGGCGGCCGGGATTTGAACCCGGGACCTCCGGCTTGGGGGGCCGGCGTCCTAGACCAGGCTAGACGACCGCCGCACCGCTGACTGCGCTTCTTGTGCGGGCTTTTAAGCGTCCTGCCCAGGCGAGGCCTCTGCCAGGAGGGCCCTGGCCTCGGGGACGCGCTCAAGGTAGGCCCTGAGCCTCTCCGCCAGCACCTTCTCGTCAAAGGGCCCCTTAACGTGGCTCCAGGGGAGGGGCGACCTCCTTGGCCTCAGGGCTATCGAGAGGAGCCCCCTTGAGGCGGCCCTCCTCCACGACCCCCTGCCCACCCCGTCCCTTGCTACCTCCACTATGTACTTGAGAGTGTCCCTGTCCCCGAGCGACAGGGAGCCCTGGACAAGGGCCTCAAAGGGGTCATAGTAAGAGAACCTCTCATAGGCGTAGAGCTCCCTGGCCGCCCTTATCCTCGAGTTCAGCTCGTCCTCGGGCAACATGGGGAGCCACTGCAGGGGCGTCTGCGGCTTTATAACCAGGGGGTTGACGCTGAGCTCGAGCCTTACCCCGCTCGCCGCCATGCGCCTCGTCAGCTCCGCAAAAGCCCTGAGGTCATCCATGGTCTCGCCGGGGACGCCGACCAGGGCGTAGAGCTTGACCTTCATCCCCTTGCTCGCAGCCAGCCTCGCCGCCCTGACGAAGTCCTCGTCCTTGGCCAGCTTCCCGAGGGCCTCCCTCAGCCTCTCAGAGGCCTCAGGGGCCAGGGTGAGCGTGAGCTGGCCTGCCCTGGCAAGGAGGTCTATGGACTCCTCGTCAAGGAGCTCGGCCCTGAGCGAGGGCACGGAGAAGGGGACGCCCCTCGTCACGAGCCCCCTAACTATGTCCTTAAACCACGGCGAGGCGTTGGCCGTCAGGGAGACGAGGGCCACCCTCAGGCCGTAGAGCTTATAGAGGCCCTCGGCCTCCTCAATGACCTCGCTGGCAGGCCTTGTCCTGAAGGGCTTTGTTATGTGCCCCTCCAGGCAGAAGGCGCAGGGGAAGGGGCACCCCCTGGCTACTTCAACGGCTATCGAGAAGGAGGCCTCGGGGGCCCTTATCCTCCTCAGGTCCCCGCGGGGCACGGAGGCGCTGTAGCCTATCCGCACCTCGTGCTTGCCCTCAGCTGGCACGTAGACAGCCTCAGCGGGCTCTATGGGCATCCCCTCGTTCAGGACTCCCTCAAGCCACCCCTGGGAGGCCTCAAGGTCCCCCATGACCACGGCGTCAACCATGTCAGCTATGGGCTCAGGGTTCGCCGTGGGGGCCGGGCCCCCAACTATGACCTTAGGTGAGGCCCTCTCCCGCGAGAGCACGGGGACCCCTGAGCCCAGGAGGGCCCTGGCCAGGTTAGCGTAGTCAAGCTCGTAATGTATGGGGGCCACTATGAAGTCAAAGGACCTGAGGGGAGCCCCGCCCTCGTACCCCCTCAGGGGCTCAGGGGGGCCGCCCGGCGACCTGAGGAAGAACCGCTCGACGTAGACGTTCTCCATGTCGTTAAGCGTGAAGTAGAGCCTGTGGTAGACCAGCGAGGAGAGGGCCACCTCGTAGGTTGAGGGGTAGAGCAGCGCCACCCTCGTCATGCCCTTCCTGTACCTCTTTACGACAGCGCCCTGCTCCAGCTGCAGGCCTAGCACCTGCCTGAGAGGTGGAGGGCACGCATATAGCTCTCAACCTATAACAAAGCAGGCAAGGTTTGCAGGAGGCCTCAACAGGGGAGAACGCGTAACGTCCTAGCTTACCTCATGGACCCATAGTAATCGTTGGGCACGTGTACGTACTGCTGGGCTATAACAAGCTAAGGCAGCCTGCACCAGGGGGTTGAATGCGGCAGCAGGGATGTAAGCGAAGGCTGGTCAAGGCCTACCTTGATTCAGGGCAAGAAGTAAGTAAATAAATAAATCTCCACGTCATTAACCACTGGGTTAGGCTATGCCTACTAAACCTAGGCTAATAATCACAATCTCAGCGATACTAATAGTAATGGCGCTGGTGATCGTAGGCGTAGTGACCAAGGCACAGACGAGCCAGACCAACGCCCGAGAGGGCCAGCCCGTGTCTAATAGTGGTACTGTATCGTTTGAGAATGGGTTACAGCAGGCCGCCCAGCAGCCCCAGCAACAGGTAATCGGTTCCGATTGGGTTAACGGCTCAACGTTCGGAATCATAACTAACGATACCTGCCTTGCCTGCAGGTTCTCAATAATCAGCTACAATGGCTTGGTCTATATTTACTACACGGAGTTGACGCCGAACAGTACGGCTGTTATCAGGGGTTTAGTATTCAATGGAACCGTGGCAATGAAGGCGCCACTGCCAGCCTTTAACGACCTGGATGAAGCCAACCCATTACTGGTCAGGTTGGACAACGGCTCACTGATGATGCTGTGGGCCAGTGTGCCTATTGGGCATTACAGCCTCAGTAACCTAGCAGTACTCCTACAGGCCTCGGTACTGCGTAATGGTGCCTGGGGGCCAGTGGTTAACCTGACGACAAGCGGCATTGTAATAAGCTACGCCAGCGACGGCAAGTACGTATACTTACTCTACACTAAGCTGCCGCTCATGCTCAACAACGCTGTACTTGAGGAGCTGACGCTGACGGGCGTTGTTGTTAAGGTATTGAGAATTCCAGGCGTTGTTGTCATCACTGGCGCCTGGAATGGCTCAGTTGTCGTCCTATTCAAAAACGGCACCTACGCCCTAGTTAACGTGAACACTGGAGCGATTGAACAGCTCAAAGCGCGCAGCGCCGGCTTCAGCGGTCCCCTGTTCTATTACTTCTACAATGGAACGCTAACGATTGTTAACGGCACGCAGAGGTTGGCAATAAGCCTACCGATCTATGTAGACGCGTTCCCGGTGACATGGAGTCACGGGTTGGTCATAATAGCCTGGAGGCAAGGCCTGCTGAGCGCGTTTAACTGGAACGGCACTGCACTACAGCCGATTAGGAACTACACCACCACATCCATAATAGTTCCTAGGGCATCAATAATAGACAACACGCTGTACCTAGCATGGTTTGAGCTAGTGAACATCAGGGATGGCTACGGCTACGGCTCGATATACATGGCCATAATACCATTACCATACCCAACAAGCCAACCCACGACCACCACGACAATATCAGCCACGACAACTACCGTTAGCGTGACCACCACGACAAGTTCAGCGAGTACCTCAACCACTACCTCAACCAGCTCGGTCACTACACCCACTACGCCTAGCATGACGAGTAGTGTAAAGCCATTGCACAATACATTGCTCACCTGGGTTACGGCTTCGGTTGCGGTGATTGCGGCAGTAGCGTTGACTATTGCATTATCAATGAGTAGGCGCGGCGGTCGGTAAGGCTATGAAGAAGGCAAAACGCCCGCAGGGATGTTAAGCACGATTAAGGCGTTCAGCCTAAGATAAGCTGTAGTAGAGGAACAGGTTTATCATGCCGACTTCGCTAACAGGCAAGCCAGCGGTTGAGGCGTTAGTTAATGCGCCGATTTACCTAACCAACAGCCCGTGGCTGCGGATAACAAGCAAGCGCGCGTGATGCTTGCCACATCTAAGCGCGTGGCAATACTTTAAAGAAGCGTAGGCTTTGCCGGCTGCGGCACCCGGAAGCCACCTAATCGGTATCACAGCCCTCGCAAAAGCAACCCCGTTAGCATGCTAAGGGGTAGCAAATCCTCAACCCCTCCAAATAATCGTAAGCCTTGAACAGGAGTCAACAACGCCTCCCAACAACACGAATAGCAACCTCACACCCTGCGTCCAAAGGTAAGGGGGCGACAGGCCGCATTATTAACTTCTCAGACCTCCAAGCGCAGAAGGGGATCGCGTTGCACGGCTGGCACGAGCGCGGCCACCCTCCGTGGGTCCACGCTATGAGGGGCAGGAGGGGCTGGCTGAGGCCCCTCATACTCGGCCTCCTCCTCAACAAGGGGCCCCTTAACGGAGTTGAGATAATGGACGAGATACAGAGGCTGACAGGCGGCCTCTGGAGGCCGTCGCCGGGCAGCGTCTACCCCATGCTGGCGGAGATGCTTGAGGAGGGCCTTGTGATAAGGAGGCCCGACGGCAGGTACGAGCTGAGCGAGGCCGGCAGGGCCCTGGCCCAGTCAGTCCTCCCGCCCCCGCCTGACCCCCTGGCCGCCCTGAGGGAGGCCGTGGATTACGTAGAGAGGCTGGCGGAGAGCGAGCCGGCAGCACTTAGGCAGAGGCTGGCGGAGATAAGGTCGCTGAGGGAGAGGCTCGAGGCCGTGGAGAGGAGGCTCTCATCAACGGCCTAGGGCCACCTAACCATACTTCTTGCAGGGAAGGCCTGCTGCGAGGGCCACGGCTGGTACAGCGTAGGGCCAGGGTACGCCTGGAGGAAGGCCCTCTCGTACTCCCTCCTGACGTCATCGTCTAGCAGGTGCAGGTAGAGCTGCGTCACCTTTATGTCGCTGTGGCCCAGCAGCCTCTGGAGGGCCGCCAGGCTGACCCCCCTCCTGAGGGCCTCGGTGGCGAAGGTGTGCCTCAGCACGTGGGGCCTCACCCTGGACGGGTCGACGCCAGCCCTCCTGGCCATGGCCTTGAGCCTGTTGTAGACGGCCTGGTAGCTCAGGGGCACGACCCTCTCCTCAGGCCTCCTGCCCGCGGAGGCTGAGAGGAGCAGCGCCCTGGCGTTGGGGCCCAGGAAGACGACCCTCTCCTTGCCGTACTTGCCGGTGACCCTGACCTGGTTCCTGACAAGGTCAACGTCGGCCCAGGTCAGGCTGACGAGCTCCCTGGCCCTCAGGCCCGACTCGGCCATGAGGGAGACTATCAGGGCGTCATAGACGTCCCTGGCGGCCGAGAGGAGGGCCTCCACCTCATCCCAGGTCAGGGCCCCTGAGAACCCCCTCCTCCTGTTTGGCTCAGCCTGCAGGGGCCCCCTGAGGCCGAGCCAGCCCAGGAACCTCCTCACGAAGATGGAGTAGTAGTGAAGCGTTGACTCCCACCTGCCGCCCCTCGGCCCCCTCGGCCCCTGGGCCCTCGCGGCTGAGAGCCACCTGTAGTAGTCGTCGGGCGTGAGCCTAGCTACCGGCGTTGAGGGCCCCACGAACGAAGTGAAGGAGCTGATGGCTGCCCTGTATGACTTAACGGTAAGAGGGGAGGCCCCTGACTCTGCCAGGGCCCTGAGGAAGGCCTCGGCCGTCTCGGAGAGGGTGAACTTGCTGACGTCCCCTGGCGGCCTGAGCCTTATCGGCAGCCCCACCACCTCCCTGCCTTTGTCCTGCCCTGGGTAAAGGTAGGCGGGCTCGGTGTTACGACCGAAAGCCTCGCACTTCAGGGCGGGGAGGAGGTCAGTTTCGGCGGGGCGTGAGGGGGAGACATGGTAAGGGCGTTACGGCGTTGCTTATCAGTGGTCCTGCAGGTCCCTTGACCAGGGGCTGAGGCTTGAGGTGCCCTGTCTGTGGCTCCGCGAGGCTCGCCTGGGACGAGCTGACGGGCTACCTTGTGTGCCAGGACTGCGGCGCTGTCATCTCGCAGCTAATTGAGGAGGAGCGGCCGGTCCTTCCAAGGCCTCCCTGGAGACCCATCAGGAGGAGGCCCGAGCCTGTAGTCCCTCCAGCCTCAAGGCCCCTTGAGGAGGACGTAGAGGAGGCGGCTGCAAAGGCCGTCAGGAGGGGCAAGGTGATAGAGGTCGTCGGGAGGGCCGTCAGGCTGAGGCCGCCCATGAAGGAAAAGGTTGAGGGCCTTGAGGGCCTGCTTGAGATGATGTCAGGGTTCCCTGACCTGAAGTCCAGGACTGAGAGGGTGAGGAAGGCCCTGGCGCTCTACGCCGCCCTGAGGGCCATGGGGCTCAGCAGGTCAAGGGCGACGGAGTTAGCCTCAAGGGCCACAGGCGCCTCGCCAAGGAGCATAGCGAAGGTCCGCGAGAGGCACCAGAGGTCGCTGGACATGTATGAGGTGGCCGTTGCTGAGGCCCTGAGGCAGAAGAGGTTAAGTCCTCCCATGCTGGCTGAGAAGCTGAAGGCAGGCCTTGGACCCAGCGTCCACAGCTAAGAGGATACACGTGCCCACCTATGAGGAGGTCCTGGCGAGGATAAAGTCCAGGTACCCCCATAACGTGCCCACCCGCGAGAGGGAGAGGAGGTCGCTTGAGCTGGTTAGGAACGTCATAATTGACAGGACGGAGCCCGTTATGACGCTTGGCAGGCTCCTCAGGGACCTCCACCCCTTCTACAGGGAGCTCGTCAGCATAAGCTTTGACCTGGGCCAGCTGGAGAGCGACGTCAGGTGCGTGGCTAAGGCCCGGAGGCTCGCCGAGAGGATGTGGGAGACCTACAGGTACAGGCTGATGGCCGCTGAGGGCGAGGCGGAGGCCAGGAGGATTGGCAGGGAGGGGAGGGGGAGAATGATGTCACAGCTGAGGAAGTGCTCCAGGTCGCTGCAGAGGCTGAAGGAGGCGGCCAAGTTCATAGCTGGCCTGCCCGGCATAGACCTGGAGGAGCCCATAGTGATAGTGTCAGGGCCCCCTAACGCGGGCAAGTCGACGTTTGTGTCAACGGTCTCCTCAGCCAAGCCCGAGGTGGCCCCCTACCCCTTCACCACCAAGAGGGTCATAGTTGGGCACGCTGAGGTTGAGGGGAGGAGGGTCCAAGTGGTTGACACGCCCGGGCTCCTCGACAGGCCCCTTGAGGAGATGAACGAGGTGGAGAGGAGGGCCGTGGCCGCCCTTCGGCACCTCCCAGGCCCCGTGATCTTCCTGGTCGACCCCACCGACGAAGCTTACATGGGCCTTGAGGCCCAGGCAGGCCTGGCTAAGAGGGTCCTTGGCGTCATGGGCGACAGGCCGCTGCTCATAGCTGTGAACAAGGTCGACGTAGTTGGAAGGGGGAGGGCCGAGGAGGTGGCCAGAAAAATGGAGGGTCTCACGGGCGTGGCGAAGGTCTACCTCATGACAGCGACCTCGAGGGACTCGGCCCTGGAGGTCCTCAGGGAGGCGCTCAGAGCAGGCCCCTCAGCTTCATGGCCCTGACTACCCTGTCGACGGCGATGGCCTGGGCTGCCACCCTCATGCTGAAGGCGCCGCCGAGCCCTCCGAGCTTCTTCTCCCAGAAGTCCCACACGGCGTTGAAGCTCTCGGTCATCTTCTGCATGAGCTTGTTCCTGGCCTCGTCCTCTGTTATCCAGCCTCCCATCCTGTTGTTGACCCACTCTATGTGCGACATGACGACGCCTCCGGAGTTGGCCAGTATGTCAGGAACTATCACGACACTCTTCTCGACTAGGACCTTCTCGGCCTCAGCTGTAGTCGGGCCGTTGGCGCCCTCGACTATGAGCTTAGCCTTCACCTTGGGCGCGTTCTCCCCGGTTATAACGTTCTCAACGGCGGCCGGCACCAGCACGTCAACGTCGCTCGTCAGCAGCTCCTCGTTGCTTATCCTCTTTTCATAGTACGGGTAGTCGGTAACGAAGCCCGTCCCCTTGGTCGTTATGTAATCCCTGACCTCATCAGGGTTGAAGCCCTTGCTGCTGTAGATGCCACCCTTTATGTCTGATATCGCCACGACCTTGGCCCCCATCTCGTGGAGGAACTTAGCCGTGTAGTAGCCCACGTTACCGAAGCCCTGAATGGCCACGGACTTGCCCTCTATGCCACCCAGGAGCCTCCTGGCGGCCTCCCTGGCCACGGTAGCGACGCCGAGGCCCGTTGAGTAGACCCTGGTCTGAAGCCCCCCTAGCTCCAGGGGCTTCCCGGTCACCACTCCGAGCTCCCTCAGGCCCGTCTTAACTTGGTAAGCGTCAAGGAACCAGGCCATTGTCTGTGGGTTGGTGTTGACGTCAGGGGCAGGTATGTCTAGGTCGACGCCGACGAACTCGCTTATGGCGGTGAAGTAGTTCTTGGAGAGCTGCATCAGCTCAAGCTGGTTCAGCTGGAACGGGTCGACCCTCACCCCTCCCTTAGCGCCCCCATAGGGGAGGCCTGCAAGCGCGTTCTTCCAAGTCATCCACATGGCCAGGGCCATGACCTCACTCAGGTCGGTCTCAGGGCTGTACCTAACCCCTCCCTTGTAGGGGCCTAGGGCGCTGTTATGCTGGACCCTCCAGCCTATGAACGTCTTGACCCTTCCATCCCTCATTATGACCGGTATCTTGACCTGTATGACCCTCTCAGGCGTCACAAGGGACTCGTAGACATCCTCGCCGAGGCCCAGGACGCTGACCGTCAGCCTGAGCTGCCTCTTGGCCTCCTCGTACGGGTCCGGCCTTACAGCCAAGCTCTCACTCGTATACAGAGGAGTCTCCAGCTAACATATAAGTTCTTCATAAAATCTTTCAGGGGCTTTCCGATAGGAATGTTTGCCTCGCGCCGCCTGTTCTCTTTTTTGAGAACTAACAGCCCAAGTTGAACGCTTAAGTACTCCTGTGGCCTATCTCTACATAGAGAGTGGGATCATGAGCCAGGAGAGGAGGGTACTCATAGACGCCAGGGGCCTCGCGTGTCCTGGACCCATAACCGAGATAGTCAAGGCCTACAGGAACGCCAAGAACGGTGACGTGCTGGAGGTCTGGGCGACGGACCCCGGCTTCAAGCCGGACGTAGAGGCCTGGATCAAGAGGACTGGGAACCAGCTCCTAGAGCTCAGGGAGGAGAAGGACAAGATAGTGGCAGTCATAAAGGTCACGGCAAAAAAGTAAATTAAAAACTAAAGTTTTTTATTAAATCTCCTTCGCTATCCTCTTGACCAGCAGGTAGGCCAGCGGTATGACCGCGAGGGCGAAGGCGATCGCGAGGCCCCAGCTGAACGCGTAGATTATGTTGGTTACGTTGGTGAAGGGCTGGACTATTATCGCTATGGCTATGAGCAGGAATATCAGGTAGAGGAGGAACCTGCCGTAGCCGGCGACGTCCTTGAGCTCAGGGTGAGACTTGAGCAGCTGGTCAACTACCGTGTCGGTGATGGTCAGGGTTGCAACCAGTATCACCGAGGCTATTATGATGTCATAGAAGAGGTAGGGGTTGATGAAGTGTATCCAGGTAGAATATAGAAAGCTGGACCGCTATCTTTATTATCACGGCGTAGAGGCCGAACTTAAGTATGTTGAAGACGGAGGCCATGAACGGGCTGCTGGCCCCTCCCACCTGCCTCTGGATGTAGTCCACCAGTATGTTAACGAGGGCCACGCCGAGGGTCAGCAGGATTATGGCGCCGGCAAGGGACGGCAGGTAGTTGGCTATCTCCTGCATGTAGAGCGTGGCCGGTCCCAGCTTCAGGACCGCGAACGCTATGGCCAGCGTGACCAGTATGATGAAGGCCTTGACGGCGCCTACGCTTAGGCCCAGGAGGCCCTTCACTTCAGGGTACTGCTCAAAGTACTTCAGCGAGAGGGCCCTCCTGAGGACGGCAGCGACTCCGTAGGCCACCATGATGCCAATTATGACGATTACTATGAACTCTACTATTGACGGGAGCGACTGGGTAAGGGCATGTACGAGGGGCGAGTACCACGCCATAGTAGGTCATCTTTTTAGATAAAAAGCTTTAGTTTAAAACTCATCTGTGAATACTAATGATATTCTAAACTTATCTGTGAATGCCCGATTCTACGACTATTCCACGTTTTCGTTTGTATACACAGAACCTCTTAGCGTTTTACCCGGCCCAGCCGCTCGCGCTGACGGGTAGCCTTGAGGGGCCTATACCCTTCCCAGCCTGTGGTGGGCGTCGGCTCCCTGGTCCTGAGGGGACAGGAGGTACTCATGGTCAGGAGGGCCGCGCCGCCTGAGGCAGGCAGGTGGGCCCTTCCAGGGGGCAAGGTGGAGCTCGGCGAGGGGGTCCTTGAGGCGGCTGAGAGGGAGCTCGAGGAGGAGACGGGCCTCCTCTGCAGGCCCCTGGGCGTCGTTAACGTTGATCAAATAATATCAAGGGACGAGGCCGGGGCCGTCAAGTACCACTACATATTGATCACCGTGCTAATGGGGGACTGCAGGGGCACGCTGAGGCCCTCAAGCGACGCCCTGGAGGCGGCCTTCCTTGACGCCAGGGTCTACGCTGCGAGCCCTGAGGTGGCCGAGTCCACCAGGAGGTTCCTGCGGAAGCTGTTGAACGGGGAGGTCCCGCTTGGGAGGCCCATAATGGTGGAGACGTCAAGCCCTCGCGAGTGAGGGCCTCAGTAGGTCAGGCCCTCCTCGGCCACCTGCTCCCTTACCCTCCTCCTGAGGTCCCTGTCCTCGAAGGGCAGCAGGTCCCTGAGCCTCTCCGGCACCGCGAGCCTGTGCGCCCTGATCATCTTGACGAGGGCTTTGTAGGCGGCGTAGGCTGCCAGGGCCTCGTCATCTATGTTTGAGAGCGCTATGGCCTTGGCAACGTCATAAAGCGCCCTCAGCTCGCCCTCGCTCTCGATGACGCCCTTCTCGCCCTCCCCCCTGCTCACGACCCTCGTCAGGCTCGCGTAGTGCCGCTCGTCAAGCATGACCCTCAGCCTCTTCTCCTCAGCCTCCGCCTCAGCGCCGTCGGGCTCCGAGAACCCCTGCGGCACTTCCTCGTCTGAGGGCTCTGGGTATACGAGAAGGGCGTCCGGCAGGTACGCCTCCACCACAACTGAGGAGAACCCCCTGAACATCTCCTTCGCCAGGCTCTCAACCAGCGAGTGCACGAGGAACAGCGACTCAGTGCTGTAGCCAGCGTCGTAGTCGGCCGCGCTCAGGTCCTCATCGTCCTCGTCTTCCTCCATCGGCAGGTAGCCCTCCCCTCCCCCCTCTAGCTCAGATATAAGCTGAATCAGCCAGTCCTGGACCCTGTCCACGGCCCTCAGGAGCACTAGGTACGACAGGGCCGCCACGGCGACGCCTGCCGCCGCTGAGACCCACGCGGGCCACCTGACGAGGCTCGTGACGATGTAAATTGATGAGAAGGCCAGGGCCCCTAGCACCAGGGCGCCAACGAAGGCTATCAGCCTAATCCGCGTGACTACCAGCCCGCCTCGGCCTTAGGGGCCCAGAATTATTAAGATTAACCCACGTCGTAGATTAGGGCGTTAGCCTCACAACGCCCTGAGGTGAGAAGTTGCCGAGGGTTGACCCAGGTCAGTACCTGGTTGAGGTGGCTGACGTTCTCAGGCTCGGGGACAGGGAGCTGAGGGAGCTCGCCTCGCTCGCGCTGGGCTCCGGCGGGCTCTTCGTGACGTCACCGTCTATAGTTACCGTCAGGACGAGCCAGGGCGCCCTGCGGCTGGCCATCGGGGTGGGGTCCCTCATCCTTGACGAGAGGCCCCCGTTCAGGCACTACGTTATAGCCGCGCCGGAGTGGGTCGACGCGTGCAGGGCTGGGGCCAGGGAGCCCTCGTTCAGGTCCCTTGGGGGTCCCTCCGTGAGCCTCGAGGGGGTCGCGGTAGCCGTTGACGTCTCTGACCCTGTCGCCCTCGCGCTGAACTCGTCAGTGTTAACCGGGGAGTTTACAACTTCGACGGAGGGGCGCCCCCTGCTGGTCGTGATCGGCGAAGGCGGAAACAAGGTCAACGCGCTGTCCCTGGCCCCCGACGGATACCTCCTGGGGGCCCTGAGCGGGAGGGCGCATGAACTGCTGACGTACCTGCTCACGCTCTACACTAGCTGCCAGAGAGGACCTCCCTGATCCTGGACCTCAGCAGCTCAGCTACCAGCTTCCCGTCAGCCTTGCCCCTGAGCCTCTCCATGGCCCTGCCCATGAGGGGACCGAAGGAGGCCTCCCCCTTCTGCCTCACCAGCCCAAGGTTCTCCTTAACCACCTCATCTATGACCCTCCTCACCTCCTCCTCGCCCAGCCTCGTCAGGCCCAGCGCCTTGGCCGCCTCCTCGGGGCCAAGCCTCGGGTCCTCGGCCATCTTGGCCAGTATTGCCTCGGCGGCCTCCTTGGCCACACTGCCCTCAGCAAGGAGCCTCACCAGGCCCTCTAACCTGTCCTCGCTAATGGAGTCCACGTTGACGCCCTTGCTCTTCAGCCCCTTCATCGTGACCACGATAAGCGACGCTATAAGCGTGGGGGACAGCGAGGCCCCGTACCTCCCTATGAGCTCCTCTATGAGCGGGAGCCTCGGGTCAGCCACGGCCTTCTCCGCGAGCTCCCTGCTCATGCCGTACCTCTCCACGAACCTCCTGACCTTGACCTCGGCCGGCTCCGGCACCAGCTTCTCGGCCTCTGCAAGCATGTCAGGGGTCACGAGGAGGTGAGGTATGTCGGTCTCAGGGTACATCCTCTCCCTGCCGGGCCTAGGCCTCATGTAGCGGGTCGTCCCGTCCTCGTTGGCGGCCCTTGTCTCCTCAGGGACTCCTTGAAGCGCCTGCCTGACTCTCTCAAGTATAACCGAGATGGCCTTCAGGGCCCTCTCGGGCCTCTCGGCCACCATGGCGAAGGCGTCCTGGGCTGGGTCTGCCCCGAGGGCCCTATAGACGGCCTGAACCTCCTCGGCCGTTATGCCGTAGGCCGGCAGCTCATCGCTGTGGAAGAGGCCCTGCACGTCGCTCCAGAACCTCACGTAGTCAGCTATCTCGGTCCCGAACCTCCTGCCCGGCTGCACGTAGGTGCCGAGGAGCCCCTTCATGCGGGGCAGCCTGACCGCGAGGACCTTGCCCCCCGACTCAAGCGCCCTGGCTATCACCTTGCTCTTGGTGCCCCTGAACAGGTCGGTCACGTCAACAGGCTCCTGGTCAAGGTCCCGCTCGGTTATGCCGCGGGCCCTCATCTCGTCCCTTATCCTGAGCAGGTTGACCTGCCTCATGACCTCGTACTCCACTATCCTGTCTATGAGGTCAAGCTCCTGCACCCCCTTTATCTCGGTCTTGGCCCCGCCGACTATGCTCACGTTCAGGTCCTGCCTTATGGTGCCGAGCCCCCTCTTGACGGCCCCCGTCATCCTGAGCAGCATGCCTATGGCCAGGGCCACGTCCCTGGCCTCCTGGGGGGTGTGCATATCCGGCGCCGTGGCTATCTCTATGAGCGGCACCCCGAGCCTGTCGAGCCTGTAGTCAACTACCTGCCCCCTCTCCCCGACCTTCCTGGCCGCGTCCTCCTCGACCACTATAGTCTGGATGCCGTAGTCCTTGCCGTTGACCGTTATCCTTCCCCCCAGCGCCACTATGGCTGTCCTCTGGAAGCCGCTCGTGTTGCTGCCGTCTATCACTATCTTCCTCATCACGTGAACCTCGTCAACTATCGTCGACCCCAGGGCCTTGGCGACCGCGAGGGCTATCACTATGGCCTCCCTGTTGATCGGGTGCGGGGGCTCCTCGTCGGCCTCGACGAGGCAGTAGTGGCCTGAGGGGGCCTGGTAGCTGTACTTCCTCCCCTTCCTGTACTCGAAGAGGGCAGCCACGTCAACCTCGCCCGTCTCGCTCCTTGTGGGCCTGAGCCACCTGGGGAACTCGTCCCCCTTCTCGGCCTCGGTGAGGTCAGTCGGGCAGCTGCAGAAGAGCTTGTGGCTCGTGTCAAGCTGCTGGTGTATCTCGAGGCCTACCTTGAGGCCCAGGGCCTGGTAGTCAAACTTCCCCTCAGAGCCTGTCATGATACCACCTCGGGAAGAGCTTGAGCTCGTGCCTGGGGTTTATCTCGCCGGCCAGGTTCGTGAGCATCAGCCTCCTCACCTCATCCATTTCCCTCGTCCTGGCGAGGACCCACGAAAGCTTGACAAAGGCCGTCTCGGGCAACATGTCCTCAGCCGGTATGACGCCGGCCTGGAGCATCCTCCTGCCGGTGCTGTAGACGTTAAGGTTGACGCGGCCGAAGAGGGTCTGGGTAGTTATCACGACTGGCACCCCTGACTCCACGGCCCTCTGAAGGGACGGTATAAGCCTGTTCGCCACGTGCCCGAAGCCCGTGCCCTCTATGACGATCCCGTGGTAGCCCCTGTCGACGAGAAAGTCTATGACCTCTGACGTCATGCCTGGGTAGTACTTAATCAGCGCCACCCTCTCGTCGAAGCCGTTCTCGGGCTCCAGGTCCTTCGACCTCCCCTTGAAGTCGTCTCTCAGCATCTCGACCTTCCCCTCGTAGGGCCATACCTTAGCTAAGGGAACGTCATTAACGCTCTGGAACGCGTCCCTCCTGCTGCTGTGCATCTTCCTCACCTTGGTGCCCCTGTGGGCCAGGGCGTACGTGTCGCCCGTCTCGCCATGCATCACCACCGTGACCTCGCCGAAGGGGGCCTCTGAGGCCACGAGCACGGCGGCCGTAAGGTTGAAGGCCGCGTCGCTGCTGGGCCTGTCGCTGCTCCTCTGGGCCCCCACGAGGGCAACTGGCCCAGGGAGGCCCCTGTGGAAGACGAACGAGAGGGCCGCTGCCGTGTACGCCATGGTGTCGGTGCCGTGGGCCACGACAACCCCTTCATAGCCGGCCTTAAGCCTCTTAGCCACCTCGTCAGCTACGGTCTCCCATATCTTGGGCGTCATGTCCTCGCTGAAGATCGCCATGACCTGCTGGACGTCAACGGAGGCGTACCTGAACATCTCGGGCACGGACGCTGCCAGCTCCTTGGCGTCCATGTAGGGGTGCACGGCGCCGGTCTCGTAGTCAACCCTGCTAGCTATGGTGCCCCCTGTGCCGAGTATCATGACCTTCCTCTGGGGCGGCCTGACCTCAGTCTCAGAGAGGCTCACGGGCTCACCCGGATGAGACGTCAGCTCCCCCCTTGACAGGAGCCTTATGGTGGCCTTGGGGCCCAGGCGCACGCCGACGTTGTAGCCATTGTCAAGCTTTATAACGACAATTCCTGGGGCCGAGAACTCGTCCTTGGGCATCAACATACCTCTGAAGGTAGCCCCGTCCTCCCTGGCGACCTCTATAAGGTCGCCTGGCCTCACCCCGGCCTCGGCCAGCCTCCTCGCTACGAGGTCTGTGTAGCCGAAGTACTCCTCCAACTAAGCCCCTCTTAGCTACTGAGGCCCTGGGGTAAAAAGGAGATGTTATCAGGCAGCGGCCTTAGCCTGCTGCGCCGCCTTGAGGACCCTCCTCACGAACTCAACCTTGTTCCTGAGCCTAGGGGGCAGGTTCTTCTTCTGCTTGGGCTCTATCCTGGGCGTGGCCTTCCTAACCTTCCCGGCCTTTGTCATTGATCCGTGCGTGGGCATGGCTCATCAGGTCCTCTGCTGCTGGGCTCCCTTAAAAACCCTGCTGGCCTCCGCGTGGCCGACTGGCAAAGCTTTATTCCTACCTAGGC
>Ga0080003_1001003_pt1 | contig 16278 bp, 16 predicted proteins | sample JossMetagenome_FD_69206 | JGI IMG/M metagenome (GOLD analysis project Ga0080003, IMG submission 69206) | Hot spring microbial communities from Joseph's Coat, Yellowstone National Park, USA - JC2_E (SPADES assembly) (version 2) | ecosystem: Environmental > Aquatic > Thermal springs > Hot (42-90C)...
TGGTTTGGATGTACCATGAGGAGAACATCTCAAGCCCATACTTCCTAAGGGTTGGGGATCTGACAGTACCCGCCCTGGTGAACGGCGTCTGGGAGAACGTCACTTTTATCGTCTATGTCTTGCCCCATACGGGTTCGCCCAATGGCTGGGTCGGTGTTTATTACGTATCTGGGGAGCAGTTGGTGGGTAATGTATCGCTCCCACTATCCTACCTAATAATTCAATCAATAAACTTCGCAGACAAGGTCTTCCCCAACCTATCCCCAACCCAGTATTACCTCGATGCCATACAGGTTGGAATGGAGTTCAACAACAACCCCGAGGGATACGCAGACCTAGGCTATCGACTCTATGGGTGGTACCTATACTTCAATTCACAACCCTAATAGGTAAGTTAACGGCGCTACCCAGCTTGGTATGGGCGATTTTATCTTAATTAATAATTTTAAGACATAAATTAACGAATTAAGGGGTGGTGTTGAATCAGGATTTTATTGAGTGGATTAATGATTATCCTGTGGATTCGTTACAGATGTATTTTTCGGCTTCCCTGGAGTTGCAGGAGGAGCTTATTAAGCATGGGTTCCAAGTGCCTAGGAGTCGTGATAGTAAGATCAAGATGCCTATACCTATAATATACGCTAATTTTCAGGGATGGGTTAAGTCTAGGGAAGCTATAACAATCGAGAGATTAATACCACCAGAATGGCTTAATCTAGATCCCAAAAGCCTCGGGTGGCAGGAAACTAAGGTTAAGAATAGGAGAGCGTATTACTTACCTCCGGATGAAGTCTTCGTCAGAATTGGGGTTATAAAGAGTGTAAATGACGCCTCAAGGGACAAATCCAGTAAATTACCGAGGAAATCAGCTACCGCCTGAACCTCAAGCCTCTGGTAATTATGGGCCAAGATTACGGCATCCCTCTCACGCTTAAGCCTCAACACCTCCTCGACCAAACTTTGCATTGGGTAATGTGGGCATCCAGCTCCGAGAATAAGTATACATGTGCAAGAGAGGTAATCAGTTAATTTAAGCCCATCACGTTTAATGCGGCAAAAATGGAGGTTTGATTTTAAATTAAATACACAATCTTTCAATGACTTCATCGTTAATTTACTTCCTGGTCCTTGATCTAGACAACGGTAGGAGTATCATCGCTATTACGGCCACGATAATTATTATCGCTACGATAACAATGAATAACTGGTCATTACCTACGGTTTGCGGCGCTATACTAAGTAGATAATTACAATACCAACAATGGCGTATGTAATGTAGGTTGAGAAACCCCACTAACTCTATAAGCAATCACTAAAGCAATAGTAACCACAGGGAAGATCCATAAGTAACTAGGTATGTGCAATTTAAAGAAAGGTAAGACAATAAGGGGAAAGTAACCAAATAATCAAACCGGGCCAGGCCAAGACGCTGTAACTAACACGCATACTAATTATGGAGTAATTACATTCAATTTTTAAATCTAACTCAGCAATGACGATCAAGACTTTATTCAACATAGGCGAGACTCGATCTCCCTTTCTATCATTGGCTAAATCTTATTCTAACTACTGGATCCACTATCTCGTATGTCCCGTGCCCACTCCTTTTGATTATGCTGAGCTTAACCAGGTTGTTGAGGACCCTACTCACCTCGGTGGGCTGCACATACTTACCAAGCCTAGCCGATACGTAATCCCTAATCTCACTAAACCTAGTCCTACCCCTCGCCAAAGCCTCAAGCACCGCCGCGTAATACCTCGACCTACTTAGGAAGGACCTTAACTCCTCGTTGATTAATGCCAATGCCTCGTTATACACCTCCACGGGCCTAACGCCCCTAACGGCCCTCATGTAGCCGTAGTATGTTAACCAACCAACAATACCATCGAGCCTATCAACGACCTCCTTAACCTCATCCTCATCAACATCGACACCGTACTGCCTAAACCCAAGTCTCAAGAACTCCATGGACTTCTCCCTACTGAATGGCTCGAGGGTTAGCTCATCCACTATCCTACCATACAGCGGCGACCTCACATCATTAAAACCTATGAAGTCATGGAGAAGACCAGCCTCTGAACCTGTGAGGATAACCTTTACGTTGCCTAGGTTATCATAGACGTAGGCGAGCACAAGAGCCATATCCACCTTACCATGTCCCTTAAGTAGCCTAAGCCATTGGGCCTCGTCAATGGCTAGGACAAACCTGCTTAGATTATCCGAAACCCTACTCAATAAATCCGTGAGGTAAACCTTCCCCTGCTCAATATATATTGATAAATCAACACCACTACCAAGTACGTGAACGCCACGTAAAGACCTAGCAATCCTACGAATAACATCCTCAAGCCTAAACCTAACAGCAACCTCGCTTAGGCACCTCGAGACCAACCCATACAACCTCCTAACCGATAAGTCGCCCTCGAGCGCCTTAGCATCAATGTAACAATATGGGATGTGGGATTCATTAAGGGCAACCTTAAGCACGGAGGTCTTACCAATACGCCTAATACCGTAAATCACCAACAACCTAGACGAACCACTAAGGAAGCTGTTTATTCTGCCCAACTCCTCATCCCTCCCGAATAAATCGGCCCTACTCTCCTTCGGACCTGGGTCGAAAAGCACTAATTCACACCCCTGTTAATTGTTAACACCCCTGTTAATAACCCTTCTTTTCGGAATGCCCTCACGGGAAAAAGCATTATTATTTAAGCATTATATGTAGGTATCTGTGACATTGAGCCACGCACATCCATGGCGAGACACCACACAATACACAAAACTTAGGCTAGAGGAGGCAATGCAGGAGGCGGAATTAGCCCTCAAGTTTCTCGACCAGGGTCTTCATAGGAATGCCTCAGGGAAGGTCTTCCAGGCATGGAAGGCTGTGGTATCCGCCGCAGCTGCAAAAAACAGGGAATTAATTGCCAAGCATTACACGGGCATTGTTAAGGACAGGATCGGCAAGGTCAGATCCAGGGCAGACCTCATAATAGCCCTAATGCCAACAACAAGGCTGAGGGAGGTAGCATCAATACTTGAGGAGGTTTACGGTAAGGAGATGGTCCACCTCACAGACCTTGCGCTTAACCTACACGAATTCCAATACAACGGACTAGACCCGGAGGGAGTGGTGAGTAGGTACACGAACCTAAACGATGTGGAGAAAGACATTAGGTACCTGGCCGAGAAGACCATTGAGTGGGTTAGGCGATTGGGCCAGGCGTAATTATCAACAAAATATAGGTATAAATAACCGAGGCAAATCCTAATTAGGTAATGGGTACATTCACCGTGAAGGCAGTTATTTGGAACCCAGTGAACCCCGTAAACAAGGTCGAGGTAGAGCTCATAGTCGATATGGGTGCAACATACACGGTAATATCAACATCAATACTCAATAAGCTCGGCATAAACCCAACCAGGACAGCTCAAGTAATGCTCGCCGATAATAGGGTAATCGAGAAACCAATGGGCGAGGTAGGCATTGAAGTGGAGGGCTACAAAGCATCCGCAACGCCCGTAATATTTGGGAACGAAGGAATCAACCTGCTGGGTAGTGTAACCATGGAACAACTCGGACTAGCACCAGACCCAGTATTGAAGAGGTTAAGGCCAACAGAGGCACTACTAATGTTTTTATCGAATTCAAGCTAGTAAGTAATTTTTAATGAAAATGAAAAAGAAGGTGTGTTTTATATTAATCATGCCGCTATCTTCAGCGTTTTCTTCTTGGCTATATCGTTAAGTCTTGTGAAATATATTGCAAATGGTCTATAGGCTAGGTGGGACCATTTTGCAAATGGTACTTCTAGGACTAGGAGTGGTGTTACTAGGCTTAGGTGTATTGTGTATACGGCGTACGTTTCTAGGGGGAGCCCTAGGTACTTAAAGACATCAACTAGTACGCCTGTTACGATCACCAGGTAGAGTAGCGTTAGGAAGAACCAATCAGTGGAGTGTGAGTATTGCCTCATTACCGTATTCTTCCTTATGCGTCCATATATGCCGTACCCTGCCCCTATCATTAATGCCGCAGATGCTATGTAACCTGAAAGTCTTACTGGATTAGTTACTGGGTATATAATGTTTGTTTGGAATAGGTCAAGAAATACCACAACTAGGACGAATATTGTTGCGTATCCATAAACAATCAATATATGCATTACCCAATTCAGAGCATTATCGTTACACTTCAGCATTCTCCTCTGGGTTAGGAAGTGCGTTGGTACGGTCTTTATGAACTCCAGTATGTACGTTATGAATGGCATCTTTCCGCCTCCGTTGATCCTTACCGTGAACCTATACATCCTGTAAATATTAACTATAATGAGGGATGAAAGCAGTACCAGGATCACAATATCCCCTATCTCAACTATGTGTGGTGGTAGGAAGGCGTCAATATCGACTTTCGTGAGGATTATGGGCCCGTGAAGAAGGTAAATCGCTAATACTGTCAGTAAGGATAAGGCAAGTGCTGAGATTACCTCAACAATTTTTGACCTATAGAAAAACTTTGAAAAGCCTGTAAAATCATACTGCGTGGTTAGGTATCTCCTAACAGCCATCATAAACCCAGCTGGGTCTGCACCTCTTGGGCAGGTCTTAGTGCACTCACCGCAGTAATAGCAAAGCCAAGGCTCTGTGCTTGATAATAACTTATCCTTAAGTCCAAGTACCGCGTACCTAATGATCTTTCTAGGGAACTCATGACCCTCCTCTGACAATGGGCAGGTCGCCGTACAAACACCACAACTATAGCATGCCGACACATTAAGTGCACCAAGCTCCTTTAGTTCATCCATTAACTTGGGATCAACCTTATCACCCATTGATATCACCCCTCAATCTATACTTGAAGTATCCATCGTCGGTCTTTTCCGTCGCTTCAATTAAGCCATATTTGAATAATGTCATTAAATGCCAAAGAACTACGTTTTCGGGAATACCCGTCTCCTTAGATATCTCCTTAACTGTCAATTCCTTACCCCTTAGGCAATTAATGATTTTACTCCTTATAGTCGTGGTTTCCCTCACGTAATCGGTAAGGTCCTTAGGTACCTGGATACCTAACTCCTTCCTTAATCTATCTATCGTTAACTCCCTCTTGGTTTGGGGCCTACTCATGTTTACCACCCATTGCCGACCTTATCATATCCTCAATTTGCGCATTTCTAAGACCTTTCAATTGAATCGCACCACTTGGACACACCGCCACACAGGCACCACACCCCTTACAAAGAGCCTCATTAACCCAAGCCCTCTTACCAAGGCCAGGATAATCTCTCAACTCCACTGCATTGTATGGACATTCCGTTACACAAAGACCACTGGCGTTGCACTCATTAATGTCGACAAAGGCCACGAAGGGCTCTAGCTCTGTATACCCCTTCAGTACCAGTGATGCAACCTTAGCCGCTGATGCTGATGCCGAGGCTAGGGTTTCCATAAGACCACGAGGCGCCTGGGCAGTACCAGTGATAAATACACCACCCAACATAATCTCCACAGGCCTAAGCTTGGGATGAATTTCCTGTAGGAATCCATCCATCCCCCTTGATATCTTCAATTTCTCTGCAATGTTAACAGTACCATCTGATGGCTCCATACCGGTAATAAGAACCACTAGATCGGCAGGTATTTCGATTTCCGCGTTCTCGGTTAAGATGTCCCTAACCTTAACGATGGTTTCATCATCATTCTGAAGAACCTGCGGTGGTGAATCTTCACTGAACTTAATAAATACTTGACCAAGTCTTTGCGCTTCCTCAAATAATAATTCGTTTATACCATAGGACCTAACATCCCTAACCAGGTGGTAGATCTTGGTATTAGGCATTATTGAGTGAATGAGCACTGCTGTGTCGATCGCAGCTATGCAGCAATACCTTGAACAATACTCATTTACCTTTCCCTCACCATCCCTTTTCTGCCTACTCCCAACACAATAAATCATTACTATATTCCTCGGTTCCCTATCACCAATCTTAACCTTACCAAACCTATTAATGACGCCAATTAATTCAGGTAATGTTATGACACTTGGTAATCCATAACCATACTCACCCTTCTTTGGAACATACGGCTTAAACCCAGTGGCTATTATTATGGCACCAACTCTTAGGCGAATAGTTTGTGGTTGCTGCTTGAGATCGATCTCAGGACAGTACTTAGTACATAAACCACACCTGTCACATAGGTTCATGTCTATTGTGGGAATGTCCGGGTACGCCCCTTCGAAGGGTGGCATTATTATTGCTGTTCTTTCACCAACACCAAAATAGAACTCATCCTCTGTTTTCCGTGGGCATAAATTAGCGATGTCACTCTTGCCGCACCTTCCCTTGAAGTAACGTGGATTAACCCTAATGGTTACTTCAAAATTACCAACATAACCCGACACATTCTCAACCTCCGCATTCGTATATATGGCAACATTACTCATGCTCCTCAACTTACTTATTAATTCCCTCACAATATCAATAATTGATTTCTCATATGGAAATACCTTTAATCTACCAAGTTTAGCAGCGTTACCGCCTAGGAATGGTGATTTCTCAACAAGGTAAACGTTGACCCCCATCTCGGCTAGGTCAACAGCCGCCCTTAAACCAGCAATACCGCCTCCAATTATTAGCGCTGATTTCTCGCTCTCAACCTTTATCTTATTAAGAGGTTCTGCATGCCTTAAATAAGCCACAGCCATCCTGACCTCCCTTATTGCCTTTTCCGTAGCCCCACCCTTATCGTCCTCATGGACCCATGAGCACTCCTCCCTAATATCGACATGGTAATACATGTACGGATTACCACCAGCCCTTGCTATGGCTGCTCTAAATGTGGCTTCGTGAAGCCTAGGCGAACATGAAGCAACCACAACAGCGTTGATCCTTCCACTCCTTATATCATCCTCAATCAATTTCTGACCAGCCTCAGAGCACATGAATGGGTAATCCACAGCAACCACAACATCCTTCTCCTTACTAATCTCCTCCACAACCCTCTTCACATTAACAACATCGGATATATTGCCTCCACAATGACACACGTAAACCCCTATTCTTACATTCCTACCTTCTACCATCACCCATCACCTCGCGCAGAAATGCCGCACATCTCGAGGCCGCTGCAGCAGCCTCGAGTATTGTGTCAGGAATATCCTTAGGCCCTGTAACACATCCTGCAGCAAAGACCCCTTCAACATTTGTTTTAACGGGATCAGTAGGATCAATTCTTATGAATCCTACGTCATCTGTTGATAGGGCCTTACCATTGAATGTTACCAATACGTCAATGTTGGGTAATAGGCCTACGGAGAGCACAACCAAGTCGTGTACCGCAGTCTTTACCTTACCCTCATCGATATCCTCATAGGTAACCTTGACATTACCATCAGGTAAACCCTCAACCTTAGCCACCCTCCCTCTTACAAACCTAACACCCATTGCCTTAGCCCTTTGGTAGAATTCCTCGAAACCCTTACCATAAGCCCTTATATCCATGCAATATATTGTTACGTCCGCTAACGGTAAAGCACCAAGTATTAACTGGGCCTGCTTTATCGAGTACATGCAACAGACCTGGGAGCACCTAGGATTTCCAACTGTCTTATCCCTAGATCCAACGCAGAGAATGTACCCTATACTACTTGGTTCCTTACCATCAGATGGCCTTAATACCGAATTGAATGGTCTAGTAGGAGATAATAACCTCTCCATCTGCATCGCCGTTATTACATTGGGTACCTTACCATAGCCATAAGCCTCCTTACGTTCTGCTTGGAATAATTTACACCCTGTAGCTATTATTATTGCATGGGTCTTAACCCTATAAATCCTAGGCCTTTGCGTAAAGTCTATAGCATTGGCCGGGCATTTTCTCTCACATTGCCCGCAAAATATGCAGTGGTCAATATCTATAACAGCCTTTTTAGGGACGGCAGTATCAAACGGTATGTAGGCAGCTCTCCTACCCCTTAATCCATAGTCAAATTCCTTAGGTACGGTTACAGGACAAACCTCCTCGCACGTGCCGCATCCCGTACATAATGATTCATCAACGAACCTGGGCTTCCTCAAAACCTCAATTTCAAAATCACCCCTTTCCCTAATATTGATACTCCTCACTTCTGAGTACGTCCATAGATCTATGTTTGGGTGATGAGCTACAGCAGCCATTTTAGGCGTCGATATACAGCTTGCGCAGTCAAGCGTTGGAAAGACCTTACTAAGTAGGAACATTTTACCGCCAATCGTAGGCTCCTTCTCAACCAATAGAACCCTATAACCCATCTCGGCAAGGTCTAGGGATGCCTCCATACCTGCTATGCCACCGCCTATAACCACGGCATCGTAGGATAACGACTCGCGCACTACCTCAGCCTTCTCAAGAATTTTCTGAAATATCCCCGAGCTCATTGTTTCATCACCTTCACAGGCCCTAATTCCCTGAGCCTATTGGAGAAATCTTCAATTAACCTGGCAAATGCCTCACCGCACACAGAACATATTGCCGCCATCTTAACCCTCTCAGGCTCTATACCCTTGCTACTCAGTATCTTTTGTGCCTCCTCAACCCTCCTAGCGGTTCTCTCAGTGCAATCCTTTAGGTATGGGCAATCCGTACCGTCAGCAGCAACGAATACACCATCAAATCCACTCTCAAGCGCTAGTACTATCCAATCAGGCCTTATCATTGATGAACAAGGCACCTTAATAATCGTTGTTTGCGACGGATACCTAAGATGCATCAGGCCTGCTGAACAAACACCAGGATCTGAAATAATGTTGGTCGTAAAAACAAGAATCTGAATAGTCATTTTTACCACCCATTTGCCAACCCTCACTCAATTATTTCATCCTCTTCACGAAGATTCTCCAGTAGCCAGGCTCCTCAATAACACCCAGGAAGACATGCCCCATCTTCTTTGCCCAAATCGGTAAATCCCTCTTTGTACCTGGATCCGACGACAAAACCTCCAATACACCGCCTATAGGTACCTCTGTTATGGCCTGTTTAGCCGCAAGTAATGGCCCTGGGCATGATGTACCCCTAGCATCCACTACCTTATCAGGCTTAATTTTCCTGAGCTCCTCCTGACTCAACTCACCCTTTTCACTCATCACCAATCACCTCACACAAAGAGTGTTATGTCGGCCTCTGACATCTTTTCAATCCACTCACCAACCCCTATTATATCATCAACCAATTCAAAATCCTCTTTCTTAGCATTCCATATTGACGCTGCCGTGGAACATACGTAAATCTTTAAATTACCTGCCTTCTTCGCCTGCCTAATTAATTCAAACCATGACGGCAACTTCAATTCCTGCAACCTCCTAGCAACCTCAGGCGCCTTATCCTGAAATTCACTAAAGTTCATATTCTTCTGCAACACGTCCTTCTTAAAGGCATAAGCACCCCATAATTGAAGGAATAAATCCACTTCAAGACCCATGCTCACAGCACCAGTTACAAGCATAGCTAAACCAGTCAACCTATCTATACTTCCAGAGAACACGGCTACGGCCATCTTCTTCTGTTTACCCCCCATCTATATCACCATCTCTATTTGATATGCAAATGATTAATAAACAATATTTCACGTCAAGTATAGAATAATAAATTAATACGAATAATAATGTATAATAATAGAATTGCACTTTTGCAATTAGAGATATTCAAATGAATAGATATAAATAATATCAAGGTATTTACAAAGACCTGAACAACAGCCTTATGAGTACCTTATGTCTCTTACGGCATATTATTAAATTTTAAGTTAAACAATGCAATATGTAAAACATTATGTCTTATTACTTGTGATAGATATTATATAAATTATATAGAATACTTCTTAATAAAAGACCTGGGAATATCTAATACATGCCAAGAATTCCATCAAAAGACGAAATCAAAGACATTGCTTATAGGGCGAATATTCACTTAACCGATGAGGATCTTGATGCTATACAGCGTGTTTTTGGACTACTGATGATATCTTATGATGAATTAGATAGGATGCCCGATACCGTATCTCACACCCTTCGTGCGCCGTATCCAAGATCCTGGAGGAGACCTAGCCCTGATGAGAACAGGTTCGGCGCCATAGCATTTATAACGGATATTAAGGGTGAGGGTTCTGGAAAGTTGAGTGGTAGGAGGATTTGCGTTAAGGATAATATAATGGTTGCTGGTGTTCCGATGCTTCACGGTACAAGTATTCTTGAGGGTTTTGTACCTGAGATTGATGCTACAGTTGTCACTAGGGTACTTAGGGAAGGTGGGTATATTGCTGCTAAAACAACATGTGAAGCACTAAGCTTCTCTGGTGGTAGTCATACATCGTACCCAATGCCTGTTAGTAACCCTGTCAACCCAGAATATATGAGTGGCGGATCATCTAGTGGTGCTGCGGTTGCTGTTGCAGTGGGTTACTGTGACATAGCCATTGGTGCTGACCAGGGTGGTTCAATAAGGGTTCCAAGCGCGTGGACTGGCATTTATGGACTTAAGCCAACGTATGGTTTAGTACCATACACGGGCATATTTACGATAGAGCCCACACTCGATCACGCCGGACCTATGGCACGTAATGTGAAAGACCTGGCATTGCTTCTTGAGGTTATAGCTGGTAGGGATGGTCTAGATCCAAGGCAACCAAGTGATTTACCTAGTCCTCCTGTTAAACCATACACGAACCTATTAACGGGTAATGTTAAAGGGCTTAAGATTGGTATCGTTAAGGAGGGGTTTGAGTGGCCTGTCTCTGAGGAGGACGTTAATAAGTCGGTTAGGGATTTTGCTCTCAAATTAAGGGACCTTGGCGCAATCGTCGAAGAGGTATCAATACCCATGCATAAGCTTGGTCATGCCATATGGACTCCAATAATGATTGATGGAACCATAGCAAACATGGTATTTGGTTCTGGTGTTGGTTGGGGAAGAGGTGGTTACTTCGAGGTGCAATTGGCCGAGTTCTTTGGTGATGCTATTAAGAATAGGGCGGATGATTTGCCATTAAATGTTAAGGTTGGTATTCTCCTTGGTTATTACGTAATAACTAGGTACAACAACAAGTACTATGCAAAAGCCAGGAATCTTGCCTTTGACCTTAGGAGGGCATACGATGAAGCACTAAATAAATATGACATATTATTAATGCCAACCACACCCCAAAGGCCCATGAAGCTATTGAGTAACCCAACACCAGAGCAATTCCTATTAATGACAGCAGGTATGCTCTACAATACGGCACCATTCAACGTTACGGGACATCCCGCATTAACAATCCCATGCTGTAAAGTCGATGGCTTACCAATAGGTGCTATGGTTATAACAAAGCATTTCGGTGATGAAAAATTGCTGAATTTGGCGTATGCGGTAGAAGCGAATAAAATAACTATATAATATATAGTTATAAAGTTTATAAAGAATTTAATATTTTTGTATAGTTGATGTCGGATTTTTGGAGGTCTAGGAGGGTTGAGTTGGAGGTTGATTTTAGGGATTACCAATTAACTATTGATAAGATTCTCAGGTATGGCGTTATGATTGCCCCTGGGCAACTTATTGAGTATGCACCGCCTAAGTTACCAATTAAGCAGTACACATATGGTGAGTTTTATGAACGCGTTAATAAGCTTGGTTATGTACTTGAGGAGTTTGGACTTAGGAGGGCTGAGAGACCTAAGGATATGGGTAGTAGGGTTGCTGTTATGGATTGGAATAGCACGAGGTATCTAGAGCTTATGTTCGCCGTGCCGATGTACGGTGCAACGCTGTTTACAGTAAATATTAGGCTTGCCCCTGAGGAAATGATCTACACGATGAATCTCGTAAAGCCCGAGATCCTATTCATACACACAGACTTTCTACCACTACTCAATGCAATATTAAGTAATGTTAAGTCCATAAGGAACATTGTCATAATGAGTGATGAGATTACGGTAAAGGGTAATGGTGAGGTTCCTAAGGTTACGGTACCCAGTGGTGTTGGTGTATATGAATATGAGGAAATAATGAAGGATAGGAAGACGCAGTACTCATGGCCCGAGATAGATGAGCACGCTGTTGCTGAGATCTTCTTTACATCAGGCACTACGGGTAGGCCTAAGGGTGTTTATCACATGCATAGGCAGGTGATCGTGGGTACCATGCAATTATTAATAGCTGAAATGGAGTACCCAGCTAGGATCTCCAACAGAGATATTCAATTAATAACAACCCCCGTATTCCACATTCTTGGATGGTTACACCCATACGAGAGCACCCTCATTGGTGCTAGGATAGTGTTCCCGGGTAGGTATGATTGGACGTACATAACAAGGCTCATTAATGAGCGATACATACCGGAGGCGCAGAAGGTTGGTGGTAGGGTTGTTGCCAAGGGTGTTCCAACAATGCTTATTTCAATAATTGATAACGCCAAATCCATGGGAATAAATAGCCTTAAAGGGTTTGCCTATGGGTATGGTGGTCAGGCATTACCTGTTGCCGTTTATGAGGAAGCTAAGAAGATGGGTATTGAGATATTAACGGGTTATGGGCCTTCGGAAACACTGACGGTGATAACCAGGATGATTTATATACCAAGGCTTTGGATGCGTATGGGACTTAATGATGAAAGGCTTAGGGACTACTTCGTCATAGATAATTCGCTTGGTGTCCCAGTACCCTTAACCATCGTTAAGGTCGTTGATGAGAAGGGTAATGAGTTACCGTGGGATGGGAAACACATGGGACGCTTAGTATTTTATTCACCAACAATAACGAGGGAGTATTATAAGGATCCAGAAAAGACTGAGCATGCCTGGAGATTTGGGTACTTCGACGTTGATGATTTAGTGGTTATTGATGAACATGGCGGTGTATTCTTTGTTGATAGGGAGAAGGATGCTGTTAAGAGCGGTGGTGAGTGGATACCATCATCGAGACTCGAGATGTTCCTATCCACACACCCAGCAGTTAAGGAGGTTGCCATTGTTGGCGTACCACACCCAAGATGGATAGAGAGACCAGTTGCCATAGTAGTTCTAAAACCTGAGTATGAGGGTAGGGTAAGTGAGGAGGAGCTGAAGGAATACCTACAGAGGGAGTATGTGGATAAGGGTTTGATGCCGAAATGGTGGGTTCCAGACAAGGTAGTATTCATAAAGGGTGAGGAAATGCCCAGAACATCGACGGCAAAGATTGATAAGAAGGTATTGAGGGAACGCTACAGAAACATCCTACAAAGCCCTCAATAACACCTCCCTAATAGCACTTGGTATTTGGACCTTAAAACCCTGCTTATCCACAGTTACATAAACTATGTACCCCCTCGATGCTAATTGACCATTAGCATAAACCTCAAATTGGAACGTTATGCTGGTATTTCCAACCTTAACAACCTTAGTTTCCACCATAACCTCATCACCATACCTAATAGGTCTCTCATAATCACAATGAGCAGACACAACAGCAAGATCAACACCTAAACTCTTAAGTAAATTAAAGTCGATACCTCTCTCCTTAAGGAATTCCGTAACGCCCTCATCGGCGTACACAAGATGTCTGGCAAAATAGACGATGCCCATCTCATCAACATCCGAATATCTAACCTGAACCCTAAACACAGCATTATGCATAATTAATTATTGTTATAGTTTTCGGTTAACGGTAACAGTGTAATTTACATGAATCATTTTAGCATTCAGTTTGATAAAACCGAGAAATAAAAACGGAGAAATACGAGAAGTTGAGTATGAAGTAGGCACTTAATCATTACATACTCAATGCATAAACCTGCCAATAAGTAGCGTAGGGCCGGTGGGATTAATACATATATAATATATAGATGATGCATTTAAATTGGGGCATGCCTTCATAATCTGTGTTGTCTATTGATAATTTGAGGGTTCTTGGTCGTGAAGTTAGGGCTAGATTGGGCTTACGAACATACCCCATTGGTGTTAAATTCTGTACAGAACCCTGCGATTTAAGCGGATTTAAAAAGCCGAGGGATTATGGCGTTCATATGGCTGTCTGCCAGGTGATAAATATCTCTAGAGTTTATGGCTGGCCCATGGCCTTCACACTCGATGACATGCTTTGCATGGGCGGTGCCTACCTATTTGGGCTTGTTCCAGAATATCCAAAGTTTCTTGAGGATTCAGTTGATTGGCACACATCAAGTGATGATGCAAAGAAGTACATCATGCAAAGGTTTCAAGAGAGAGCCTTACCTCAGGGTAGCATTAAGGCAGTTTTGGTGTCTCCCTTGGAGAAGATAACATACATGCCCGATGTTATCGATATCTATGGAACGCCAACGCAGATATCGGCAATTGCCAAGGCCCTGATATGGCATGGGATCTTCCCAGAAACAGGATTTATTGGTGAGGCTTCATGCTCCTTCATTACGAACGCACATAAGACCAGGAAACCCCAAATAAACTTACCATCATCAGGTGAGATTGGGTTTGGTAGGACGGAGGAGGATGAAATAAGCATGATAATACCTGTGGAGCACATTGATAAAATACTCAGCGGATTAGACGGCATTAGCAGGATATACCCATACCCTGTACCAAAGTTTGCACTCTATGAGCCAAGACCGCCAAGGGGCTACAGGATCACATATAAGGATTATGAAGAGTGGAAAAAGCAGCAAACAAAAACATAAATTAACATATAAAAACTCGGCTCAAAGCATCTTTCGCGCCGGTGTTTTTGAATTTACTTTGTTTATACCCTAATCGCGTTAATGATGAAGAAGCATTCTTTTCGAGCTCATTGAGTTTAGAGTACGGGATCGCCCAAATTATTGGTGGCATCGAGGATACAAAACCATGTATATACCTATATAATAAGTCTAAGATCTAAGATTATGGGTGAGTATATTGTGCTTTATCAATTATTAATATTACCACGGCGCTTGATTCCCAGCATTGTTATTTTTCCGGGATAGAATAGAAAATAATCTGAGTTGGCGTAGTAAGGTGAGTTATATGATCTTGTGAGACAAGGCAGGACACCTAAGTTAATTGTTGGGACTAAACTTGGCGTTGAGGGTCTCACTTCTGTTGAGTAGAGAAGGGGTGCTATGCTCGATAATGCATTCAATGAAGGGAATGCTTTATAATATAATAGTAGTAATTTATAGGATGTTATTGGGCACGATTTACGAGAGAATTTCTCGAACAGTTGACGGTTTAAAGGATGATATCGTAAATACACTAACGCACATAATAAGCATACCGGCAATAAGCCCTGACTACGGCGGCGAGGGCGAGCTGGATAAGGCAAACGCGCTCCTCGAGATAATCAAGAACTGGGGCTTCGACGAGGTAAGGCGCATCGACGCGCCGGACAAGAGGGCTAAGGGTGGTGTTAGGCCGAACATACTTGCGATATACAGGGGCACCGACCCAAACGCGGGTAAATTATGGATTGTGGCACACCTAGATGTTGTACCACCAGGCGACCTAAGTGCCTGGACTGTGACGGAGCCCTTCAAGCCGAGGGTGGTCGGCGACAGGGTCTACGGTAGGGGTAGTGAGGATAATGGGCAATCACTCGTCGCGTCACTCTACGCTGTAAAAACAATTATGGAGCTCGGTATAAGGCCTAGGAAGACCGTGATGCTGGCCTTCGTGAGCGATGAGGAGACGGGATCAGAATACGGCATAAAGTACCTAATGAGGAACAACCCGGAGCTCTTCGACACAAGGGACTCAGCCCTAGTCCCAGATGCGGGGAATAGTGATGGTAGCTTCATAGAGGTTGCGGAGAAGTCAATACTATGGCTTAAGTTCAGGGTAATCGGCAAACAGGCACACGCAAGCACACCAAACAAGGGCCTTAATGCCCACGAAGTAGCAATAGCACTGGCATACCTACTAAAGAACACGCTAACCACAAAATATGAAATGAGGGACCCACTCTATGACCCACCCGAATCAACCTTCGTAATAACAATGGTGAGTAACCCATCAACATCACCAAACATAATGCCAGGAACCCACGAATTCGTAATAGACTGCAGAGTACTACCCCAATACAACCTAGACGATATACTCAGGGACATGGACACGGTGGCGAACCTGGTCAAGGCTGTGTATGGGAGGGTAATTGATGGGGAGCAATTACCAAGGATAGAGAGGGAGATAATACAGAGGCTAGACGCACCAAAACCAACGTCACCGGACTCGGAAATCGTAAAAGCCCTAACCAAGGTACTGAAGGAAACAAGGGGTATAGAACCAAGGATAGGCGGTATAGGTGGCGGGACA
>Ga0080003_1001005_pt1 | contig 16270 bp, 22 predicted proteins | sample JossMetagenome_FD_69206 | JGI IMG/M metagenome (GOLD analysis project Ga0080003, IMG submission 69206) | Hot spring microbial communities from Joseph's Coat, Yellowstone National Park, USA - JC2_E (SPADES assembly) (version 2) | ecosystem: Environmental > Aquatic > Thermal springs > Hot (42-90C)...
TTACAATATTCTCTATAGGCTTTATGGGTTAAGCCTAACCGAGGCTAGGGATGCTGAGGTTGTTTTTGGGCAAGCCGGGCTCTCAATACTATTATCCACAGTCCTCTATGAACACGTTAGGCCAGTCCACGACCTAGGCTCAATCCACTCATACGTGGAGAATCATGGCCCCATTGAGGGTTTAAGGAGGGCGCTTGAGGAACTGCTTAAGTATGATTACAGGACCGTTGTAGAGACAACAATTAAGATCTTGGATAGGTTACCACCCACGGCCAGTAATGCTGTTAGGCGTTTAATCAACCTTGGTATTTGGGTTTCTCAGAATAGTTTCCTGTTGAGGAGGGACTTCGCTGGCAGGATTTACCACAGGATTGTTGGCGACATTGCCCATAGGAAGGGCTTCGCCACCTTCTACACTGAAGTACCAGCTGCCTACCTACTATCAACGCTAGCCGTGGACACATTATTCCTTGATGGGAAGCCAATTACCACGCTAGGTAAGGATGAGGCTCAAGCCATTGCAAGTAAAATTAGTGGCGCTAGGGTTGGTGACTTTGCCTGCGGTAGTGGTACACTACTCACCTCAGCCTATAATGCGTTAATGCACCTAGCCTCAACGTTGAAACTGCGCCATAATATTAACATTAACCTTGATGACATTGGTAAGGCTTTGATTGAGGATGGCGTGTATGGTATTGATGCATTGAGGTACGCCTCGCAGATAACGGCAATAAACCTAGCCCTAATAGGCCCACGGAAAATAAGTAGGGAAAACATATTCACGATTTACCTGGGCATATTGAATCAACCCAATGCACTTAAAGGCCCCTGGCTGGGCTCCCTTGAACTACTCAATAATGGGCATGTTGGGGGCATCCTAGCATTCATAGAGGGTGGTCTACAGGGTGCCGTGGAGAGGGTTAGTGTCAGTGGTGTTGAGGGGGCTTTCACAATACCTAATGAATTTGACCTAATAATCATGAACCCACCATTCACTAGGGCCACAGGTAGGACTGAGTCCTACGGTGAGAGGAGGGGTTTATTCGGCTTCATTACGGATGAAAAGAACAGGCAAAGCCTACTTAACAATCTTAATAAGGTTAGAGATAGGGCTGGGGACTTCCTCTATAATAACGCTAAAGCTGGGAAGGGCTTGTTTCCGCCTATTATCCAGGGGATTATTGAAGGCAGGGATGGGCTTGATGCCTATTTGAATATTGGGCAGGCTGGGGAGGGGTTACTATTCCTATACCTAGCCCACAGGTTCATTAAGGATGATGGTGTGGTTGCATTTGTTTTACCAATGAGTCTCTTAATGGGTGTCTCGTGGTTCCTTGCCAGAGTCCTCCTAGCCACCAAGTACCACCTTAAGTACGTTATCGTGAGCAGTGATTCCGAGAATTACAATTTCTCTGAGAGCACTGACTTGGGTGAGGTGCTTATTGTGGCTAGGAGGCAGGATAAGCATAGCCCCGATGAGGAAACGGTCTTCATAAACCTACTGAGGAAGCCTAACACTGCGTTGGAGGCAATTGCACTTGCCGATGAGATTATGAGGAATAAGCATTACGCAACGCTTGGGGACGTGGCTACTGCACGTATCGCTAGGGTTAAGAGGAGTAGCCTACTTAACTACATCCTGAACTGGAACACCTTGGTTAATGAGTGGTTATTCAATTACCTTGACAGCATGGTGAGGAGCGGCATGGTGAGCATCGGCAACATTACGGTTAAGACGCCTTTAACGCAACTCAACACATTCATTGCTGTTAATACTGTTAATAGGCATAATATAATTGAGGCATTTAACTTGATTGTTCATGGGAATAGGGTTGATTGTGATGCCTATAGAAATAAGCCGAATGCACCATACGTGCCAATGATTTGCGGTGGGGGCGAGGAGGCTACTAATAGAATGTTAATTCAACCTAATGCGTACGTGCCTGATGTGAATAATGATACGGCTATGAGGATTAAATCATTGCGCTCTAGGTTCTTCCTGCCGTATAGGATTATATGGGACACATTCCACACCATAGCCCTGAGGTCAACTGAGGAGGCTATTTCAAACGCTTACTTCATGTTGAGGACGAACCTAACTGAGGAGGAGGAGAAGGCATTAACGCTTTGGTTAAATAGCTTCTGGGGCATCTTAACGGTGTTCTCATTCATGGAGATAACCGGGGGAGCATTCACGGGTTTAAGCATTACACAATGGAGATTATTACCTGTACTTAACGTTAGGGGGCTTAGTGAGGGTACTGTTAAGTGCCTAGCCAATGCCTTCGATAAGTATGTTAATGCTGATTTTGGAAGGTTCTCCGAGCAGTTTGGGAGGGGGACCAGGATGGATATGGATATTGACGTCATTAAGTGCCTAAGCCCAAGCCCAATAAGTGGGGAGGATGTGAATGCCCTGAGAAGTGGCTTAAGTGAATTATACGCTCAATTCAATACCGTATTAAGGCAAATATCGGGGAGGTAATTACGAATAAGTATTTTGCGAAGCCCCAGCAATGAAGAAACCATGAATAACCCTAACCCTCATAATATATCATCTTCCCCTCCCCATCCTAAAAGATGAGACTTAGCAGTCGTTTGCCATTCGTTTAAAATCATCTTTTTTCCCTCTCTTCTTCAAGCTCCTTAACAACATCCGTCGGTCTTGTTTGTTTTACTCTAAACCTCTTTGGGAACTCGCTTGGGTGTATATACTTGCAGCCAGCTTGTCGGGCATTGGAGTCATCGCCTGGATTATCGCTGACATAGATGCATCTCAATCCAGGGTATTTTGCCTTTGCATTTAGTAATGCTTGAAGCCTATTCCCAGGCACCACAATATGCTCAAACGGTAGATTAGCGCAATTAGCGCTCTCGCTCACAATAACAACACGAATGCCCAAGGCAATAAGGAAGTTAAGGTCAGCCAATGTAACTGGCCCAGGTGGGTTACCAGTCTCCAGCGTATCATCGCAATCAAATAGAAGTAGCATTATGAGCAGAGCAGGTAGCTATTTATTAGGTTTTCTCATAATCAATAAATTTTGCATACTCAACAAATTGTGGTTATTCCTCACCCATCAAGGCTAGCCTCATTGCGGGGGTAGTGACCCCCTTAGGGGGTTCCGAATAGGGAATCCAGTAATACTCCCCCTTTCCATCCAAATCATAGACGGACATAGAGAGGAGTTTCCTCCCCGATGGGAGGAAGTCATAGAATTCAAGCGACTTTGGAAGAATTACCCTCCATCCATCATCCGTAAAAGTGAGGGGGAGAAGGCCCTTCTTCACACGCCTCTTTGATTTGTTTATCCTCCGTATTTCCCTCATTATTTTGTTTTTCCCCTTCGGAGTGTTTGATTTCATTACTCCTCACCACCCTCTAAAGCCTCTAAAGCCCTCTTGAAAGGATTAAAAACATCATAAGGAGGCATGTTATCATATATCATAGCAGCATTTTCTAGGGCCTCCTCCTCGGAAGCCCCCACTCCCCAGGCAGCCTCCGTGGTTGCGTCGTCCAGGGAGGCTATGTAAAACTCCTCCAAGGGGGAGGAGGCATCAGGAATTATTTTGTAAATGAGGACCATGAGACCTTCATATTCATATGTTTTTACGACCTCCCCCCTAAGGGAGAGCGTTTCTTTTCCCGTTCCTTGGTTTATTTTTTCGCTCATACGGGTCAGTACCCTTACTACTCACGGATTTATAAATTTTACACTTTTTGAAATCTATTAAAATAAAATTTTTATAAAAAATTTTTTCTTTTTTATTATGTCATGTGGCGTGTGGCGTATAATAACTACATAATTAATCATAGTTGTGATTATCATTATCGAAAAACTAGTGCCAGTGCTACTCTGAATCACAAGAATCACAAGCCTGCCTACCGACTGGTTGGCGTTAATGGCTTAATATGTTAATTATCCTGCATGTTGCTGTAGTATTGTGGCTATTTGGGCAAATAGATTTTTATAAGGTTTGGCAGGGTGATTACCTTGTGAGTTAGAGTGGGGGTTAAGTTGCATGAGAATGTTAGAGTTAATACTGTAATTCTCCTGAGGGAGTTACTTAAGGAGGTAGTTAGAGATAGGTATGAGGTCACTAAAGACCCCCACTCCCTCACGTTATTGAGACTCCTGGAGTCTGAGGAGGCTACGCTGCTAATGCCTCAGGAGATTTATGTTGGCGCTGAAAAGAGGTCGATTGACATGGCCTTGGGGAATACCATGGTTTTCGAATTTAAGTCGAGTGAGGGAGAGTTTAGTGAAGCTGAGGAGGATGCTAAGACGAAGTACTGGCATGTAGTCTCCAAAGCCAAATATTACATAGTCACTAATTGGGATACGTGGAGGATATATAGTGTTACTGGGAGTGGGCTGAAGCTTGAAGTAGAGAATGATAGGGAGGAGGCCAAGAGGCGCTTAAGGTTGATTATATCGCAATTGAGGGAGATTAAAATACCACCACTTCCTAAGAATGTTGAAAACCTCTATAAGTTAGACCATGAGATGTTCCTTAACAATCTAAGGAGGACATTCTTAATAGTTAGTAATGACCCTAGTATTAAGCCCCTTTATGAGGCTTATAAGAGCATTATGAGCATGCTCTATGGTAGTGCTGATGAGGGATCCTTCACTGGCCTCTTCATTAGGCATACTTACATGCAGTTGGCAATTATGGCCTCACTCTCAGCAATGCTGAATAAGAGCGGTGAACTGGAGGAGGCGTGTGGCGGCTCATTAACAAGCATTGATATAGCTCTGCCTTACTTAAACTGGTGGAGGCAGGCTAGGAGGATTAATGGGGAGGCGAGGGGGCTTGTGGATGAGGTGTTGAAGGAGGTTGTGAATAGGGCATACCTAATTAACTGGTCTTCCAGCACAGCTGAGGACGTATTTAGGATGCTTTACGAATTCCTCGTGGAACCTAGTGTTAGGAGGAGGTTGGGTGAGTACTATACGCCACTGTGGTTAGTTGAGATGATGCTGAACGGGTTCGATAATATCAAGGGTAAGATTATCTTAGACCCATTCTGCGGTTCAGGAGTGTTCTTAGTTACCGCGTTTCATAGGAAGGTAGATTTAGGAGAGAGCCCTGACGATGCGTACAATGAGGTTGTGGGTTTCGACGTGAATCCACTTGCGGTTGCCGTTGCAAGGGCTGAGTTAATAATGGCATATTGGAGGAGGACACGGAAAGAACCGGAGAACCCACCCCACATATATCATATAGACACATTTGCTATATGGTTTGGTGAGGGTAGTATACTAATTCCAGGCTTAAACGAGGTGGCGTCGAAGGCTAGGAGTTTCTTACAAACATTGATTAATTTTGGTTTCGTTAACCTAGGTGGAACACGTATACTTGTACTGCTTAGGGATATTGAGAAGAGTTTAACATTAGCTATAAGGTTCGCATATAGGAAATGCGGCTTGAGGACTGATTGTTTAGAAAAAATGATTGTAACATATTTAGAGGAACAGCTTAAGGGTTATCAGCATGATTTTATACAGAGTTTTCTTGACCACTTCAAAAAGAGCTCTGCGTCAGGGACGATAGCCAAACTCATTGTAAATCATGGTGGAAATGATGTGTGGGGTACAGTATTTATATCGATATATGCCTCGATCTTAATGACTAAGTTCAGGCCTGATGTCATAATTACGAATCCTCCATGGATACCTGTAACTATATATCAAGCCCCATATTCTAATAAAATACATGAGTATATGCTTGAGAAGATAGCCATGTGTGTAAAAGATAGGAAGAGGGCTGCGCAAATCTTAACGGGGGCTGACGTGGCTTCGACAGCGTTAGGCAAATCAATCAGCCTTGCCGATGAGGTGGCGTATATCATGAATGAGGATCAATTGTTTAATCATAGACGTTCAACACGTGCCGGTATAGTGGCAACATACTGCATATTAAGGAATACTTTGAGGGATGGTAATGTGAAGTTATATCATTTCGACTTCGATGTTTTTCAACACGGCATTAAACCCGCAGTCATTATAATAAAGAGGGGTGGTGCATCGTGACTTGGGATACAAAGCTATACACAGTTAAGTTAAACATGCCTGAGAAGCTTAGGTATAGTAAGGACTTGGGACTTGATGAGATACGGGGATTCCTGATTATTAACCCTTACGGTAAAGGCTATGATAAATATATCGAGCCAGGGCTCCTTTGCTTCATGGAGGACATCGATGAACTTAAACGTGGGCTCGGCGTTAACAAGATAGCACTTATGGGCCTTTACATAATGGGTATTTACGGTGGTAAGGAGGAGAGGGGGCAGTCGAAATATGCTGGTCTTGCTCTCGAGCAGTACAGTATTAGTCGTGCCGTGTTTAGGTTTAAGTTATTTAATACTAAGGATGAACTAATCGTACCACTTGATTTAATGGAGAGATATGGTGTCAGCATTTATAAGATGGTTTATGAGGGGGAGATTAATCCATTTAGACTAAATAAATACATTAATATTTTACTTTCACGAAGAGGCGAGCAGAGCCTTAAGCAATTCCTCAAGGATGCATTGGATTTGAATTCATGTAAAATTTCAGAGAATACCCAGAAGAACGTGGAGGGGTTAATTAATGAATTAAAACAACCTGATAGCATTAAGACATTGAATCCGAATAAATACTACGTTGTATATAGGCGCCATAGGGCCTTCACCGCATGCGTAATAAAACCTGAGGAGGATAATATACTAGTTGAAAGTCACGTTAGCTATGTTGAATGCGATAATGAGGATATGGCGTATTACTACAGTGCAATGCTCAATTACCTCGCATTCAAGGTAATCGAGCTTAAAAGGGGATTTAATAGGAGTCACTCCGCTAGGCTGTTACTTGCCGTACTCATCGCTGGGCTTTCATGGAATGACCTTGACGAAGGGACGAGGAGGGTTGTTGTGGAACTTTCAAGGACGCTTCACAGTAAGGTTCCACGAGAGGAGTATGGCAACCAAAGGGTGGCATTAAAAGTGGTATTAGAACTTAACGAGTTTCGTAAACTTAAAAGTATCCTAGACTCCAAGGTCGATAAGGAAAGGTTGGAAGAAGCATTAAAATTAGCCTAATTTCATTATTAATGCATAGAGATAACATGGCATGGTTCATGTATAGAGATGATCTGTTTATCCCCGTGGATATCACGGCATTAACAATTGGTGTAAGGTGTAAGGTAATCACTACATAATTAATCACAACTGTGATTATCAAAATACAAAATCAAAATACAAAAGCCTACCATCCAAAAGAAAAAGAAGATAAAAAGAAAAAGAATTAATAAATTAACAATTTACTCCTTGCCATTATCCGTATTAACTACCTTATCCATATTAATCACCTTGACTATTATAGCTAGATTACCATTATCCAAGCGTAAGGCACCTAACACTAACAGGAAGTCGCCAGCCCTCGCAAATTTCTCCAAATACTTATAGGTGCCCCACATATCGCGATTTAGCCTAATCATTTTAGGCGGAATTTCGATTTCCACGCCTTTAAGTTCTTTGATTTCGCCTTGTGCAGGGGTTCCCTGTGCAGGGGTTTTTTCCTGCATAATTATCAAAAATACTAATATTTTTGGTTTTTTAAATTTTGCTTTTCCTTCCTTATCAAGAATATTAGTATTTTTGGTTTTTTAAAATTGCCTTCCCATCCTTTTAAGCCTTATCTACATGATTGCGGTTAGGCAAACCTTATAAAGCCGTAAGTAGTGAATACTCGACTCTAAATGAGTGAAGACCTAAATGGGGGGATACAATTACATGGGGAAATAATTGCCAGCCGAGGGGACATAATAATGGGGGAAATGATGATAATGAAGATAAAACTGGAGACAGATGAGGACCACGACTTTTTATACGTGGTGCTGGAGAATAATGGGAATCACCTGCTTATTCTAGGCGTTGGATTAACTTTCCATGAGGCTATTTACGATGCTGAGAGGAGGGTAAATGAGTATAATGATGAGGAAAAGCTTGAAAAAATTGAGGGCTTAGAGAAAGCATTTAGACAAGACGTTTTATAAAGTAAAATCCAAAACTTTTTATAAAGTTCTATCTGTGGGATTTAAAAGAAAAAGAAGAGGGGAGGGATTTAGAAAGAGAAGGGCTTAGTATGACAATTCTTCCAGTCTTTCCAGTATTTCCTCGCATACTGCATTATCAACATGCATTCTTAAGTCTGCATAGCCCCACTTCCCTACGAGCTCGCAGCTACCGCGGGTATACTCCAGAATAATAAAAGGCCCGCCCATAGTTATCCCAATGTCGAAACCCAGTAATTGTTTTCTATCATTAACACTAACATGAAGCACTAAATCCAATGCGTCGTTCAAAAACTCATCTATGACCTCATAGTTATGTGTATTCACGCTGGTCTCTAAGTCGTTCCTTATGAGCGCCATTTCTTGCTCCAATTCCCGCTCCAGTCCCTGTTGATTTTGAACCATACTGGTCAGTTAATACGTCATCTCTGGTTTTTTATGTTTAATGGATAAGTAAGAAAAAGAGGGGGCTTAGGATGATAGTATTAGTATGATAGTTCTTCCAGTTTTTCCTGTATCACTTCACAGACTGCAGTATCAACGCTCATTCTTAGATGCACACCGCTCCAGTAACCCGTGAGCTCGCACCTACCACGAGTATACACCAAATCAATAAAAGGCCTATCTGTAATTACCCCAATATCGAAACCCACCACATCCTTAGTTCTAGCATCAATATGAAGCGTTAAACCTGTTGAATACTTTAAAAACTCATCAATGTCTTTATAGTTCTGCGTCTCCACACTTTCTTCCAGGGTCGCCGTTATGAGTAGCATTTCCCGTTCCAGGTCCAATTGTCTAGGAATCATTCTAGGAATCATACTGGTCAGTTAATACATCATTTTTGGTTTTTATGTTTAATGGATATGGATTGGTATGGGGATTACTTGGGTTATTCCTTGTGGGTCATTCGTTTTATGAGGGTATTAATGGCATTCCGTACCCAGTCACGAAGTCGGGCACATAATCAATTCTGCGCCCATTTGTTTCAACGTATTGAGTGAAGTCGCTTATGGTGGGTCTGGAGTGGTGCCAATACTCCCAGTATTGAATGAAGTCCGCCGCGACTCCAGCCACTGCGGGAGTAGCCATGGATGTCCCGCTTAACGCTACCAGCCACTTCCCAACCATGTATTGCTGGGGGAATTGCACGTATTGATCAGCGGCGCTAACAATCATTACGCCTGGCCCAATGAAGTCGGGCTTCAGGCCCGTTGGTGCGGGACCAATGCTGCTGAACCATGCTAATCTATTATTATATGTATCCCATGCCCCAACAGCCATTGCCCCACTCGCTATTGCTGGAACATCCACGTCACCCGGAATATTCCCATTATTGCCGATCGCAACGAATACCCATACTCCACGGCTCGCTATGGCATCAACGGCTAAACTAATGGGGTCAAGCCCATTACTTGGGACACTGGCTCCCCAACTACAGCTCAGTATCTGTATCATATTTGTATGATTATAGACATAATTAAGGGCAGTAAGTATTGCGGAGGCGCTTGCTGAGCCATCCCTATGGAATGCCTTTATCATTATTATTTTAGCCCCCGGCGCCACTCCATGCCAGCCGGGATTAGTTACTCCCTGCATCGCTATTATTCCAGCCACATGCGTTCCATGCCCATTAAGATCCATGAATGGGTAGTAATGATATTCCTGGTAAAAACTTGACTCAAACGCTAATGCCTGGCTCCAGCTGCCATTCACTTCAGGACTCCATGTTAATACCCTTGAACTAAGGGTACTGACTAGGAGCGTTATGGATGTGTTTAGGTCTGGATGCAGGTAATCCACGCCAGTATCAATTATCGCAACAGTAACGTTACGCCCAGTCCACATGCCATTATAATTCAATGCAGTCAGCAACTCATCACTCTCATTCCAGCCCGGGTAATTATTTGGATTAGGGTACTCAAGTGGAGTAATGCTGGCTACAAGGCTTTGAGCCGTGTATGTGCTTATAATCGTGGGGCCACCCTGAAGCAATTCCCTCGCCTCGCTCCTAGTCGCATTAACCTCATACACCGTGAAGTTACCGAAGAACCAGTGATTAATGACTTCACCAACGGGGGGCCTCAGTGTTCCCGGCATTGTTACGTATAGCAGTGAATAATTATTTGGCACTGATTGTAGGGATAATATATAGCCATTGCCCAGCATTGAACCAAGAATCCCAATCCCCAAGAGGATGCCCAGCAGGGACAGGGAGACAGCGAATAAGTTACTCCTATTCCTGCTCTTAACGAACCTAGTCATTATGCTCGCCTCCTTATCATTGTCCAATCAAGGTTAATATCGTCAAGGGCAGTCATTATCATTATTACGCTGAGTGGAACAAGGATTAGGAATAACATGGTGCTGGAATACAGGGCGTAAGTGAGGCTAATATAGAGAATGCCGAGGCTAATAATCACCACAATAACTTCAAGGAGTATATCGATGGGCATTAACCAGACCGGCACAAGGGTCTTGCCGTACACGGCTTGGTAAATATCGTCTAATTGATCGAAGCCTGCAAGGAATAGGAAAAACGCCAGGAGTGGGGTAATTGAGATCAGGATTGAGGCGACCAGCAATAATAAGGCGAATGTTATGCTAGCCATAACTATTCTAGCTGGATTCATTAGGATAAGGCGAAAAAAGAGTTATTTATGATTACCCTTATCTTTTTACCCTGCCATAATGCTTATCCTTTTATAAAGCGTTTAGGACTGGGTCATCTAGTCCCGGCCTGAAGGTGGCGAATGTTACCAGTAAATCGTTGAGCGTGACTGGGATGTCTGCGCCAGACTGTGCGGGCCTCGTTGTGAGTGTTAGAATCACGGCGAAAGCCTCATCAGTATAAGTCCACTGCCCCCTCACGCATTGAATCCCCAGCATTGAATTAATTAATTGCGCAGTGGATGGGTGCCCAACAAAGCATTTCAAGTTATATCTCTGCAATGCATTCATTAAGTTCGGCAGCATGTAGTTAGGTATTCTATATAGCCCTACCTGCATGGGGTACTGAAAAGCATTCACTGGGAGCGCGTTAAGTATGACCCCACTTAGCCCAGCGTGCGTGGATAATAGGTTCATTACATACTCCTCCACCGGCACGACCGGTATATTTGGTGCCTGCATGTTAATCATTTAAAGGATGCTTCCTTTTAAATCCATTGGTTAAATTAAATCATTTATTACCCGTGCAAGTGCCTCATCGCTCTCGCTTTGCCTAATGTAGTGCTGAAGCATGTCCAGGGAAGAGTGGTGTATGAATTTCGCCACTGCGTCTGCACCAACCATTTTAGCCATGTGATTAATGAATGCGTACCTCAAGCTATGCGTGTTAAGCCCCAGTTCCTGCTTCGCAAAACGTTTAGTCCTATTAATCATTTTATCATCATCATCAATCACTTGAAGGATTAATTCCTTATTTAGGTTCAGGTTCCTTGGAATAATGATTTTCCGGGTAATATTCCTGCCCCGCTTCTTGCTGACTAAAACCTCTATGACAGTGTTTTCCGTATTAACCCATTCCTTAATGCCCCTCACTGCCTCGCTTATCCTAGCCCCATTCAGTAATTGTATGAGGAGGATGGCGCTATATCCATAGCACCGCAGTGATTTCGCCTCGCATGTCCTCATTTTCCGGGTAATGATTGTCATTGCGTTCTCAAAGGAAATATTTTTATCCCAACCCATAATTACTCCCCACTCCCCAGCTAAATATTTTTTATTGCCACTCACCGCATGGTTGAGATACTTATCTACGTTGGTTTTATAAATACATATTTTCATTAAGTATTATGAAAATTGAGGCTAGGATTAATGACTTAACTAATATTAGCATTAAGATTGGCAGGGGCAGCCACCAGCATGAATTCCTCGTTAAGTATGTGCGTGGTGATGGGTATTATGCCTGCAGTGACCTGCTCGAGCGGGAATTGGGGGTTAAATGCCTTAAGCTACTTAACACGATTAGGCTGGGCGACGCAACGATTAGGTTCAGGGGAATGAGTGCCATCCTACTTCAGGGAAATAAGCAGGTATATGTGGGGATGGGGAATGAGTTGCTCCCCTCATCGGAGTTACTCCTTATACGGCTAGGAAGCACCTTGGCAAGTATTCAACAATCACGGGTAAGGAGGTGGGGAGAACTTATTAAATCCAATGCATTAATGAATGTTAAGCTAAACATAAATTCCCAAGTAAATAATTGATTCGTGAAGCGCTTAAGCTTAATGAAGCCACGCCTGCGGTACACGAATCATGGCATTGAGTTATTTATTGATGGGAATATCACGTATATTCGAGGCAATATTAGAAAGGGGCACATAATTCTTAGGATATACACCACTCATGAGGAGAAATTAATCCTGCTCTGCCCCACTTACCACAGATTAAATAAGGGGGGTCGAATACTAATCATGAATGATAATGATGGGGAAATAATGAAGGTGGATGAAATAAGGTATGAAGTGAAAAAAGAGAGATGGAGTGAATGCCCATACTGTGGATTAAAGCGGTAATGGTTGAATAGACCAAATTATTCGAAACAATTAGAACCTAAATGGGAGGCAAAATAAATTAACAGGTAGTCACGATGAAGCTGGGCTCTCCTTTTGTTCCTTCTCCGATTTTTCCCTGAGTTCCCTCATTTCCTCCTCCAAAGATTGTAAATGATCCCAAAACACTGTGAATATTGATGCCAATATTAATGCCGCCGTTAATACGTTGCTTTGGGGAATTTTAGGAAACAATAATGTTAATGCCACGTCGATACCTGCCATGAACATTACTGAATTCAGAAAGAATCTTATAATTGGGTAAATTGTATCATCCTTGTCTTCCTGCCCACTCATGCAGATCAAGTACCCCCACCACTACAGGTTTAAAATTACACTCTTAAAAAAACAAGACATAATATAAATTTTAGGAAACAATAATTAATGCCACATTAATACCTGGAGTATTCATGCTACTCTGGGTAATTTACGAATTCCCTGTAAGTTTCATTCATTAATGCATTCATGCCACGAATGAATTCCGCAAGGTGAAACGTTATGTAAGCATCATAAGGCTCAGCACATAACCATTCTGTTATTGGCGCAAATGTTAATTTGGAATATGGTAATGTGGGATCATCATCAAAGAGTTGTAATGCCTGTGTCTTGTAGAAAATCCTGGGAACGCATCGTGTGGCGAATATAGGTTCATTATCTGTTAGGGCTTGAACGCTGAAACTTGGGAACCAAGGCATCGCGTTGTAATAAACAAAGTCCCTATACGTATTGCCATTAATCGCATTAAAAACCTCAAACATTAAGCTACCCATATCGTTAAGCTTATCAACAAGGAATTCATTGGTGTTGAAGTCCAGACTGGATCTTATAATTAATTTATCTGCTAGGAATTCATCAATAACTTCCCCTGAGGGATCCAGTGCGCCGCCTATCTTATAGCCATTAATCATTAATTGGGCGTGCTCAGGGCCCCTTAGAACCTTGACATTAATGGGAACTATAGATATAGCCATGACTAGGAACTAGGCGTCATGTATTTATGCTTACCTCTATGTCATTAATTACCAATAATCACACCTGTGATTATATACATGCCATGAATATTACTAACAAAAGGAAAAGGGCAATAAAAGAACTATTCTAAATTATCAGGAAATAAATAGGTGAAAAAAGAAAGTGGAAAGTGGAGTGAATACCCATACTGCGGATTACGGCAGCGGTAATGGATTCACGAAGTCAGTGTTATAGCTCCCATCATATTTAAACAAATAATACTCAAGTAATTCCAAGTAACGACCCCACTCCTCCTTCCTAACATAATAAACACTCCTTCCTTTCCCATTCCTTTTCCCATAACGATATACTATACCATGTTCCCTATTGATTGTGCTGTTAACTGCTTTAAGGAGCGTTAGGAGGAGGGGAGAGGAGGTGGGGTAAACATGCTTCCACGAATATACTACCCACGCTCCCCTCCAGGAAGAGGGGTTAAGTCTTTTTATTGATTCCAAAAGGATTACCCTTAAATCGTTATTTGTTTGTTCTATTTGTTCTGTTTCTGTTTCGTTCTGCATGGCTTAGTTTCTTTTTGGGGGTTTTAAAGTATTACGTGTCATTATTACAATGTGAAAAAAGTATGTGGAATTATTTTGGAATAAAGAAAAGATGGGTGATTACTTTACCTTGACCTTCCTTATTAAATTGCGTGCTTGATCAATATTAACCACGAGGCACTCCTTAAACTCGTAATTATCCCGTGGCCTTGAATTATTACAGGTATCAACTAATATATCGAAGTCCTTCCCCATGCTGAATGTTTTCCTATCCGTTGATTTATTGACCTTACTTGCCTCAGCCCTACCCCTTTCAAGCTTGAATTTAACGCAGTTCACGAACTCATTTGGCGTCTTGCTCGTGGTTTTGCACGTGTCAATGAGTGGGGCGAATACCTTATCCATTGGCTTCTCGCCCTCCTTATCGCCACTCAGGTACTCGCTTAATAATGTGGAGTATTGCTTAGCCACTTCCTCCACTGGGCTCTTTTGCTCCTGCACTGCCTCAGCCACGTAACGCTTCAGGAACATCTTCATTAATGATCACCTTAATTTCTTATTGAACCTACTACTGCTCATTATTGCGTGCTTCGTTGCCTTCGTGGTTACCACTGCCAAAACAACCGCTAGCGCTATCACCGCGATTACTGCGTATATGACGTAGTTTGGAAGCGAGAATGCGAATGATGATGTATATGTAGCCACTATTTTATCATTCGTCCCAGTCACTAGGTTCACGCTTGTCGTGTTTTGCTTAGCTCCATTCACTGTCAATGCTTGGAATTTATATACGTAGGGATATGCTGAGACCTTGCTTGGGAAATTCAGGGTTAATCCCGTGTAGTAATATAGCGTGGCGTTCGTGGTGAATTGCTGGGTTGGGTAACCCGTGGCAGTCATATTAACCGTTACAAATATTGGGGAACTGGAGACGTTGGCAACCGTTGCCCCAGACCCACCAATTGTAGCGGTTGAATTAACTATATCAGCTATTCCAACCATGTAATACGACCCCTTAACAATGAACAAATAATTGCCATTGCTTGCATTCACCGTGGCGACTCCAGTTGAGGACGTGGTTGCGGTGAATTTCGTTCCAGTTGTGCTTATTAGAGTCACGCTTACGCCACTCAACGTGGTTCCAGTGGGGCTCTTTACCGTGATTGTGGATGCGTGTAGCGCCATGGCTATCATTAACAACGCGAGTGGGAACAGGTATATCTCTCTCTGCATACGTATCAAAACAGATACATTAAAATAGATATTTATGTTTATTCACTGCCCACCCCCAACCACGGGGTCTCTAGGGATGAGGGATTACTTTCCCTTCTTTTTCTTCTTCCCACAATCAGATGGGACACCATCCAGACATCCACTCATATTACTCCCCTTAATTCCAGAAGTAGTGGTTTTTATTATTTATTTTTAACCCCATGCTCTTCCCATCGTTTCCTTAACCTATTTATATTCGTGTTAATCCTATTTATATCCGCATTAATCCTGGTCTTAATTCTATTTAATTGTATATTACTTAATTGTATACGGGATTTATTGAAGCGTGGCCTATTGAATCTTAACCTGCTTTCCTGCTTAATTTCATGCTTCCCAAGACCATAAAAAAACCCACCTACCCCAGCGGTTCCAAGAACCCCTAATGAGAATGTTCCTGAAAGGTTTTGACCAAACAGGTTAGTTAGGAGATTGCTTAGCCATGTCTGTATCGCGGGCCAATTCACTATAATTAATCCACTACTGCTTAACCAGAGCAGGATTAGAAGAAAGAAGCCCAGCCCAATAGCGGTTATTTTCAGTATCGCCTTCGTTGCATAACCAATCAGTGCCCCTACTGTGAAGCCTCCCACTGCCTCAGTTGCGACAAGGGTAGTTATGTCCATATATGGGGCCTATTTTAATTGCTTTATGGTTAATTTGTGATTATAGCCTCTTAATCAGTTTCATTACTTTCTTTCTCTCAATGAATGCCACTGCTAGGAGAACTCCTACTATTATTAATATAGTATATAATAAAGAAGAAGCATACGCCACTTGATTAATTGAGCCAATGTTCGCCACTGCCGGTAAATACCCAGCCTTCACTGCGCCAATCATTAGGAAAAACACTCCCATGATTAGGATATAGAA
>Ga0080003_1001006_pt1 | contig 16230 bp, 20 predicted proteins | sample JossMetagenome_FD_69206 | JGI IMG/M metagenome (GOLD analysis project Ga0080003, IMG submission 69206) | Hot spring microbial communities from Joseph's Coat, Yellowstone National Park, USA - JC2_E (SPADES assembly) (version 2) | ecosystem: Environmental > Aquatic > Thermal springs > Hot (42-90C)...
CATGAGCTACGTAAGCTAATGCTATTTGCATAATTATGATACTCACAACACCTATCATGGAGACTTGATATTTTCTTATTTTTACTTTTTGTTTTTATCATTTTTGATCAAGTTTCTCTTATCTTTTATTTTATAAAAAAGACACGTTGGAACACCATAGTTTCACAGTTTTCATAATTATTTTAGCAAAAAATTCTACAAGTTTTTACAATTATTCCGTTAAGGGCTGTTAATATGAAACATAATTATTTTTATAATATAAGTTTTCGAATTAAGAAAAACTTAAAAACTGGGAAAAGCATAAATAGAAACATGGACAGTCAAAGTTTAATCCTTCCTTCACTCATTACGGTTTTCTTCACACTGCCGCTATCATTTCTTATCCTGCTATTAATAAGAAGAAATAAGGGGATAAAAATAGACTATTCAGAATTTGATGAAAGGGATTTGATGATTTTAGAAGCAATAAAAAGAGGCTATAAAACACTTTCAGAAATTTCAGATTTCACTAAAATCTCTAAGTCAACTGTATATAGAAGACTGAAGAAATTACATGAACGGGGTTACGTTAGTTATAGTAGGATTTCTGGAAGGGTTTACTATGAATTGAACTTGAAAAAGAATGAAACGACTAAGGAGGAGAAAAGAGAGGAAGGGAGAAAAGAGGATTAAGTAGTTACTGCAACTTGCTTAATCAAAACTGTGATCGGTTCAACAACAAGATCTTCAAACTCTCCTATCTTTTCAACTAGTTCGCCGTTCTTAATTTTAAGCCTTAAATACTTGTTATCATTTGAAGACAACCACACTAATAACGTCTTTCCACTACTCTTAGCTAAAACGCTGTTTAAGAGTTCTGGGATTTCCTCCCTCTTAATATTCATAGAAATTAATGATTTTTGTTTAGCCTCTTTCTCCATTTGTATAAGCATCGTCTGGTTAACCAGCTCCTTCTCGTTAAATTGAGACAGTAAATCAGAATCGCCATCTATACTTATGACTACACCATCTTTCTTAGCTAGCAAAACAAATTTTATTATCTTAATATTTTTCCTCAAAATACCCTCCCTAATAAATTCGTAGTTAACTTCGTTCAATCCTACCCTGTACTTTACCCTAAATGTCTTATTTTTAATAATAGCAGTCATATTCTCTTTATTATAAGCCACGTTAAACAAGGGAAGGATTTTCTCTGGTTTTGAAAGTACTTCAAGTACTGAAATTTTATCAGCGTTAACAGTTAAGCTTATCACGTAATCTTTACTTAACACGTATTACCTTATAAAGGGATAGTGTTATTAAGAACTAGGGTAATATCGCTACTCAATGCGTTTATAAAGGGAAAAAGATGTTACAAATCCGCGGGATTTCCTTTAAGAACGCTTTATTTCAACAATTGAGAAGATTGAAGTAAAAGGGATTCAATAGCGAATCTTCACTGTAAGAACTGATAGGAGGAAGGTTTAATCTCTTTTACCAAGTTATATTTGCTAATACTTTTCTGCTAACAAAAGCCGTCGCCAACAGTTTTCGATAAGCCGTGAAGTTTATATACTTAGTATGTAAATTTAAGTACAGTCACACCAGATGGGTGGCTATATCACGACGAGGTGTGACGGTGAATAAAAGATGTGCGGGTTTCCCCATCAGATGGTAACACTCTGATGGGTGGGGTTATCCCGCTAAAGGGGCGGAGGGGTATGAACGGGGCAATGCCCCGTGACTCTGGTGAAGCCCAACGGCTGAGGATTGGATACAAATTCATGAAAATTCAATGAAGCCCAAACCCCACAATTAAACATTTCTCTCCTTAGCTGAGCTTCATCTTCTCAAAATTCTTGCTCATGGATTGTTTAAAAGATTCTGATATAATCAATTTTTGATTATGTCAAAAGAGTTAGGCGTTAGGAGGATTGAAATTTATACTAATCTCCTTGAATTTAGATCCTCGATCTCCTCTTATTATATTGTTAGCGAAATAGATAATTGGGTTAAGATAAGGGGGGTAGAAGGTGAGTATTACTATAGAATATTTGGGAACTATGCTGTCTTAGTTTCTGATAATTTCCCATTAAATAAGTTGATGGGCTTAGAGAAGATAGATATTAACAAACTTTTCGAACTTTTACAAAAACCTGGCAATGTGAGATACGTTTTATCTCTGGATCTAATAGACGACTGGCTAATGACTACTGTAGAGAATTGTTTAGACATTTTCCCAGGTTATGATTTGGTTAATGATATTGTTTCAGATTTTCAATTCGATACTATAGAGGAATGCTTAGTAATAAAAGCTAGGGCAGATAATGTTGTTGAGGGTATAAATAATATCATTAAAGGCATGGAATTATACTATAAAATCGTAAAGGAACAAGAGGATCTAGCAGTTAAGATCGCTGAGAGGTTTGTCAAAGACAAGAATTGATTTTCCACTATGGGAGAGTTAGTTAATTTTAAAATATAAAGAACTAAAGATTAAACTTCTTTACTAATTCATTTATTTTAATTTACTAACTTAAACTGATGATTAGAATCAGGAAAGTTAATTTTTTTTTTAAAAAAAAAGTAATTAGTTGATTAAATTGTTTTATGATTATAAAAAATTGTAAGGTAATAAATATTAATTAACTTTTTATAAGATAAATTTATAAAAGAAAATACAAATTAAAAGATTGGTGAATTGAAAGTCATGGCAAAAGTTAGCTTTAATGAGGGTAATTCCACTAGGCTAGAATATATATGGCCTATTCGTTTTGCTGTGGGCTGGATGTTTTTAGATGGTGGTTTAAGAAAAGCAGTCTTGAAGCCAGCTAAATTAGACCCTAATTCAGCATCCTTCGTAGGAGGAAAACTGGTTAACTTCTTACCTCATGCCGGTCCTTTTAAGCCCTTCCTATTAATGACGTTAGAGAACCGCTCCCTTGACGTTACTTTCCTGACGGTCTTCAGTTATGTAGAGATAATTGTAGGTATATTGATAGTTGTTGGTTTATTAACTAGATTAGCAGCTTTAGGAGCTTTAGCCATGTCTGTTGGTTTTGCCCCAGCATACTGGTTGGGATCTACATGCGAAGATGAGTGGCAGATAGGTTCTTTACTGACTGCCGGATCGGTTGTGTTAATGTTAACGGCTGCGGGTAGAGTTTGGGGATTGGACTACTTCCTCTATAAGAAATTTGGTGATAGACCTTTAGCTAATGTGCCAATACTCAAATGGATTAAATTATGGTGATCAGCTTGGAGAAGGTTTTTATAATAGGTTTAGTTTTCAGTATCTTAGTTGCTGGTTGGATTCTAGCGACTGGTCAGTGGGCTTATGGTAATGTATTTGGGCCATTAGTCAATAATTCAAAGCTTCCTAAGTTAAACATTACTTACATTAACGCATATAATACTCCGCAAGGCTTGTGCCTTATAATGAATATTACTGACATTGATGGTCCAGATGCTTATCCTGCATCAGCTCCTCTAATGGAAATATATAATTCAACCTGGCATATATTCCTTAACTCTTCAGAAATCTCTAACGATACTGTAAAAATAATTCAAGCACCGTGGAATGCTAATAAGAAAGATAAGGTAAACTGGTACTCGGGTTTTGTTATAATTTTAGGTAGTGAGGGTCAGTTCCACTTACTAATTAAGGGACTTCACTTATCTCCGGGCGAATATTACGTGAAGTTATACACTCCAGCTATCTCGACAACTAGAGAGGCTAATGCAACATTCGTTATATCATAAAAATCTTAATAATACTCCCCTAAGCATTTTATTTCTTTTTAAAAATCCAATCCTCTTTCTTTTTATTCCTTGTTTTTATTCCCCCATCTTATTTTAAAATCTTTTAACTTTACAGAATAAAATTGAGGTTATTTAAAGGTTAAAATACCTAGTTAAGTTTATTAGGCTTCATAGTGGGGTCATCTCATAGAGAGATGGCCCAAGAGAAAAAATCCTTATTCTTAAGGGAAAGCTCTGGGTTAGTAAGAGAAGTAAGTCCTTGGGCATCACTTTCTGCAACCTTTGGATTAGTAACTGGGGGAGTACCAATACTTATAGTATCATGGCTCTTTACGGCCCCTGGAGCTAATTGGATATTATCTTTTTTACTTCTTTTACCCGCAACACTTGGAATGGCTTTCTTATTTTACGTAGCCGGGCTTTCTATGCCTAGGTCTGGAGGTGATTACGTTTTTAATAGTAGAGCTATTAACCCAATGGTTGGATTTGTAAATTACTGGGGTTTATTTATTGGTTTTGGTCTTTCGTTAGGATATTACAGCTATTTAGCTGCACAGTGGTTTGCGTATTTACTTTCTGGAATCGGTCTAGCTTATAATAATCAGTATTTTATAAACTTAGGTAGCGATTTAAGTACTGTTCAAGCTGAGGTAATTCTCGGGACTGTAGTAGTTCTTATATCAACTGTTTTAGCAATGATACCTAGATTTCAGTGGAGATTTGTACTAATTGGGGGGATTATAACTCTTATAACGAGTATCATAATGTTTATAGCTCTGGCACAAATTTCTCCTTCTCAGTTTGCTGTCGCATTAGCTAGAAATACTGGTATACCAAATGCTTACCAAGAAGTAATAAATGATGCAGAAAGTAATGGTTTACAGTTTTACCCAACATTATATGCTACTATTTTAGCCGGGCCAGTAGTTTGGTATTATTATACATGGTACAATTTACCCGCGTCTTGGAGTGGTGAAATGAAAAAGCCTAAAATTAATGTATTATACGCTGTTATTGTAGCCATCGTGATAATAGCTATTTATTACATGGCTTTCGTTTATTTCAATTTTAACGCCTTTGGATACAAGTTCCTTACTGCATGGAGTTATATTTCAAATCAAGGCATTAATGATACGGTATATAACACTCTATGTAACATCGGTGATTTCACACCTTATTTCGCTTTTATCGTAAACCACAACCTTCCGCTTTTCATTATAATGTTCATAGCCTTATGGCTTCCCAACTTTTACAGCAACCCACCGTTAGTAGTGGCGTTAGTAAGATACTTATTTGCCTGGTCTTTCGATCGCCTAATGCCCTCATGGTTGGCTGATGTGAATGATAAGTTCAAAGCTCCATTAAAAGCCACTATTCTAGTAGGCGTCTTAGGGGAGATTGGGGTATTATTATATGCTTTTAACACCCCAGTAGCTTTAGTTGATACTACTGTTATATTTGAAATAGGCTATGCAATTTTTGCCCTTTCGGTAGCGTTAATGCCTTATCTGAGGAGGGAAATATATAAAAATGCCGTAGTAGTTAAAAAGGAGATTGCCGGTATTCCAATAATAAGCATTATAGGTTTTGCTGTGTTTGCATTTCTATCCTTTATTTTGGCTTATACATGGGGCAATCCAGTCTTATTGCCTATCAATTTCCCCACTTTAGCATCTCTAGGGATAATTTATAGTTCTGGTATTTTGGTGTTTTTGATTGCATACTATTATAACAAGCAGAGAGGAATAGATTTAAATATAATATTTGAAGAGATTCCGCCAGAGTGAAATGTTAAGTTACTTAAGCATTTTTTTGCTCATGATATTAGAAGGGATTGGGTTTCCTGTTCCTAGTGAGGTAATAATTCCTTTAGTGGGCTATTACTCAAGACAAGGTCAGATAGATTTTTTGACTGGTATCTTAATTGGGACTCTGGGTAGCCTTTCCGGTTCCTTAATAGATTTCTTTATAGGTTATAAACTGGGTTATCCTTTCCTTAAAAGGTATGGGAAATATTTTCTAATTGATGACAAGAAACTAGAAAAACTAATAATTTGGTTTTCGAGGTTCGGAGTTCTTGCGGTTTTCTTTTTCAGATTTGTACCAGAAATTAGGGCATTAATTTCTTTTCCCGCTGGAATAGCTAAGATGAGGCTAGTAAAGTTTGTTATCCCCACTTTTCTAGGTCACTTTATATGGGATTTTGCATTAGGTTGGTTAGGATACTTATTTTATTACCAGATAAATTATATTATAACCTTCGCAGAAAGGATAAGTGAACTAATACTAATATTATTTATTATAGCGATTGTAAGTTATGTAGCATATCGAGTAACGAAGAGGAGGTAATTACTTTTTGGCTTCCCAATAGGCTTCGTCAAAGGTCTTATTTATTATATCCAATATTTGGTTTAGCTTATTAATTTCACTAAGATGTATTATGACCGTGAAGACATTAGTTCCGCCAGTTTTTGCTGTAAAGAATATTTGTGGGACATTATCATCAAAATAGTCTTTTAGTTTCTCTTTAACTTTTTCCATGACTTTTTTGGCTTCTACATCTGCGTTAACAGTCACTTGTAGCGGGTATATTAAACTATTTTCAGCCTCAAGTTTCTGAAATACCGTATTCCCTAAGAATGCTGAGTTAGGTATTTTGACAAGATTTCCATTTATCGTCTTTACCTCAGTAAATAGTAAGCTTACTTTAGTCACTTCCCCTATTATCGGACTACCCCATATCCATGAAATCATTGACACCGCATCACCAGGCTTTAGTGTTTTACTCGAGGTTATCAAGAGTCCAGAAAGTAGGTTTTGTGCTACAGTCTGTATTGCTAAACCTATTATAATACCTCCAACAGCGCCTCCCACTACTACGCCGGTTAAATTAACGTGTAACACTGCGAGTATCGCAATTACTAATATGCTGTAAAATATTACATCTAAAGTAAATTTTATTATGCCGGCAAGTCCTCTTTCAACTCTAGAAAGGACAAAGTAAGATAACACTTGTTGGATTATTCTTATAATATAATACCCACCAACCCCTACGACAATAACATCTATTGCTGTTGTTATATCGTTTTGGAAAGTCGAAAGTTGTGGTATATATTTTATCAAAATTTGCACAAAGACAGAAATTAAATAAGATATTATGCCTAAAATTACTATAATTATTAGTAGCTTTATTGCTTCATTTTTCCATTGCATAAAGAAGATTACGAAATATAAGTATAAAAAATTGACCAATATTTCAAATTATAAAACTAATTCTTTCGTATTTGTAAAGCTTTTCAACTGATCCTTTCTAGTTATCTTTTTCCACCTTCAACTCTTTAACACCCTATGAATCAATATATTATCTATTCTTACTATGAAGGAAAATCTTAATAAATTTATAATAACATAATCTATACGCTATTAACTTCTTTTTATTTAATTTGTTCATTCTTAGTTGGTCTTATTTTTCTATAAAGTCTATAGAAAAAAATTATTAAGGCAACCTGTCCAAAATCAAAAACTAGTTCTGGGGGTGTATTTCCATATTTTATGTAAATGAAAAAAGGGAGTAAATACATTGTGGGCTTCCATATAGAATATACTACATAAAAATTTATGTAATTTATAATAATGAAGGAAAGAGCTGAAGAATCAATTATAGTGTTTAACAACAAGTTTTTACTACCCCAGAAAATTACCGTAGAAATTATAAATAACATTAAGAGTATAAAGCCTGAAAAGGACAAAGATACGGGAACTTCTAAATCGTATTGAGGGAATTGAGTAGGTTCGTCAATGGGTGCTAATGGGCCCAGTGCTAATGCTACAATTATTAGAAGTATTGTTACCCCTAGAACATAAGAGTAATAATTTAATGTCTGTCTTCCGTTCACTGGTTTATGTAATTTGATATCTCTAATAAATTTTTTCGGATTTCCTCTAATAGCTTTTTAAACTCCTCAAATGCTTCCTTAACATCTTCTTTCCTTCTACTAAAGATTGAGAAATCATCGTTTCCTATACAATACTGAGGAAACAAAAGTCCATAATTTCCACAAAATCTAGTAAACTTTATCTCTTCTTCTTTTGTAATTTTTATCTCCTTCAGTTCTTTTTCTATATGAATTTCTGCATTTTTAAAGTAATATACGTCATTTTTTACTTTCCCTAAAGCTATATACATTACCCTTAGGTAATTGAGTTCTTTGATGGAAAAAGGTAACGGAATCCTCAACTTTTCATTAAAATAAGCTTCATTGCCTTTCAATGTAAAGCTTATCTTAAAGCAGTAAGTTGCCTCAGATTCTTTAGCCTTTTCTACTTTCCCATCCTTTATGTATATTATCTCCTTTTCCTCTTCATCTTCAATTCCTGTTATGCCTTCTTTTACTATACAAAGCTTCAATCGTCCTTCCTAATTCTCTCCTAAATTCTTCAGGTTTTAAACTCTCCTTTATTCCCTTAACAGCTAAATCTATCCCTATCCTGGCTTCTCCCCCTATTTTTTCTTTGAACTCTTCCAGAAGTTGAATATCTAGCGGAAAGATGAAATTTACTGCATAAGGAAGCGTAAATTTTTCTAATTTCAGAGAAAAATCGTAGACTTTAGGTCTCGAGAGGGAATTTGTATCCAAATGTGAAACTAATCCTATTTTTGCCTTTACTGAAGAGTAACCCATTTTAATAGCCTGTAGGGCCAAAAGGGTTTCATTATAACTCCCTCGCAATGAGTACTTTATAACTTTACAATTGGTATAAACTTCTCTTTTTATACTCATATTAACTCCTGCAATAGCAAGGCTTAACCCGTATCTTCTTTCATCTCTGTCAATACTTAGGCCAGTCTTGGTTAAATATGCAACGTAATCCTTGAAAGTTCCGTTATATTCTTCCATGTATGTTGTTCCTTCGAATTTTTTCTTTAATTCATTAGGGTAATTTATCCACATTCTTCCCTCAATTTCACCAGAAACAATTCCTGCTTTTTTATTTTCATCGTGAAATTTAACGTGGTCTTTAATCCAATTCTCATTAGGTATAGCATCATCATCAGTTGTTAATAGAATTTTTCCTTTAGCATTTTTTAGAATTAATTCCAAAGCATCCTCAAAAAATCCACTTTCTTGTCTTATAAATTTTATATTGAGTTTTTTCTCATACTCTTCTATTTCTCTGGTTAAATTTCCCTTATATGTGATTAAAACGTCGAAATCGTCCTCTTTTTGATTCATTAAAGCTTCTAATGTTTTAGTTAATGATTTTCTAATAATTGTGGGTATTCCTACAGTTATTTTGCTCATATCCTTATAAACTCTGAAAAAGAAGTAAAAAATAATGAATACTAAGCTTTTGGCCTTTGCTTTATTAATCTCCGTACTTTCTAACATTTACCTAGCTTACTTGTTGGCTCATACAATTTCAATTACTCAACAATCCTCTGTATCTACTACTGTTAATTCTCAATTAAAAAATCAGAATGTAATACAGAGTTCTTTATCGTTTAATAGAACTACTTCAATTCTTGTTCATCACGAAGGTTTAGTTTTAGTTAAACTAGATGTTAATACGAGTAATGTGACTTATTTACTAGTTATTATATCGTTTATCAAGCACCCGGGCAAACATATTAAAACTCTGATTTTATCTCTTGATAATACTACGGTAGAAATACATCTGGAGAAAGGGGTTTATATTGTAAACGAAGAATTCGTAGTTGGTTATCAAGGCTCTTTAGATGAGAATGATATAAACGTACAAATTATATATCTAGGTTCCTCTGATAATTAAAAGATATATCTATTTATTCTATGATAAAAAATTTTGAAAATAACAAATGGGTTTAAGAAAATATATGCAATGGTAATAAGTAATTTTTTATTGTATGGGAGTTTAGCAACTTATATGATTGCTGAAATTTTATTTTTTCTTGAGTTAGTAATTGTCAGTGCGCTTTCTGGTGTTTTGGGGTCCCTAACCGGATTAGGTGGTGCAACTTTCTTAGTACCGATTTATACGTTGTATTTCGACATACCCATAGTATATGCTTCTGGAGCTAGCTTAATATCAACTATTGCGACATCTAGTGGTGCGGCTAGTGCATATGTAAAAGATAGAATAACCAACGTTAGGATAGGTATGGGTTTAGAAATTGCTACAACGAGTGGATCTATAGTGGGGGCTTTAACACTATCGTATGTTTATTCTCACCATCTAGAGTATTTGATCTATATAATTTTTGGTATTGTATTATTATCACAAGTTTATGTACAACTAATCAAATCAAAGTTCGAATTGCCTAAACCTATGAGCCCAGATTGGACTACTAGAGTGTTCCAACTTTATGGTAAATATTACGATAAAGTTCTTCAGAAAGAAGTAGAATATATAGGTGTTAGGTGGTGGTTAGGTGAGATTATAATGTTTTTTGCCGGCTTCATATCTGGCTTGTTAGGGATAGGTTCTGGAGCACTCAAAGTGTTAGGGATGGACTGGGCTATGAACTTGCCCATGAAGGTAAGCACTACGACTAGCAACTTTATGATAGGAGTTACAGCCGCTACCGGAAGTTCTATTTATTGGTTATTCGGATATATTCAGCCTTTTTTAGCTGCAGCTACCGCAATAGGTGTTCTAATAGGTTCGATGATTGGTACCAGGATTTTAGTGAGGGTGACCAATAAAACAATAAGATATATTTTCACTTTAATTCTGGTATTTTTAGGAATTCAGATGATCCTAAGGGGATTAGGTTATGGAATTTGAAGACGTTATTGGTTATGCGTTAAGGATAGGTGTAATAATAAGTGCGGTTCTAATAGTTGTCGGTGTGATTTTAATCTTCTTAAATCAGGGTTCAAATGGTTTTACTGTATCTCAACTATCATCTCCCAATTCTATAATAAATAGTTCATCATTTCCTCCAATAAAAGTAGTATCAAATCTTTCAAATTTCCAAGGATTGGATTTCATATGGTTAGGGCTAATGGTTCTGATATCAACTCCAGTACTTAGAGTTTTACTTGGTATTATACAATTCGTTAGAGAACACAATGTTCTATATGCTGTAATAACCATAATAGTATTTTTTAATCTGATGTTTGCAATATTTATACTACCGATATTATTAGGCAAATAGATATGTAATAAAATTAGGCTTTTTTCAGTATATAAAAGCTTTATCAGTACTCTTTTATTTTCCAGTTCTAAAAGCGTTTTACGAGGCTTTTAGACTCTTTCACATTTATCTTGATTATGATAAGGTAAATCAAAGGAAGTCAGAAATTTATCCCAGCTTTCCAATCATTTTTATAATGAGACTATTGATTTTGCTAACGTTTTTACTACCATTTCTATTATCTATTCATGCTTCAACAAATATTTCTCCGGCATCACCATCTATTATAATTTACTATAATGGCTCTGTAATTATAAATTCGTATAATCAAAGCATTATATATTTACCTATACCCAACGTTTCAGTTATTCACTCTACTTCAGCGTTTATATTAGAGGGTAATAAGTTAGTACTATCGAGTAAAAATACTACAGTCACATATGTAGGGTCAATAAAGGGTGTAATCTCGTTCTCAGAACCTTTTAATGCTACAATAAGGGTTATTTTACCTTATACCTCTTCGATAAAATATTTATACCCACCACCTATTTCTGCAACTCTTAATTCAAGTTACCTAACTCTTACCTTTTTGACGTCTAATCTGACCCTAATTTACGTAATAGCTTCTCAACAAGTAGTCAGTCCTCAAACTACGTCAAATACTCCCAGCGATAGTTTTTTCCTAGTTATAATTTTAATCCTATTAGCACTTAGTCTTGCTGTCACTTCATTCATAGCTTACTTATTTATAAAGAATATTAGAAAAGAGAAAGAAAAGATTCTTATTGAAGAGGAGGTAGAAGTTAGTAATGCAAACCAGTTAGATGAAAGAGATAAAGTTGTGTTAAGCGCAATAGAAAAAGGTGCTGATACTCTGGCAAAAATCTCTAAAATTACCGGCTTACCTAGGACGACGGCATATAGAAGAGTTAAAAGGCTTATAAATTTGGGCTATGTAAAGGAAGTTAGGGAAGGAAATAGGATTAAATACATAGTAAATAAAAATGAGAATGAGAATAGATAAATTATGATAGTATCTGATTTAATCAAAAGAAAGGTAATAACGGCAAGACCAGATATTTCAATTAGAGAGGCTTCTAAAATAATGAAGAGAGAGGGTATAGGCTCACTTGTTATAGTAAATGAAAACTTCTCGCCTATAGGTATTATAACTGAGAGGGATATTGTTTACGCTGTGGCTGATGGAATACCTCTGGAATCTAAAGTTGCAGAAATAATGAGTATTAATCCAGTGACTATTGACAGTAATGCTGATATAAGTGAAGCTTTAGCTCTAATGACCTCAAGAGGGATTAGGCATTTAGTTGTTATTAATAAAGAGGGCAAAGTTGTTGGGGTAATTTCCATTACTGATGTTATAAAAGCTGTGGGTGTTATAGCACTAGATTTAGCAATATGGTAGTAGGAGTATTTCTTAGCTTTAAGACTGTAACATTTTTACGCAATTATCCGTTATTTTTGATTGCCTCTAAATTTATCTTGATGCCAATATCAAAGCATTTGGCCCGTGGCGTAATTTTTAATTCCTCCTCATGCTGCGGGGTATATCACTAATGCTTGTCGTCTATCTGACATATTTGTTGATAATGCGTTTTGCATACGGTTATAGATGTCATTTGTTAAACATGTGGCTTGTGTTGCCGAAACGGCTACAGTTATTGCTATGTCACTTATTATTGAAAATTTGGATGCCACACTGGCTATACTTACTAACTTAGAGCCAAGTGGTGAGAATTCCGTTACTACAGATTCACTCATAATATAAAAATAAATAGTTGGCTTAAATATTTTCACGAGGTTTTTGCTCCTTCTCATCGTAAAGCATGATAGTTCCACTTCTGTACATATCTATGGCGGCACTTTCACCGTCTGCTATTAGCTCGATAATATATAACTGACCATGCAAAATAATCCCACCTAAGCGTACGCGGTCTTCCAAACTGGAAGTAAATTGGGGAATTACTGCACTTATCGCGTCTATCCTGAGCTTTACGTTAAGGTGGTCAAGGATTTCCAGTAACACGATCGTGCTTTTGTAATGCTATTAAACATAACTAATCAAGACAAATTTAGAAATAATTAAAAACAGCTAGTAGTTACTACAAGTGTTACAGTTTTTAGTACTACTCTTCTAACTAATGTCTGTTTATAATGTAATGGTGTTTTCCTAAAAGGGTGATTGTGTTGATCCCTTAGTCAGTCGTGGAATTAAAAGTCACACTATGGTTCAAACACTTTTTACAGATTAATTTTACAATCCAGGTATTTCATAACGCGTGCCGTCTGGGGAAATATATATCCTTTTGAACCCGTTTTTATCCATATATAGTATACCGGCAGATTGTCCGTGATAAATGCTAGAAAACACGGTTATTACTTTTCCACCGATATCTATTCTAAACCCATCTACTGCTTCATGAGCTCGAATTATACCGCTAAGCTTAGAGCTCTGTAAAAATTCATCAACGACCTTTTTACCAAAATAATAAATTCCTTCACCCCTAATATTAGGCACAAAAGCTAAATCATCTAGCCCTTCTCTAGGGTCGTTCCATAATAACTGCATTGCTATAGGGTCTTTTGGTTCTACATCTGGATAGGGTAAGTCTTTAACCTCCTCTGGGTTCCTTATTCCTAACACTAGGCTTCCATCGTTGTCTATTTTAGCTGGTAATCCTCCATGAACACAAAAATAATTATTCACGACTACTGCATAAGGCATATAGGAAAAGAAGTCCTTAAATTTTTCATAAACGGTTTCATCACCGAATTTCTCTCTAACTTCATCTACGAATCCGTAATAGTAATTGGTTATAGGGCTTTCATGATTTCCTCTAAGTACTATGACTTTTTTCCCCTCTTTTTCCTCACCCTCTACCATCTTTTCTAATACAAATAGTAAATTCTCAACACCATTCGGCGGCTCCCTATCTACATAATCGCCTAAAAATACTATCAAATCTACCTTGTCATAAAACCACTCGAAAGCTTTTTTACTTATTTCTACAGCCCCGTGAGTGTCACCAACAAAGACTACTTTGTCAGCGTTATAAACTCCTAAAAATGGGCCTTTCTGTTTATACAATTCTTTAGCTTTCTCCATTATTTCAAAGATCCTTTCGTTCTTTTGTATATTTGACATAATTAACACTATACAATGAAAGCTTTAAAACTTCATTTACTGTGAAAATGTTATAAACAAGGAGTAGTATTATAAGTTATGTCAAAAATTTCTCAAATAGAGCCTATTGTTATAGCACAGACAGAGAAAGGTAGCGCTACTTGGGCGTCTTCGATGGTGATAGTTAGAGTAATAACTTCTGACGGAATGGTAGGATACGGTGAGGCCGTACCTACCTTAAGAGTAATAAATGTTTATAATACTATAAAGCAAGTAGCTCAAGGTTATATAGGTAAAGAAGCTGAAGAGCCAGAGAAGAACTATCATGAGTGGTATAAGCAAGATTTTTATTTGGCAAGGTCTTTTGAATCTGCAACTGCTACAAGTGCGATAGACCAGGCATTATGGGATATTTTAGGAAAAGAACTAGGGGCTCCAATTTATAAGCTTTTAGGTGGTAAGGTTAGGGACAAGATCCCAGTTTACGCTAACGGCTGGTATCAAGACGCGGTTACACCGGAAGATTTTGCTGAAAAGGCTAAGGAGGTTATAAATAAGGGTTATAGGGCGTTAAAATTCGATCCTTTTGGTCCTTATTACGATTGGATTGATGAAAAGGGTTTGAGGGAGGCAGAAGCTAGGGTTAGGGCTGTTAGAGAAGCTGTAGGGGAAGACGTAGATATTTTAATTGAACATCATGGTAGATTTAATGCTAATAGTGCTATAATGATTGCCAAAAGTCTTGAGAAATATAATCCGGTTTTCATGGAAGAGCCGGTTCACCACGAAGATGTTGAGGGCTTAAGAAAATATAAAGATTCAATAAAGACTTTAAAAGTAGCTTTAGGTGAGAGGTTAATAAGCCTTAAGGAAGCAATGTTTTATGTATCAGAAAGATTAGTGGACATATTACAGCCAGACCTATGTAATATTGGTGGGATAACTATTGGTAAAAAGGTGATAAGTTTAGCCGAGGCTTTTGATGTCGAAATAGCTTTTCATAATGCTTTTGGTTCTATACAGAATGCCTATTCTCTCCAATTGAGTGCAGTTACTCCTAATTTGTACCTCTTAGAGAATTTTTATGACTGGTTCCCCCAATGGAAGAGGGATATAGTTTATAACGAGACGACAGTCGAAGGCGGACACGTTAAAGTTCCGGATAAGCCTGGAATCGGAGTAAGTATTAATGAGAAGGCTATTGAGAATATGAGAGCTGAGCCTAAAGAGTTAGGAGTTGTTGAAGAACCAGTATGGGTTGTTAAGGGAACTTGGAAAAAATTCAGTTAACTTTTGTAAAATTAATCTAATTAATAGTTAAGAAAAATCATCCAACTTGACTGAATTTCTCACTTATTTTTACCCAATAGCCTTGAAGTTTCGTAGTACTATTTTGTAACCCTTCTCCGTAAAATGTTTCTTCGTATCCTTTACCGTTTATCAAGAATAGTGAAGTTAAAGTTTTTGTAGTAATAGCATTATTAGAGGTTAAGGCAACTAGTACTGCTCCGCCGTATTTATTAATAATCTCAATTATTCCACTGAATCCCCCTACAGCCGTTTCGTTTTCCAATGTATAAATTGTGTTGTTATAAGCATTAAACGTGTAACTATAATAGTAGAAAAGCCCTAAAGATAATGTGCCGTTTTGAATATAACTCAAATTATAAGGAATTACGTGAGGATTAGAGATTGGTGTAGCAAAAGCACCTATTTGGAGAAGTATCGGATAATTCCCTTTAATGGATAATGAAGAGTTATATAACGATCCTTTTTCAACAGCGATCTCATAAAAGTTCTCATCTAAATATGCCTTCTCATATATAGAGTTAAATGTCTGGTATGCGGCAAATTTCCCTCCTTGAACTACATCACTATATTCCTTACCGTGTTCGAAGTATAAAAGTGCTGAATAATTAAGTAAGTAATTCCCAGTTTCTTGGTAATATATTGCAGAGAAACCTGTAAAGAATAAAGGTGTAGAATCTAAGTAACGCGAGTAGGCTGTTAGTAATTTACCCCCAATTAGCGGATTTGATTGGTTCACCCATAATAACAATACACCAGCAATGTCCCAATCAAAATACGGTGATCCAGTTATTTGGTACGCAGTTTCAAGGTTTGTTACGCACACAGTTATATCTGCGTGATTCCCTAGTGCTAGCATTGGTGTTAGGTCTATGAGATAGGGGGGGGGGAATGATAATGTATTTATAGATGCAGGAGGTTC
>Ga0080003_1001008_pt1 | contig 16189 bp, 16 predicted proteins | sample JossMetagenome_FD_69206 | JGI IMG/M metagenome (GOLD analysis project Ga0080003, IMG submission 69206) | Hot spring microbial communities from Joseph's Coat, Yellowstone National Park, USA - JC2_E (SPADES assembly) (version 2) | ecosystem: Environmental > Aquatic > Thermal springs > Hot (42-90C)...
AACTGAGTAAACAGTATATCACGTGCTTTCTCAGGATCTTGTACATTAGATAATGTTGGCAAATATTGTTCGAGCCTCTTTAAGGATGCAGAGTCCCCATTTTGGGCCTTTCCTAGTAATCTATACACTCCTTCACTTTGATTAAGAATAACGTCTATGCTTTTAGATCTAGATAGTATTTTTGATAAATCACCAAGACTTATTTCCATCCCTTCTGGGTCTACGAAGAGGATACCGTAATCTCCTTGATTTATTTCATTAGCTATATCATCAATTTTCTCATTTATGTCTCCTTTTATTAACTTAATATCCGTTGCAAGATTTAACTCCTTTTTAATTAGATTTAACCTTCGATATAATAACGAGAATTTGTTCTCCTCAATCTCCACACCTATTATCTTACTGAAACTTATTCCAGAACGCGACTTAAATATTAATGCTAGTAGTGATGAACCTAAAGACACGTACTCAGTATCCTTTATACTTACTAATCCACTTCCAGCAAAAGTATCGATAAATACATAATTTTTAAAGTAGTTTTTAGCTATTTCTAGTGCTATGTCAAAGTAATACTTAAGATATGCTAGCTTTAACAAAGTGTGCGGACCATAAGATACGTCATCATTAGTTATCCATAGATTATTATTTTTAAGAATTTCTCGAATTCGCTTAGTGTAGCTGTCGGCGAAAGTAAGATATTCCAATATTGGTCTAATTCTATCATATGGCTCCTTCTTTTTCTTCTTTTTGTTTAGCATTTAATAGTAAGTGTTAATGTTTACCTTTAAATATTTTAACCTTACTAGCTACGGAAATACGAGTTTTGTTCTAGGGAGATGTATTCTATTCTGGTTATAACTACTACTAAGAGTTCTGAGAATGAAAAACAGAAGAGTGAAAGCTTAAGGCCCAAGGTTCTCTTGATGTGTAAAAAGCCCTTCTTTCTCTTCATAATAAATTCCCTAAGAATTATTCGATTTCTCTTTTTCCGTCTCTTTTTGTAGTTCCTTTCTTGCTTCACTCTCAACTTCTGCCATAAATTCATCTAATTCATCAGCTTTTACCAACTCACTATTAATTTCTGCCATAATTTTCATAAACTCTATCATTTCACTTTGATGGTCTCTAACTTCTTCTAAGTATTTTTCATCCATTTCCTCCCTACCTATTATGTAGTCAGCAGTTTCAGCAGCCCTAGCTAAATAGGCTGTGTATAGCAAACTATCGAAAAGTTCTTGAAAACCTAGTTCTAGCATTGTTATTACTTGATCGATTAAATATGGTTTTTCTTTGTAGAAGTTTAATAATAGCTCGCTTTCATTTGGCAAGTTTTTGCAAATCTCGTCTTCCATGCGTTTTTCTATACACTTTTCAATTATATCAAGTAGTTGTTTGTATGCGTCTTTAAATTGGACTGCGGCTGTAATTCTCTTTCTCAATTCTAGTAGTTTATCATAGCTTCTTTGATTAGCTGGCTCTCTTAAATATTTCGATAAGCATTTATAAATTTCCGCTAACTGTTTTTCCCCAATTTGTTCTAAGAGTTTCGCGGTTGCTGACAGAAGATCCGGAATTTGAGATCTTCCTATAGGGTCGTGACCTAATTCTTTGATAATCTTCTCATGGTTTAAGGCTTGTCTTATTAAGATATTCAATGAATTAATCATTTTCTGAAAATGTCTTGGTGCTTTAACATGTCCCTTCTTTACTACGGATATCAAAAGGGCCGGATAAATTATCAGTGTACCATACGTTGCAAGAAAGGCCTTACTTAAGGTTTCGAAAGATCTCGCAATATTAAAAATCTTTTGCTCCTCTAGAGACTTTATGTCTGAATACAGCTTTTCTCCTTTCTGAATACTTTCGTATATAGCTAGTGTAGCATCGAAAAAGCTTAAGGAGTTTAAGAGGAAGTTAACAAAAGTCGACTTCCTCTTTGTCTTCATTCTTGTAACCTACTTAAAACCTTGTCTCTAATCATGGAATATTTAGCGTATTCCGGGTATTTCTTGTAGACGTAGTTTAGGATCTCAGTCCTACTCTTCCTAACCCATTCTCTGAAAAACATCTCAATCTCCTTTTCCTCTTCCTCAGGCTTAAACTCACTCTTTAAAACATAATTTCTCTTGTACGCTATTATTTCTCCGCTTATCGGGTCTCTTACTTCCTTCTCTTCAACGTCGACTTCCCCCAACTCGATCAGTTTATCGATATAATCTTGTAGTTTCGGTGAATAAGCACCGAAGAACCAAGGCTTAAAATTCAGTCCTAACCGAATCCCTTTCTCCTTCTCTAGGAGGAAAAAGATTTTCTGAAGTTTAGTAGCAGTAACCTCAACATTGTTCAACTCGGCTGTGTACAATAAAAGTTTGATAAAACGATAAACCTTATCGTCAATGCAAGTCATATCCATTACAGCCTACCTTATATACTAAACAGCCTACTTATATACTAAGCCGGCACCAATAAAAGTTTTATAAAGCATTGATAGTTTTCGATAGTTTTCATGTTTCACACTCCAAACAGCTGGTTGAGATATTATCGCTTTCATGAATGAAGCCCTCATAACTTGTCCTGGTTTTTATACTCTTTCACATAGAGGACTTTTCCGTGAATTTTCAATACTCCAGTTCTGTCAAATTCAGCTAACGCGTCTAAGTATTCTCTATACGTCTCGAAAATGTAATCTACTCTGTTATGCATTCTCTCCAGGATCTTTTTCTGCTCATCGGTTAACTTATGCGTCACCATTTTGGATTCCCTATTAAATATTCCACCCTAATACTATTTATAATATCTAACTTTACATTTCGCTCCACATTCCGGTTGCCATAAGGACGTATATTATGCTCATCACTTCCCCGAACGATGCTATGAAATCGATAATTAACGAGAGATCATGGACAAACAGCTGTATTGGCGGAGCGATGAACGGCAATGATATGTTGGACGTCATAGGTAACAATATCGCTGTGAAAAACACTAAAATGCTTTCAAAACTATTGAAAATAAATTGAAGTAGTAAATAAATGAAGATTATTTGCATAGTACTCATGTTTTGCTGTGACAAGTTCAGGAGATAATTCCTTGTAAACAGTGCAGAAATAGTAGCAAGTCCTGCTATTGCTCCTCCTGCTATTATGCCGGCACCTTGAAAAACATTCCCTAGAACATGTTCTAAGAACAACACTAAGTTGAACGACAACAATAACGATATGTAATTTCCAAGTGCGGGGTTTGTTGAATACTCATTGAAATTAATCAAGGTGACCAGCAGATCGACGAGAAAAGTTGAATATATTATACCTTCGTTGATCCTGTAAAATACAGTTGCGAGTGAACCTATCAGTCCCATAAGATGATTTTAGTTCGTGGATTTAAAAAACATACGTTTTAGCATTGAGCTACCCACCCGCACCAACTAATTTAAAGCAAACACGCAAAGTTATACATGTGAAGAGAGGGTACAGGAAAAAAATAAGGAGAGCAAAGACACACAATCACGACCTGCATATATATTCGTTCCCTTGGGAATGTTATAAAGTCAGGGAAATAAGCGGTGATGTTTATGAATTATTACAAGCCGATTGCAACGACCCAGAAGCTAAAAGAAAAGCGGAGACTTCAGTGACAATAAACGTGAAAAAGAGGGGTATATACAACATTTTGTTATTTCCAGAGAAGATAGTTGTCAAATTAGCGAAAGAAGATCATAGATACAATGTGACTAATTTACTATTTCTCCCCAAGAGGGTATACGACCTGCAATTCGATGATGCGAACCTCGTTTTAAAATATGTATATCCTTCTGGGCAAAAAGTGGGCACTGTGAAAATCAAATTACTCAAACCGATTGTGTTTGAGAGAGACAAAAAAGACCACTACAGTATAATGAAGTTCTGGAAACCCGAAGATTACCAGATTTTGAAAAAAGAAATTCTGGAAAAGGTGGAAGTTGACGCTAATAGGAAAACTGACCCCCCTTTTTAAAGCAAATTTTCCAAGGTTATAACACGGTGGGAAAATGGTTTCCGACAAAACCTTATCTGACAGTGAGGATGAGAGAAGAAGACAGACAATTGGTACAGAAGATAGCGGAATATTTCGACATCTCAGAAGCTGATGTTGTGAAAATGGCGATCAAAGAGTTTGCAAAGAAACACGGCTTAGAAAAGGTGGAAGTTGATGCAAATAAATGATTATATAAAATTGAACGACACAGACCCGGAGAAGGCACTGTTGAGAGTAGATTACAATACGCTGTTACCTTTGTTCGACAAATATTACACACAGGTGTATGAGGCTAATGTAAAGTTCATCGATTTTCCCTACATGGAGAAGCAGTATGTCGAATTATCTAGAAAATATTACATGGAAGGTATTGCGGATTTAACAATACTGACGATGAATACCATATACCAAATAGCGATAGACAGGAGAGAACACAAATTTCAAAAAATAAGACCTGTCCCCATCGACACCGGTCAGACGTCCATCATCAGCGGGGAGTCTAGGGGAGGGAAATCTTCATTAGCGTTGTGGCTCGCGTACGCATTATATGGTGACTGGGACGTCGCTATCGCACATATTATTATCGACCCCCTACAACTTGACGACCTAATTGAGGCGATGAAAACATACGGGATAAACAAAATCCCGATGATAATTATTGACGACGCCGGTATAGGTTTCGGGAAGCAGGTAGGGAAAATGGATAGGTTGAGACTAGAAAAGATACATAAATACGCCCAAACGTGGGCAATAAAATTCAGTAACGTGCTAATGACTATCCCGTCGGAAACACGACTGTCCGGTGTATTGATGAAAGCTATGCCATCGTCGTATGCTATAACAGTAGTACCAAGGACAATGACGACATCTGAGGCACATGTATACAAGAACGTTGTCAACATTGCTGGGAAATTACTGAAAACTAAACATACGCTCAGAGATTATAATAGCGTTAACGTTGGGCTTATCTTAAAGAACGAGCTGAAAAAGAAGTATTCACACATAGTGTATACACCAAGGCTAATGCCAGACGACGCTTACGTGAAATATAAGCAACTCAGGGAAGACTACCTATACATTATCGCGAAGATCTGACTTACACCCTCCCTGGAGGGTTCCCCTCATCGATTCGGGTTTACATCTCTCATTTGAGGGGCAGTCGAGAGGGTCAGAGACCCCCTCCCATTAAGATTAACTACAGCAATAACGTCACGATCATTCTCATAACCACATTTGCACCTAAACCAACGATAAACGACTTCCTCCATCCTTTTACCGCATTTCGGGCATGAGACTGATGAATAACTGGGATTAACAAACTCAATAACCATTCCGTGTTTCCTAGCCTGCCAGGAAATCCAATACTGCAAACGACGATACTGCATCAAGTAGAATTTATCGTGAAACTCCTTAGGTAGTTTATCTACGTTCTTGATAAGGTTCTTAAGACTCTCCAATTTGATGACGTTAGCACCAATCATTCTCGCTACTTCAACAACCCACTTACCAACTTTCCTAGCAAAATCCTCCATAATCCTCCTAGCCTTTAGAATGATATCAAGATTATACAATGTCGAAAAAAACCAGGCGTGCCTTTTCGACTTTATTTCTACTTCCAACCCGTTCCTTAAGTTAGCTGTGAAAGGGAACTTGTTTAATGCCGTCATCAACATGACGTTAAACGGATTATCATATGCTGACATATACGCTTTAAACGTTTTGAAATCCATGGTCTTCATCTTGTGCGTGTTGTACTAAAAAAGAGGGCAAACAGCTTTTTGTGAACTACCCGCCCTCACGGGTAAACACGCCGGCCCCACTAACCCTTGCTAATTTAAAAATAATCTGGCAAGCAAGAACATAAATCATGGGAAAAAGAATCGTCTCGTTTAGAATAGAACGTAGTGCACTTGAATTCATGGATTCTAAGAATAAGAATAGATCTTCAGTAATGAGAGACGCTATAAACTACATTATCCAGGAAGGTATAACAAAGGACGATATACTAATAGCCCTATCCATTCCGGTAGATGAGAAGAGGCAAACAAGTGTTAAAATCGATGAAGAGACGTTAGACAGGCTAAAACGAATTGCGGAAGAGAACTATATACAAGTAAGTGAACTTGTAAGAATCGCAATATGGAAGCTCCTCATGAAAGAAGGAGCAGTTAGTGTCGTTAAAAGCCCATAAACTTTTTTTTAAACACTGCCTAAACATATGTTTAAGTGACACCAGTTGAACCCGTTTGCAGTATTCTTTGTCGCAGTTTTTGTCCTAATACCGTTTTTATTGCTTATCGTAGTTTTGGCAAACGACTTTACTGGAATATTTTATAGCATAGATGGAAGTTCATTTACACCTGTCGCAAATACTGTAAACTATATGTTGTGGGCATTCGTAGTTTTGGCAATAGCTTTAGTTGCGGTCATGATAATTTACAGGAAATATACCTAAACAACTGACTTTACAGAAAGTATAGAATAGATAATAGAAAAGGAGTTAATTCTTGTTTCAATGCACGGGGGTAGGCAAGCTACGCCACACCCCCGTGGGGTACCCAATTTTTTATAAGAGATTTTCTAAATTATAAGTTTTACGCTTATTTCTGTCTAACTGGTTGGGTATAAACTGCCCCTATTCACTTCTACCTTGTTCTTGTTTTTCTCCCAGACCAGAAATAGTGAAGCGAAAAGTTTATTAATACCTCAAACAGATGTTTTACACGAAGCAAAATGTCGGTTTCGGTAGTCGTTCCGTCAGTGAAAGCGACAGGAGCAGGTGGTAAAAAAGCAAAAATGTTCAAGGCAAATGTTCATATACCAAAAATAAATAAAGCGACTAGAATTCATGATCCAGGAGTAGCAGGGTCATTAGTCAGAGTAACGTTTGGAACTAACAGCTTCGATATTCCAACCATAGCAATAGCCCTCTTGGTAGTCGGTGTGGTCATAGGGCTATCTGGTCTCATTCTCTCTATATTCGCTTCAGCTACTGCCTCAGCAATAAGCAACCCGTCGCCAGGAACGTTGGCATATAACTTGACGCATCCGCTAGTAAACGGTATGGTATCGTTCTTCAGCTTCTTCCCAACACTGTACGTGCTGTTAGGTGTCACAGGAATAGTACTCATCGCGGCAGGTATAATATCCATAATAATGGAGAAATTCAAGACTTAAAACTCTAAGTCAAGCACGTGTTTTTTTCGCGAATATTCTTCTTCTCCTTTTAAAACCCTTCTGTCAAGATATTAACATGGCACTGAAAACGCCGTCATCAAACATAAGTGTGACGAATACGGTACCCCCACACCCACAAGCTCAACAAGTTACACTCTTCTCGTTATTTCACATACTATTATCTCCGCCGTATATTTACATTTTCATCGCCCTAGGTATACTAATTGTAGCGTTTATTGTAGTATACTTACTGTTCAGAAGGTCGTATATGAAAGACCCCATAAGAAATGGGCTAATAAGGCAGATTCGTCGCTCTAAGAATAGTGACGTTGTAGTCGTCAACGTTGACATATCTACTAGGTCTGCTCAACTATACCTAGGTGAAAAATTATCGCCGTCGTTGTACACAGTCCATGACCCAGTTACAGGCGAAGAGCTAATTGTCCCAGTCACCTCGGAATCCATGGTCGGAATGATACAATACGGCAACGTGCATAGACCGTTGTTGATCACAATTAGGAAAAACAACACAATGCCGTATGCGATAAGATTAGAGACGTTAGAAACATCGATACCTGTGTCTGAGTATGATACAGCGGAACCAGAGTTATTGGCACAGTTGGCTAAGGTCAAAAAAATGGTTACTGGTGCCATAACGTTATCTCCTAGCACGAAACTTTCTATCGCTGTTGACCCTAAATTGTTACTTAACCGTCGGCTATCGCAAGAGTTGGAGATATTGAGTACAATACCCACTACGGTTAAGGAGATGAATGCAAACTTAGTGAAGTTATTGAAGTTGCAGAATGAGAGTAGGCGTGTGCAATCAATGAGTAAGATACTGCTATACTTCGTGATCGGTATTGTGGTTATGATGTTGTTAGCAGTACTATTCGGTCTCCATATAGTTTAATTTCTTTTTTTTAGGTATTTGCTTCTGCAGTTCGTGATTAAGCAAAGTTTTTAATAACTATTAGCAAACATATGTTTGAGTGATATGAAATGAGTAGTAGCAATGCTTCGGCTTCACCTTCGCTCATTCCGTTAGATGAATATCTCGTCAAGGTTTTTTCTAAGTTCTTGGCATCTAGTAAAGATTTTGCATTTGGCAAAGAAGCGTCAAAGAAGTTTGACGGATCATTAACATTAGTTAACTATCAGCCTATGGCGACATTTAGTTTTGTGAACTCGCAAGGATATATGCCATTTATACTTAAAGTAAGTACTCCTGAAGGGAGGAACCCCATCAAGAACCCAGATGACATAGAAGTGAAATATGGCGAAGAGAATAAAGAAAAGACTATACACCTCAATTTAGGTAATGTCAGCAATGTAATAGATGTATATGGTTTTTCGCTTTATGAGAAGACTATGAATGTTAATGCAATACAAGGTGTTACAAGTAAAGGTTTTGTTTTTAACGTGATTCACCTATATCCAAAAGTTCCATTTGGTAACAGCAAATCAGAAGAAGAAACGAAATCTGCTGAGGCAAAAGTAAATACGTTAATTCAAACATTAGAATCCGTTAACCCTGCAATCCGAGAAAATTTCTATACCACATATGCAATTCATACTTCCTTCAGGAAGGACTTATACCCGCACATCATACTCATCCCCAAAGGGATTGTAAATGAAATTTCCAATTTCTTGCTATCTCAGTACCAACAAAATTACGGTAACGTTACCCTACCACCGACAGAATTTGTACCTAACGAAAATGTTGAGAGTCCGGAGTTACAAAAATTCCTAGAAAAGTTACCGATTGACCTTATCGCAGAAGCGGTTATAGGCACATACGGTTCTTCTCCTGCAGTATTGTTACCGAAAGGAGACTATTCTCAATACCTCACGGGCAATGAACGTATAATCAACCTCGAAAAAAATGATGTAATAGTTTTCGGTACTCCTCAACCTCAACAGACTCCTCCCCAAGGAACTCCTCAACAGACCCCAGTTCCTCAAGCTCAGGTACAACAGAATGCGGTAGAAAATAGTAATATTGAGCAAAATAAAGTAGAATTAGAAAAAGTACTTAATATAGAACTTTCACTATACATTCCAGATTGGCTAAGACCGTACTTGAACCGTTACGGCATAAGGCAAGGGGAATCTTTAAGCAGAAAAGAGCGTGAAGAGTTTGCTGAGAAGGTCTGGAACGAGTTACAAAAGAATTGGAATAGGATCCTAGAATTGTTGGATGCTAACAACGTCAGCGTTCTCCCTACTACCGTCTTGGCGTTAGTCACCAAATTCCCATCTGAATACAAATCTTCAAGCAAGAAAGTTACATACAAGTCGGGAAGCGTCGTAGAAGAAACTACTAGAAGTGTTCTATCTAATGTATTCGCAGAACTTAGACAAAATTATCTTATACAGCTGTTAGACTCTTTCGCTCCAGATCAAGTCTTGGATTTAAGAGTCATCAGACCACTAAGTCCAGACGAGTTCGAAAGGTATCAAAAGGAACTGAGTAACATGGTGGCTTTATATAAGGACGCGTATTTGATCTTCTCATTCACAAATTTGTTCGATAATAAGAGTTACCAACTGGTAAATGGGACAAACAACCTCAAGGAAGCCAATCCTGAGAAGCTCAAATACCTTCATGACCTTATTGACGCCTTTACACATCTAAAGACTGTAGGTCTCTCGTTACCCCTACTTGTAGATAAAAATAACACACTGTTGGTCGGGTCGCTTAACGACTTATCGCCAGACGGAGAGTATACTATATTAAGGATAAATGACTTCGACCTCAACCGAGCCAATGAAGAGCAATTGAAGGAATTAAAATCACTCTTAGGTTTTGCAAAGAAAGCCTTTGATGACCAGTACGGTGCGTTAATTGTTAAAACTACTATAAGCCCCTCGACCCTCGACATGCAGGTGTTCAAAACTATAGTAAAATTGCTAGGGATATGCTCGGAAGAGGATGAAATCTGCTTATACAAGGCAAGGCAAGAGTTATCAGCGTTCCCCGAGACACTTAAGGACAGGTTCATAGAAAATGTTGCAAAGGAAACTGGAAGGAATCCAAAGTACAGAATACAATTAATTAATCTATTCGGTACACTGTTCGCACTTGTTAACTATTACAACTATCTGTCTGAATTAAAGAAAGAAGAACTGATGAACTACGGTATTAGTAAATTAACGCAGAGCGAAGAGGAGAAAGCTAAGAAGATACTAGAAATGGTAAAGCAGGGCTTCAAGATCTAAATATTTTTTAACCACCACTCAAACATATGTTTTGAGTGGGAAAATGAATTGGTCAAATTGGGTTGAATCTGAGTTCGACGACTTACACCCAGAGAAGTATGCCAGGGACGCACTACATAACTTTCTATTATTCGAAAAAGGCGAAATAGACTATCCAGAAGTAACGCTAAAAATCGCAGGAGATGAGGCTTGGTCAGACGCTTTCCCACCCCTAAAGAAAGCGTTACATGACCTAGTCCTTCTAATAAGACATAAAATAAAAGAGAACGGTATACCGGACGGCACACCCGTACCACACTCAGTTAGAAAAGAAATACTTAAGGAAGCTAAGAAACGCGGACTATTGCAAACATTAGAAGAGTGGGCAAACGGCTTTGAAGAATCTCAAATTCTTAACAAGGGTGGTTAAATGGGTTTTTTTCTGATCTAGCAACAGCGTTACGTTCATCTATTTCGTTCATAACTATCGCTATGTTTGTAATAATATTCCTTATAGTTTTCGGTCTTCTTGTGTATATTTTCAACATTTTTAACGTTGCACAGTCTCAAGTGTCTAAAACTGTTCAGCCTACGAACAATATTTCACACATAGTCTCCGGAGATATACATACCGCCTACACAAGTTTTGTCCCGTACATAAACTACTGGATGTATGGACTTGGAATAGGCATAGTTGTAGCCCTCATTTTTATTATAGCATTATCAATCAGGGAAGAGGGTGATTAATTATGGAATTGAAACCGTCCATAACTACAGCAGTAGTATTTTTTGCGTTAGCTACAATGTTAGTATTCGTAGCTTTCCCGTTTTTTAACCTTATAAGTAAACAAACTCTCGTCATCTCTAACTCTTCTATAATATATACAAATAGCACAAAAGATTCGATACAGATAGCTAATTCTACATTTACCCTAAACCAACCGCAGTATTATTCCCAACAATACAATGTATTGCTAATATTATACAGCATTATTGCATACCCATTTTTCGATATTACAGTGTTCATAATGATCGTGGGTCTGGCGTTTATCTACTGGTTCCTACGTGAAAGATAGCAGAGCGGGAGGAGACGAGAAAACTCTAAACTTTTTAAACAGCTGTTTGAGAGAGATATATAATGAGTGCTAATCCCATCGCACAGATAAACCAGTTAGTCTCTGAGGGCGAATACCAGCAAGCCCTGCAATTAGCACAACAAAACGGTTTAACTCAAACTGCACAAAAAATCCAAGCGTTAATATATGTACAACAAGCAATTAATGACGCAGAGAACGGTAACATCAATCAGGCACTAACAGATTTGCAGAACGCACAACAGCTAAACCCGAACATTAACTTACAGCCTTACTTCGCTTACATCAATGTTATTCAGCTTTTCAATTCTGCAAACGAGGCATTGAAGAACGATGATTACAACACTGCTTTGAGTGACCTTCAGCAAGCTCTACAAATAGCCCAACAGTACCCCAATGTAATCAACGTAACGCAAATACAGCAACAAATACAGACAGTGCAGGCAGAACAACAGATACAACAATACATCGACAAGGCTAACAGTGAATTGGAAAAAGCAAACTTCGCAGGAGCTTATCAATATCTTCAGCAAGCCCTTTCAATAGCACAACAAAATAACATCAGTGACAATAGGCTTGAAAACGTAACAACAGCCGTTTCTTACTTAGCGAAGATACCTGCGTTCCCGCAACCACCACAGGGAGAAATAACATTACAGGAGTTACAACAATACCTGCAATCATTACAATCATTCTTCGCCACTGCATCACAGTACGCTACCGAAGCATCAGGTTATTACAGCGGTTTTTCGTCTCTTGCAAACGGTTATCAACAGTCTGAACAGGTCAGTTCTCAGCTTCTGAGTATAGTCACTCTGCTAGTCAATGCACAGAATATTGCAGAACAGAACAGTAATTCAACGTCTGCAATACAGAATGCAATAAACATTATACAACAGGCACAGAATCAATTACAGAATGTTAACGCTGACAATACGCCATTATCAGGTTTAGCTAGTTCGTTATCCGAAACTGTCCAGGAAATGTACACTAAATACACTGCTTACCTGCAAGCACTTGAAGATATACAAAAAGGGCAACAAGAAGCAGAAAGTGGAAATTATTCTGAGGCTGTTCAATATCTACAACAAGCTTCGCAAATAGCACAACAGAACGATATTACCATAAATTTAACTTCATATATTCAAGGTTTTACGATTTTGGAGGGCTTACAGCAATTACCCAACCCCCCGTCAACACAAACATTCCTTTCCCTTTCTCAATACTTCAACGGCGTGTATCAGGTTCTTCAGCAGAACTACCAGGTTTTGGAAAAGGCTTCTCAATATCTTCAAATGAATTTGCAGTCTGTCCAGGGCGATATTCAAGACGCAAAGAACATATCACAAGCTCTGCAGTTGTTAGCAGAAGCTCAGCAATTGCTTACGCCACCACAAAATAACACACCGTCCACCAACATCAGCATAATCCTAGCGAATAAGGATACGATTCTAAGCGATATATCGCAAGCTATGCAGTTGTTAAGTTCGAGCGAGAGCTATGATATGCAAAGTTCTGCCAAACAGCTGTTTGAACTTGCACAAAACTACCAAACCCAGGTGCAAACTTATCTGTCAGGGCTTGAGAAGACCCAACAAGCACTAGATTACTTGAACACTGTAAACACACTCGTAACTCAACAACCAAACGCTAGTTCCCCATCAGCATACTTCTTGGCTTTAATGAACAACTATACTGAAGCCCTTAGGGTGTTAAAGAACGCAATGTCTTCCGCTATGGAAGCTAACTCTCTTTTCGAGCAGATAAACGCCACACCACCGTTTGATATGAATCAACTTGAACAAGAGAATATTGCGTTAGAACAGTTTTCTCAATTATTCGCAACTACTGCAAGTGCATATTCGTCCATTCAAAGTTCATTAAATGAAAGTAACTTAAGTACCCCCTCGGATTATGCGAAGTATTACCAGAATCTAGCTTCTACAATACAGAAGGCAATACAGGAAATAAACTCACTCAACATTACTGATAACGATGTTGTCAAAGTAAGACAACAAATAATTCAATCATTACAGCAAAACGAGACTAACTACTTGGCTTTATCCCATGCCTTTAACATAATAGCTTCTGCAACTGAAACTGGAAAAAATGTAGAATATGCACGTAGACCTAGCATAGCAAACATAGGCGGAAACGTAGGCGGAAATCCAGCACAAGCCTTAGCTCAAGCTTACAACGAAGCGTCACAATACCTTTCTCAGTACCAGGCACTTCAATCTGTCGCACAACAATTCGCAAATATGGGCGAATTCTACACCCTAATTGCACAAGCTGATGACCTTCTTCAACAAGCACAGAATTCCTCTCCTAGTACTGAAATTTCTTTAATGCAACAGGCAGAGGTGTATCTCCAACAAGCACTTCAGTATATTCCGTCGAATTCACAGGCATACCAAAACATTCAGAACGAGATATCAAATATTAACAAAGCAGTAAGTGCGTTGCAGAATGCACAATCTTTAGAGCAACAAATAAAGAATGCGTTAAATAACGGCGAGTGGGCTTCTGCTCTATATTATTATAATGAATTATTGCAGAAGACACAGGGTACTAATATAAATAATGTGTTTAACGACGCAGTAGTGAATAATAATTACTTCCAAGCGATACAGGACGTTAACAATAATCCATCGCTTCAACCACAGCAAAAACAGTTCTTGAATAGCCTTATAGCGACCATGGGTATCAACACGTATTACTTGCCTCTGATGGATTCCTCACTCCAACAGGCTCATTTACAAGCGTCTTCCTTGTTACAAGCATTGTCCGAATCCGTCAATTTCGTCGTACAGACGCAACCAATAGTTACCAATTTGCAGAACGCACTCCAGTACGCCCAAGATGCTGAGAACTTAGCACAATATGTTTCTCCTCAGCTACAACAGAACTTGTCACAGGTCGTGTCAAAGATTCAGGAGCAGTATAACGCAATTCAGGAACAGATACAGAGTGCCGAAAGTAATCCAGTCCTTAACGTGTTTGAAGGTATTGCTAACACTGTCAATACCGGTTTAAACAACATGATGAACGATCTTAACAACTTTATTTATTCGCATTTAGGTAAGAACACTTTCACCGAAATCTTAGCAGGGATCGCCGACGGTGCCATATTTATAGCAATCTCTCTTATTCCCTATGTCGGGCTAGTCTTCGATACAATGGCGACTATATCTTTTATTGGTAGTACAGCATTTGATTTGTTAGCCGGTTCTGCGTCATTTAACGAAACCGTTAATTCTTTCAAACAGATGTTTACAAACCCAACGTCAATAGCAATGATAGCGACACTCGTAGTTGGGGCAATTACAGGAAGGTTGATAAAGCCAGAAGCAGACAATATTGAGTTACTTAAGACTACGGACAGTGTAAAATCAGTTCTGTCAAAAGTTGAGGACTCTATAAAGGACAAGGTCGACGTATCAACAATAAGCAATAAGGTTACTGATACTGTTAAGAGTAATGTAACTGAATCCCCAGACTTCTCAAAAATTAACGATTTGATAAAACAGGTAAACCTTGATAAGCTGGATATTAAGGCACTGAAGGGGTTAGGTGACAAGATAGTAACGATCGAAGGAGACGCCTACGAATTCGTCGATAGGGAAATAACCGATGAAAAGATTACGACAGTGACTTACGATATTTTAAAAGACGTGAAATTGAAAGTGTTTGATGGAGTCAAGGATATTGCAGTAGAGTTAAGCAAAGACGCTGGCGATATAAAAGTAGACGTTAAGCCAGAACTTACTGACAATGCAGTTGCGACATTTGAAAATGGCAAAGTCAAGCTCACAACGATTGGCGAAAACACTATAAAGAACGCACTTTCTTCAAACGATTTAGCCACAGCTCTGGACACTATCAAGCTTAACCTATCGTCGACTGTCGCCCAACAGCTGTTTGATGATCTCAAGACGGCAGACGGCAACATAGTGAAAATATCCCCAGACGAGGGCATAGCGTATTTCGGTGGTAAATTCTACGATGTGTTCTACAAGGACGGCAATCCTGTGAAGATGGAGCCGATAGACGACGGTGTGGCATTAGCTAAGCTAGTAAAATTTGCAGAAGATAATGTAGGTAACTTCGTTACGCTGAATAAAGACATGATAGAACAGCTGTTGAAGAATGGAAACTTGCAGAGTATCGAATATGATTTAACAAATAAGCTTACAGGCAACGTTGTAAGAAATGAGTACCTGAAACTTAAAGACGTATTAGGGAATGAGCTGGAGTTCACGTCTAGTACTAAGATAAACCCCAACGAAATAGAGATAAGTAATGAAATAAAAGGGAAAAATCTGCCTGAAATACCTCAAAATATTAAGTATTTGACACCACAGGAGCTCGATTCCCTACTTAGCTTTGATAACAGATTTTCAGGTATATTCAGGTCACTAATTGATGAACATCCTGAGGTCAAAGACTTACTTGATAGATTAGCGTCGGAACGAAAATTACCAGGTGATTTTACACAACTTGAAGACATAGCCGGTAAGATAAAATCATTTTACGAGGCTCTGGACAACGAAGTGAAAGATATAGAAAGCAAATTGAACAACCCGCTTTTCAACGGTGTAGATATCACAAGCGTTGTTAAGACTATTGCGGAAAAACTAGTAAGGAATAACCCAGAGGATCTAGTGAACGGGGAAGCACCAAGCATCTCTTTATCAGGTATCCTA
>Ga0080003_1001009_pt1 | contig 16172 bp, 19 predicted proteins | sample JossMetagenome_FD_69206 | JGI IMG/M metagenome (GOLD analysis project Ga0080003, IMG submission 69206) | Hot spring microbial communities from Joseph's Coat, Yellowstone National Park, USA - JC2_E (SPADES assembly) (version 2) | ecosystem: Environmental > Aquatic > Thermal springs > Hot (42-90C)...
TAGCAGTTTGACATAAGGGTTTAAGGGCTCGTGGTCTAGAGGTTATGACGTCTCCCTGACACGGAGGAGGTCGCCGGTTCAAATCCGGCCGGGCCCATTTAACATGGGGGGATATGTAAAAGGAAAAAACTTTTGCACCCTATGTAAAGTAATATTCTATTAATTTAATTTTAATTTTCATTGTTCAAGATTGTATCTTTATATAATTGTAATAGAATTTTAACTACTTCTTGTTTAAAGTTTAAGTTCGTTCTATTTCTGATCAGTGATTTTTGATAATACGAAGCTTGATGTGATATTCCCTTATCCCTGACATCCTTGGGCCTCAATGATAAAATCTACTGTTTGAAATCCTCACTTTTTACGATTTCATGATCCTTAGTATACTCTAAATAATCAGGGTCATCAAGACCAGTAAGGTTATCATCAAGATTGTTTGATTCCTTACCAATGTATCTTATCTTATTAATAACGATATGTTTCCTTTGTGCTATTCCCTGATTGTCGTAATCAAATTTGTTATCGTTGTGCCTTACATATTGTGTCAATACATCCTCTAAAATATGCCAGTAAGCATCAGAAGGTAAGGGTAATTTATCTGATGCAGTATCAGTTTTATAATCAACAAATGGCTTGTATTGAATTCCAGTAATATCTTTATCATCGGGTAAACATGGTATGATAGCATTTTTCTCTGATCCAATAAGCATAAAGTTGAAAGGCTTTATTTTCTTATTGAATGGCTTATTTGCATTCATTTTCTTGAATCTATTGAGGATTAAAGGTTTGCTGATCGTAATTTGAGATACTGCTATCTTATTTTCAAATTCTAAGAAATTCCCTGTTAAAATTGCTTTCCATACATCCTCCCTATTAATATTTAACAGATGACCCAAGCAGTGTGTGAGTATTTCCTAATTTTTATTTTTCCTTCGTTCATATCAAATAGGCAGTATCTTTTAGCTAATATACCGTAAAACATCACATTCTCAAATGGCTTATCGTTATCGTCCTTTTCAATCTTGAATTAACAAAGATATCCAAAGACAAGCTTATGATGTTTCTAAGTGATCTGGAAAAAGGAATAGGAAATATTCCTAACATAATTAAGGATAGAGCAACTAAAAGGTAAAATGATCATAGCTTTTACTTTAGACATAAAGGAAATGAAAGAACAATTCCTAAAACGATACGAAAATAGAATGAAAAAATCTGATGTCAAATGGGAAAATGAAGAGGCTTGGTCATTATTATTGAAAGGGAACAACAAAGGGGATGATATCCAATTAATCCCTTACTTTTATCTGGTTATGGCATAAGCATTGATGTTAACAAGGCACATCTTACAATCAAGCAAAAGGAAAGTGTAATGGAATTTGAACCTCATAGAATACCCTACGACTATATTATCATAGACGGCCATTACGGATCAATATCCTTTGAGGCTATGCGTTGGTTATCAAAACATGATGTCAGCATTGCCTTGCTTAACTGGAATGGCAGTTTGTTATCAACTACCGTTAGTCAAGAAACACTCAATGCACAATTGAAAGTAAAACAATATGAAAAATATCTCAATCCTGATTTACGATTACACATTGCAGGTCAAATTCTAAAGCCAAAGGTCAGATCATCATTAAGTCTGTTGAAAGCACTCTCAGATTTTTATGATATAGATTTCTCAACAATAAACAAGGAAATTGAAATGATTGATTACAATAACATAAACAGCTTAATGATATACGAGGGCAGAATAGCATCTGCTTACTGGTCAGAGTTAACTAAAATATTCAATTCCTTAGCTAAAGATTTCTACTTTGAAGGAAGGAAAAACCTATCGCATTCATGGAATATGAATGCATCTGATCCAATTAATGCATAGCTGAATCATTGAAGTGCGATACTTGAATCAACGGTAAGGAAAGATATCAATACTATAGGTTTAGGTGTTTCAATCGGTTATCTGCACGAAATAGATCACTCAAAACATCCTTTGGTATACGACTTGCAAGAAATGTTCAGATATTTCGTTGATTATTCAGTCATAGAATTATTAGAAACTAAGATAAAGAAATCAGATTTCATAACAACTGAGAATTATCACAAAAGGTTGAAACCTAAAATAGCCAAACTCCTAATTGAGAAAATCAAAAACAATTTCAATCAACGTTATGAATTCAGGAATAAGCAATATGGTTTAGAAAATATAATGTTTGAGAACATAAGGGAATTGAGCAAATACATTACTGGAAATAGCAAACAGCTCGAATTCTCAATACCTGACATAGCAATCAAAAGAAACGATAACTCTCAAATCGGGGATAAGATCATGTCAATTAATCCTGAAAAAAGGAAAGAGTTGAAGATAAACACTTCAACGTTATGGTATCAGCAGAAAAAGATTAAGAAGGGCAAGACTCTTAAACTTCATCATAAAGCAAAGGTGAAGATTGAATGAAATTTAGGTTATTAGAAATATATAAAAAATACAGTAATAGTTATAAAAATTGGTTTTCTGTGTTACTAGCTGTATATTTACAAAAAAAAAAAATAAGGTTAAATTAAAAAATGGAAGCGTTAAAAGTCGGACACTTGACTGTGTATATGAATATACAGGCATGCGACACTATGCAAAACAAATTGAAAATTTAAAAATACTGGATATATACGCAAATGGTGTTATTCAAAGAAAAGATATCGTAGAGTTTGATTACCATAATAAGGTAGTAAGATTTTCTTGTTTTGGTTCTAATGGTGCTATTCCGGATGTATTTTTTGCAGAAGATTATAGATATCTAAATCCAAGCGGAGAAACAGTAATAGATATTGGTGCAAACATAGGGGATACAGCCATATACTTTGCTTTAAACGGTGCCAGTAAAGTAATAGCCTTAGAGCCGTATATAAATTCGTATAACTGTGCTATCAATAACATCATTTTGAATAATTTAAAAGATACAATAATGTTATTAAATGCAGGCTATGGAATTGATTCCCAAGTATTGGTGGATCCTCAATCAAATGCAAATGTTAGTTCTATATTGATTCCCTCTAAAACCGGTGTAAGTGTCAAAATATATTCATTAAGGACATTATTAAATGAATACAAAATTGAATAAGCCATATTGAAAATGGATTGTGAAGGATGTGAATACAATTTATTAAATGAAGATAATAATGTATTGAGAAAATTTAAAAGGATAGAGCTGGAATTTCATTATGGTTATAAAAACATTGAAAATAAGCTAAAGGAAGCTGGTTTCTCAATAAAGATTCATAAAATCCGAAGATCCGGTGGTAATGATCATTCATTAGAGGTTATGGCATTAAACAATAAAGATTATACTTTAGGTATTCTCTACGCTGAAAGAAATTAATATAAAGATACTACTGGAATTCAATATAAGACATTTGCTGATTATAAAACTGGCACAATATCTTCTAATTTACCTTTACCCTCATATGGATATTGGCATACCTTAGAGGATGTCCTGACATCGTATGTGAGGCATAACGATAACAAATTCGATTATGACAATGAATGGGATTGCACACAAGAAGCATATCGTTGTTAATCGGATAAGATACATTGGTAAAGAATCAAATAACCTTGAAGAGGCCTCTGTTTTAGGAATAGATGATAATTCATACCTTGAATATGAGAACATTGAGGATTTCAAACAGTGGATTCTTTCATTGAAACCTAAGGATGTTAGGGGTAAGGGAATATCGGAAATATAACTAAAGAGGCAAAAAGCAAAGATCAGAAAAGGTAAGCAGTTAAATCCTAAAGTAAAGATTGTAGAAATTCTATTACAACTACATAAGGAAGTTGAATTAAGCTAAAGTAATTAACATGCCAATTGTCAGATATTAGACAAAAATGATTAATATTCAATTTATCAAATATTAATTTAAATAGGGGTGACATTTTTTATTGTTATCTATATCCCCACAAGGGAAGGAAAGTGGCTGAGAAATTGAAGGAGATTGAGGAGGTGCTAGAGGAATGAAAAGCAGTCCTGCAAGGATATTCGTAGTAGGTCTGGTTGCAATGTTCATAGTCATAGAGATAGCTGCCGTCATTGGTGCTATAATGAACCCCCATTATATGATAAACTACACAGGAGGATGGGTTGGAATTGCATCTGGAGTAATTGGAACGTTGATAGGTCTACTCTTCCTCTTCATATACATATGGATAATAGTGTGGTTTGCAAGATCCATAGGATGGATGTAAAGAAGTTACAGATATTCTTCGCGCAACGGCTATCTACGGTGAGATTAGGATGATGTATTGGCGCTATGGATTCACATCAGGCAATTTGACGAAACATAAGAAACCCTATTAAGAATAGTTTATTAACTAGTAATAATATACAGCAAGTGATGCTCTGGAAAGAAAGCCTCTCTCTACAGATTAAATCTTTGAATAATATTCTGCAGATTGATCTTGAAAATTCAGTTCAAAATGTTAAAAATCTTTTAGCTCAATGTAAAGGAATAATTTACTTTAGTGGGGTAGGAAAGAACTATTTTACGGCAGCAAGGGTTTCAGATACTTATACCTCTTTGGGATTAAGAGCCCAATTTGTTGATCCCGTTAACACATTGCATGGTGGTATGGGAGTTTTCAAAGAAGAAGATGTAATTATCGCCATATCTAAAAGTGGGGAAACAATTGAACTTGTTAGATTTATAGAAGCACTAATAAATAGAAATATTAGAAATATTATTTTAGTCACATCCAATCCTCGTTCGTCGTTGCAAAATATTTCAAAATTCGTATTATACTTGCCAATAGAGCATGAGGGCGACCATCTTGGCATTGCACCAATAGCATCCACAATGGTCTACGCTGCGGTGTTAGACAGTATTGCAGTAGAGCTAAGCTCGATGCGCAACTATACTAAAGCGGATTTCATTAGAAATCATCCAGGAGGAGCAATAGGGGAAATGGATCGAAAATGATCAGGGATGTAGTAGTGCAGGCAGGGGGAAAGGGCACCAGAATGGGCCATTATACTAAGAATAGGCCGAAGTGTTTAATGTCAATCAGTGGAGTAAATTTTTTGCAAAGCATACATTATGCATTTCCAAGTGCAAAACTGCATATTATAGGAGACTATAAGTTTGATGTTCTAAATTCTTATCTTAAAGCTATTGATCTCGGGTTCGATTATAGTCTTATAAAAGCAAATGGCGAGGGAACAAATGCTGGCTTGGTCGAGGCACTTCAGGAAATTGATTCTAATGACCCATTAGTAATAACTTGGTCGGATCTATTCTACACGGAACCAATAGAAATTCCAGATGAAAACTTCAATTACATAGGCATCAGTAATTCGAGCCTTTGCAGGTATAAATTTTATGACAATACAATAATTGAACAAAAGACTGAAAAAAATGGTATCATAGGTTTCTTCTTCTTTAAAAGTCCTAGTATTTTAAAAGATGTCCCATCTGAAGGAGAATTTGTTAAGTATTTAAGTTCCTCCAAAATTGAGATTAAGCCATTAGTTGTTGATAGTATTATTGATTTAGGCACCTTGGAAAGGTACGAGGAATATAAGCTGAGACTAATGAACTCTAGGTTTTTCAATAAGATAACAATTGATGGAGAAAGGGTAGTTAAAGAGGCAAGAACGAATAACTTCACGAATCTGATAAACGACGAGATCAATTGGTATAATTATATGAATTCCGTTGGTATGAAATCAATTCCTAAAATTTTTAATCTTCGTCCATTAGTGATGGAGAAGATAGAATCATCTCATCCTTTTCTTATAAAGAAACCAGATAAAGCTAAAATCATCTCCAAAATTATAGATGAATTAGAAAATTTGCATAAGATCTCTTCGATAAAAGCAAATTTAGAAGATATGTATGACATGTACGTTAATAAAACTCTAAAGCGAATAGAACCAGTAACAAGATATCTCAATCTTAATAAAAATTCTATTTTGGTAGTAAATAACATTAGAGTCGAACCTATTTTGCCAAGCGATACTGAAATAGTAGAAAAAATGTACAAACATCTTTCAGCAATAAGGTATTTTACCCCCATTCACGGGGATCCGACTTTTTCAAATATTTTTGTAAGCAATGAATTAGGCGTAAAATTCATCGATCCAAGAGGATCATTCGGTAAGCAAAAAATATATGGTGATCCCAGATATGACTTTGCAAAATTGTATTATTCGGCGATTGGAAATTACGATCAATTTAATTTGAAAAATTTTCGTTTAGAAGTCGATGGAAATAGGTTTACATTAAGTATTAATAGTTCTGGTTTTGAAGAAACTGAAATTATATTCAGAACAAGATTAAAATCTATATATTCTGATATTAAGATTCTTCACGCACTAATATGGCTTTCCCTATCTGGTTACCTTTTTGATGATATTGATGCCATGGTTGCATCCTATGTGCATGGATTAGAACTAACTAAGAGGTGTACCGATGAAATTAGAGGTTTCTAATTTGCCTAAAACTTGGATTATAGATCTGGACGGTACAATATTTTTACATAACGGATATCTTCGAGGAAAAGACATCCTATTACCAGGTGTCAAGGATTTTTTTGATAAAATTGATTCTGTAGACAAAGTAATTTTGGTTACATCAAGAAACGAATCTTTCAGAGAGATTACTGAAAGGTCTCTATCAGAACATGGAATTAGATATGATATGCTTATAATGAATTTACCTGCGGGTGAAAGAATTTTAATTAATGACATCAAGCCCACAGGACTAAAGACTGCATATGCTATTAACCTCACTCGCGATAAGGGGTTAAGAAGTATCATTATGGTAAACAAATGAGGAAAATTCAATTGCCACTTACAAGGATAGCCAGTCTAAAGATCGACCTCATAGGTCAAGGTTTTTGTAAACGGCTATCTCTCTGACTCTCACTCTCTTACCTCATAACAGAGTGTTCAGAAAACTTTTTTCATGACATCTAGATATTAGAAATCCTCATTAATTCAAAAATAATTATATCAATAGAAAAAATAAGAAATGTGATCCACGGTTGAGAAAATGCACCCACATCATAAGAATGTGAAAATATTGAATTATATTGTGTCTCTAAGAATACTTAGCTAGATAGACGTAAAGTCACGTCACAATAAACTTCTATAAATGTCCATAACACTTCTTGAAATGCTATCCCAGTTTGGAAAATTTTCTTTCAGTTCCTTAAACGAAAGGACACACCTTTCGCGGAATGATTTATCTGCTATATACAAATCTATTAATTTTGCTATACTTGAAATATAATTGCCATTTAATTTATATATATCATTTTTTAAATCCGGTGGTTTCACCAATAATGGGTAATCCTTCCACAATTTACTCTCTTTATTTAAAGACCAGATGAATGGGCAATCCACTTGCACGTAATCTGAGATTTTCGAAGGATCCTTCATCTGATATGTCTTGTCATCGAAACTCTCAACAAAGCAAATGTGAGCCCTCTTAAGAAAAGAAAAATATAACTCCCTGCTGATATTCCCTGCCATTAGAATAGCGTCTTTTACGCCTAAATTCTGGGAAATCTCCTCAATCTTATCTTTGCCAGGTCCGTCTCCCGTAACAAGAGCAACTACATCATTATGACCCTTGTCTCTTAAGGCCTTGATTATAAATGGAATTTCCCATCCTCTTGGTATCATTTTGCCCTGAGTATTCATAATCCATAGAGCTCCAGAATACGCGATTATAAATTTGCCAGATATTTTGGAATCTATCTCTATAAGAGGAGTAAGAGAATTCTGTTGCTCAATTTGATTCGCATTTTCTTTCCCAATAATGTCCGGGCACCCTAAATAATTAACCTTAAGAATCCTATCAGAACTGATATTCATTTCTGTTACTAGAAATTCTTTGAGACCTAGAGAGCCTACAACAAAAACATTACTGAATATATAATGTATTTTCTCTGACAATTTAGAAATAGTGCTGAATTTCGCCGACTTTAATCCTATAAACTGTGCATTGAGATAATGTACATCACCAGTTTGATAAATTATCTTTTTCCTGAAGATGCGAAAAAAAGGCAAGAAAATGAAGCTTGGTCCAAAAGGTTCGATTATGTGAACAATCATAGATTTCGAGAATAAGATTTTTATAAGGTCGATAATTCTTTTTGGAATGGAACTTTCATAATATGAAGCATATTCTACTTTGATATCTGAATTGAATTTATTTATTGTATTAACCAATCCTTGAACTCTTCGTCCCACGTTATTATCGATTCGAGTATTAACAATAAAGACCGCTTTAATTTCAGTATCTGACATTGGCTTGGAGAGCTATATTATATTGTTATTTATACTTTTATAGTGTCCAAATTTTGCTGGAACAGATCTGGAACATCTATGATATCTGTTTCAGTGATATATTATAAAGTGTCAATTGAGAAAGTCCGCTTGGAGACCTATCCCTAAATTGCACGTCTGTCAATATTATACTAGACGTAAAATTTAGTGTGATTGAAATCATGTCATTAGGAGAGGTAAACATGTTGCTATAAACAGGTGTACTATTGAGGATAGTTTAATTAGAACCAAATTCTACATCCAAATTAAGAAGAGGATTATGTCCTGATGAAATACTAGATGACGATAAATAGAAAGTTACGGGGTAATTCCCAGGCGGTATATTGATAACCGGGCCATACCAGAAATCAGAAGATGCCTTAGAGTCAATAATCGTCGAACCATATACTGAAGTATAAGGTCTAAGAGAAAGAGATGATAAATTAAAATTAAGATTTAGGGGCTTAAACAATATGGGCGAACCACGATAACCTTGCCTAAGCAGAACTGCATCCATATCTTCGGCATAGACCCCGAATTCTCCGCCCTCAGTTTCTGGTTCATCAGATTTATAAACTCCCCAAGGTTTTGGTAATTGTTCATACTAAGCGTTGTAAACATATAATTGTATTCCCACGGAGCCTGAACACTAAAGGTTTCAAAATGCTCTCTTCCACTCAGTTGTGGAAAATCATTTTCAGTAATAACCGAAGCATTCTCAGGAACTAATTCGATCATTTCCCATAAGAACTGGTCTTCAGAGGTATACTTTATCAAATTATCTGTGTTGTGATTCCCATCCCAATAACCTCCATATACATAATTTTTTACTGGAGAAATCGGGGAGTACACAATACCAAATAGGATTGTACATATCCCGAGAGCAATTAGCATCCTCGTGGTCTGTTTATCGTAAATTTTTTGAAGATTACGTATAAAATTCAAAGAACGGGTGTATTTAGTTTTTTTAGCTGGGAAGCCAGCAGCATCTCGAGTCTTTTTCTGCCCCATTAGTCTGGTTTTACCTATAACCAGTATTAACCCGAATTAAATGGGGCCAGCCGACATAATTGGATACATCAATCCGAAGATAGCAAGATTTGATGATCCTGTAGTGTAAAATACATAAGCAATGTAAGAAAGGATTAGCGATACGGTCGATAAATCAAGCAAGGAAATAAAAGCAACAGACGCAAATAAATATATGATCATCTTAAATTTTAAATTGATGTCAAATAAAAGAGATCTATGGATGTTTGTAAAAATACTTTTCCCAGGCCCAGATCCCGTGTAACCTAAAAGATACAAATTACCGTTGTACATATAAATATAAAGGAGAAAAACGAAGACTATAGCAATAAGTATTGCAGGAATATAATCTTTAAGAAATCCTCTTAAGTCGAAATGTTCTCTTTCTACTTTTTTAAACAGTTCCTTAAAAAGAACCCATACAATAAAAAACAAGGCCAGTAACAATGTCAGAGGGTTAATAGATGCAAGGAAAACTGCGGAAATTATGGTTAGAATTTTTTTATTGTTAATCCACTACAATACCGTCAAAAAGTAGGCTAATGGTGTATATACCATGAAATGAAAATCAAAAAGATTAGCTGATGTCAGTGGAAAGAAGAAAAGATAAAAGATTATGGAATGATATCTGGTAAAAAATAAGAAGAAACCTATGGAAGATTAGGTATTTGGTGGAGAAGCCTGAACCAGATAGGGCACCATCTGATCTTGGAATAACAGGAATCTACATCTTGGACAATAAAATATTCGATTACCTCAGTCGAATAAAAATTGGAAAAAACAATGAATATAAGCTTACAGATGCATTAAATCTTTATGAAAAGGAAAATGATCTTTATGCTTCAAGTTGCAAGGGATAAAGATATGATATCGGTACGAAAGAGTTGTGGCGCAAGACGTTCATGGAGTTTTTAAAACATGGAAGAGCATAATAGGAATCTTAATAGTTCGAATCTTAAACAACCCAAATATTTTACCAATTGCAGCAATAATGGCATTGAGGCATAAGTCTCTAGTCCTTTACTACAACAACATATACCCACCTGTCCATGAATCTCTTGGAAACGTCTACTTTGGCTGAGTTTCCGAAGGGAGTTACTGTCTTCTCGTAGAGTGTTTCCACTCCGTCCTTTATTATTATTGTCTCATCCTTTATTTAATCTCTCTGTACTTAATGGTCAATTTTTTGTTAAATTTGCACCTGCCGTGTATGCTTATCAGGGTTAAAGCATAACAGTCTTTTATGTCTTACTGACGTACGTGACTTTTCGGGCTTTTCCTTCATCTTCTGTATTAGCCGGGAATGGTTACCGAAGTCTTCATGAAAACCCACGATCTTGTTAAGACTGCTATTTGCAAATAGATTGTAAGGGTAGTTAACATAGATAGAAAACAAACATTGAATAATTTTACCTAACTTACACTTTAGCACATCAATATGAACATTTGAAGCCGGCTCTTGCATCCAATGGCCACGAGTTATATTCAATATATATCATCTTGCATTAGGCCGAGGGACGACTTATCGAGATCCCTCCTCTAAATTAATTACATATTAAAGTTCAATTACTACTTTTTCAGGTGATTTCCACTCTGAAAAGCTTGACCAAATTACTGCCAGAAAGTCACAACGGACATATTGATTATACCCACAGGTGATTTCTAACAAGCCTTGTATTTCACGAGGGAAATAAAGAACTAGAGTTATTAGAAATTCTTTAAATTCCAAAGCTCTTCATTGTTATCGTTTTGTATGCTTTTTCTGGCAGCTCTGAATTTATTAACGCAAGGAGGGAAAATGCAACAACCCTCATTTTCAGCGGATTGGCAACTGCTTGTGGTAACTTCAAGAGATTCAAAATTCTCATTATAACGTCCCTTCTTGTGTACTGTTTAAGGTAAATCATCCTAAGTAGATCGTATTCCTCTATCATCATCTTTAATGCCAATTCTGGGGTCTCACCGCTTTGATCGGCAAATATTCTTTCTAACATTAAAAGGGTTTTCAGCTCCCTTTCAATCTCTTTCCCCTTTAAGAGGAAATCTGCTGATTTCGAAATGTTGACTGAGTGAACCCTGTATCTTGTAAGAGGGTGACTTAAAACGTATAGGTGGACTTTTCTGAAAAGCGAAGAAAAGAAAAAGAATCCATCTGGATTGCTCTCTATTCCATTTAAAGCACTTAATAATTCTTCTGTAAATAGTGATTTCCTTATCGATATACAGGAGAGGTTGAAATCTGCCTTCGTATAGAATAGTCTCCTTAGCCCAATTTCATCAGGGCTGCCATTGAGTGTTACTACCTCACTCTTGTTTTGGTACCCAAAAGGATCAGTCATCAACTTTCCCTTTATTAATTCCCCCCCTTCGTTGATGGTGATATAACCATTATGAATGTAATAAACTTCAGGATGCCTTTCAAATATATCCCTTATCGTGCTTAATTTCTCGGGCTCCCACTCGTCATCATCGTCCAGGAATGTGATAATATCCCCCTTTGTTTCATTGACTCCTTTGGCTAGAAACTCTCCCATGGTTCCCTCACAGTAAATTATCCTAATCCCGTTTTGAATACAGAAGTTATGAACAGGGGGTGATTTCAAATTTGTGACGAGAATAATCTCATATGAGTCTCTGTGTAAGTTCTGCTTTAGCACGCTCCCGAGAGCATTTATGACGAATTTATCCCTGTTGTATGCCGTGACTATTACGCTGATCATCCCTTATGGATCCCTCTATTCTTCATAAGAGCCTCCTTTAGCCGGTCCGTACTTTTATCCACGGAAAAATCCAATGCGACTCTTCTGCATTTCTCACGGAGACTGGAGTCAGACGAATTCCTTATAAAGTGGATCATATCTCTTTCTATACTGCCAGCATCTGATCTTATGATGCATCCCTCTTCGCAATTAGAGATGAACTTTTCAGCGTCATGCCTATAAAGTGTGATCACAGGCGTACCGCAAGACATTGATTCAATCGGTACATACCCGAAAAATTCCTGTTTCTGAATACAAATTGTTACTAAGCTCCTGTTATATAGAATAACAAGTTCATAATCACTAATCCTGCCATTTATGGAGATCTGAGGTCCATATAAGTCGAGATGTTGCAACTTTATTCCTCTTCCGAATACCTGGACCTTTAACCCATTTTCTAATGCAACTTTCACTATTTTGGGGATCAGAGAATAATTATTATCGTCCTCCTCCCTCCCTGTGAATATGAGTATAGAATCCTTCTTTATTTCCGCACTAGGAGAAAAGAAATCTGTATCAACTGGTGGGAAAACTATAGGTGCTTCTTCTATTCCATAAACAAAATTTAGCAGCGTCTCAATGTTTTCACTGTTTGCGATGATGACGTCACATGATTTCAGTTTCCTTCGATATCCACGGGTGAGGAAACGGAAGGGAATGATCGTTGAAATCAAGAAAAATAAGCGTTTCAGAAATGTTGAGCTATTGGATTTAAGCCAAAGACCATGCATTCCAAACAAAATCTGCACATAGACTGCCAATTTTATCCCAGCTGCCTTCTTGATCTTTAGCCCTAAACCTAAGTTGTGATCGCTTACAACCAGGTAATCGTAGCCATAAATCACTTTGGATAATTCCGCAATTGAACCAGCATTGATGAAATTCGAATCCTCAATTTTCAGTTTTGACGATATCGATACAATTTTGCAGTCACTACCGGAATGTCTAGCCCAGTTTATCAACGGTCTCGCACCGCCGTTTGTTAAATCGTCATCATCGATGAGAAAAGCAATTTTCATTTTATCAATTCCGGAATTTTTTCTCCCTTAATATTCTTTCTCAAGTGTGGTGGCAATAAAACATCAAGAACAGCATATTCGAATAGGATGCATAGAAAAATGAAAATGATCGCGCCAACCACAAAATTGAAGGGATTCATACTTATCAGATACGGTTGAAAAGGGAATGGAATATAGTAATATAATCTGGGGGGAGAAGTAAAATTTATGTAACTATTTGAAAATATTAATGTATTATTCGCCCTTATCATATAAGATGGAATCTTTTCCTCGACTCCGTGAGTACCATTAACTAAAAATTTTAAATGTTTTCCATTCATCGTTGCATTGATAAAACCATAGAAGTAAGCAAAAATTACCAGAGCAAATCTCATGTTTGGAACACCCGTATCGAGGACAATCTGTGACCCCTTCCCGATAACAAAAATATCCTGTATGTTCTGAGTGCCTGGGTCGCCATTCCAACCGCCAATATAACCGGTTATGTTTGAATTACCTGCCACTATTACTGAGTAGAGGCCAGGTGGGATTATCCTATTTACTTGGAATGATGATAGATACTCCATAATATTAGTACCGGGATAACTGCCTGAATAAACTGCCTTATTGATATTGCTGAAACTTGCAATTATATTCTCATTGCTCAAATTAGTTCCCTTCACTAGGTAAACGGTAGCATATTTGTAGGAATCATTTATGAAAACAATGGAGAATTGCAACTGAGCCCTTGTTGTTACATAAAAAGATTCACCAATAAAGTGCGAAGAATTGAACGGAAATAGATCATTGTAACCTATGACTCCATATTCGGCGGGTGCAGGGGTAAAGATTAGATACAAGCCAACTGGCGAATTTTCCTTAACATATTCTGGAATGTATGCCCAATCTGCAGGGGGGTGAAATGTAAGTGCCGGGTTGTTAGATTGTGTGTGAAAGAAAGTGACGCTTACTTGTTCTCCTGGGGCATCTGGGCTAACTACTTGGTATGAGAATTCCTGTGGCAAATGAGAAAAGCCAGGAGATATTATTATAAATGAGATCAACAAAAATACAAGTATTGAAACTCCTGATATCCAGTTAATAGCCCTTATTCTCTTATTGATGGAAATGACCCGAGGCTTCCATTTTCCGTTGAATAACTTTCCCATGATGATAGTCATAAGTGCAATTCCCAGGGCGGAATACGCTATGGAAAGGAACATAAAAATATTTTCAGGTATTAACAGTACAATTCGAGAAGCGGATCTATTAACGTCAACGTAGTACGCACTAAAATTATAGGATGTAACATATGCTACCATCAAAATTCCAAATAATGTCATTGTGTAGAGAAGATACATTAGGGATACTCTTCTGGTCAAAAAAACAATCAATAGTATGAATGGCAGGCTTGCAAGCAGATATTGCTCGTGATCCTGGGTGGCAAAGATTGCGAATACCAAACCTTGAAAAGCCATCAAGTATATCAGATCAGGGATAGAAGGTTGCAATTTGCGTCTCTTAATTATAAGGTATACGACTGGAAGTAACATGACCAGAATGAACACGACCTGAAATATGTAATAGGGCAAACTCAATCCGTGGAAAAGTCTTATGAAATACAAAGCATTCGATTCAGGTGGTAGATATCCAAAACCTGATAATCCCGCCCAACTACCTCCGGAGAATGAGGTGTCGAAGAAAAGTGGGAGGCCTGTAACTATGTTTGCAATAAATTGAGCCCCTACTCCCAAACCAGAAACAATAATATATATAATGATGGACACGGATGAAGTTAATAGATTGCTCTTTTTAAACAGTAAAAAAATAAAAAAAGGAAATATGAAAACAGGATAAAGATAGCTGGATGTCGCTATCCCAAGAAATATCGATGCAAGGTAGTACCTTCCATTCTGAAGGCTAAAAACGAATGCCAAAAGAAACATTAGGGTAACATCCAACGGATTCCCGTGGAAAGGTGCATAAAAAAATAGTAATGGGCTCAACAAATAGGCAAAAGCACCAAGCTCTGCCTGCCTTTTATCCACATTGAAATTTAAAAGAATTCTATAGACTAACAAACCAGAAATAAAAACTGCAACATCAATGGGGATTTTTACGCCGAGCTCCTCAACAAGGACATTCTGTAAGCCAAAAATGTTCAGAATTACTGAAGGGAAATAACCGCCTATATTAATTCCCAAGTAGTAAAGACCCATCGCCCAGTTAAAAAATGGATTTGCACTGTAGTAATAAAAATTAGCAGCGGTACCGGCAAAAGTCGATTCATCAAATGAATATCCGAAGAATATAGATACTGCAGATATAGCAGCAGCTATCCCTATGTAATAAACAAGGAAGTGATTTGAAACGTCTAATTTTTCCTTTAATTCTAGCTCTTGACCTTTACCCATTCATCTTTCTCCCTAGCCCTCAACTAGTCAATTTCAATAACAGGTATGGAAACAACAATAAAATCTTTGCGAAGTTGTACAAGACAAAACGCTCATTCAAGTTCCGAAGAATATGTGAGATATTCAGGAGATATAGGGCCAAAGAGGCGAGCAGTACGTCTGTAGATTATCTCTTATTGTGAGCAGATATGTAAATTGCGAAGATTCTGAGGCTGAAATTAGTACAGGATCATATTTCATTTAAAAACTCGAATTATAAAATTTGTTTTGTACCGGATTCAAAACTCTGTGGGTGGCATGTCGCGAGAATAACATATCATAGCTGTTCAAATAGCTCATACCATAATTCCGCAGTCTTATCCCAGCTAAAATTTTCCGCAAATTTTCTTGAATTTGAAGAAAATTCATCTTCCTTTTCTATAATATCAAGTATTCTACTCTTAAATCCCTCTATACTATTAACTAGGAAACCATTGTACCCATCCCTGACAGTGTCCACAACCCCCGGAACCTTGAATGCAACTGTCGGTGTTCCCGAGGCTGATGATTCAGTGATAGAAAAACCCCATCCCTCCGTGACTGAAAAATGTATATTGACCCATGATTCCCTCACAACCCTCGCCAATTCCTCATTGCTAATTCTTCCCA
>Ga0080003_1001010_pt1 | contig 16159 bp, 16 predicted proteins | sample JossMetagenome_FD_69206 | JGI IMG/M metagenome (GOLD analysis project Ga0080003, IMG submission 69206) | Hot spring microbial communities from Joseph's Coat, Yellowstone National Park, USA - JC2_E (SPADES assembly) (version 2) | ecosystem: Environmental > Aquatic > Thermal springs > Hot (42-90C)...
ATATCCTTAGCGTCTATTATCCAATACTCTCTTCTAATATCTTCTGGCCTTGGCCTTATAGTTTTCACGCTATCCATGTTGCCTCCATTTTAAAAACTTAATAGCATATTATTATAACATAAAATCTAATTACAATTTATAACATTTATCTGGACGTCCCAAAAGATTTTGTATATATCACACCACAAGCCTTTTTACCCTTTTGCCTACCCTACACATGAGCTCGTAAGGTATGGTTTTTACTATTTTAGAGGCTTTTGAGAATGTAATATCTTGATTTACAAAATCCACATAATCACCTATTTTGATATCAACGTTGTCTGGTAGTTTAAACATAGTCATATCCATGGTTACTGCTCCGACCATTGGAAGCTTTGCCCCGTTAAAATCAAAATACCATCTGTTGGCAAGGGATTTTGGTACGCCATCCGCATAACCAATCGAAGCCACACCTATAACACCATCTTTATCAAGGGTATAAGTCCCTCCGTAGGAGATTTTATCGCCTTTTTTGAAGGCTTTTAAGGATATAACCTTAGCTTTGAACCTATATATGGGACTTATAGGTATATCAAAATCCTCATAGGGTTTTTCACCGTAAATGGCGAGTCCTATTCTAACAGCGGTGGTAAAATCAAGATCGTACAGAAGCCCAGCTGAGCTTTGAAGATGTATCTCAATATCGTTTTTGTTTAGGGCTTTTAGTATATGTCTAAACTTTTCTATTTGGAACGTACTGTAGGCTTTATCCAAAGGTGATGCAAGATGCGTCATGATGCCTTTTAGGTTGGGATGATTTTTTATGTCTTCTAAAAGCTCAAAAAAACCAAGTCTTCCCATGCCTGTATCTATCTTCACATGAAAATCTATATTTTTATCCTTTAGTATATCAAACTGATACAAAGAAGATACCACAGGCGTGATATTGTAATGTATTAGCTCTTTTGAACACTCTTGGCTAAGCATCCCTCCAAGCACAAGGATGGGTTTTTTTATACCAGCTTCTCTTAGTTCTATAGCCTCTTCCAAACAAGCCACCGCAAAAGATTTAACGTAAGGAGATCTTTCTAATACAGACGACACTTCCACACTTCCCATCCCATAGGCGTTTGCTTTTACCACAGCTATGATGGGTTTTTTAACATGGTCGTGTATATTTTTTACATTGTTTAATATATTTTCTTTTAAAAGCTCTAAAACTATTCTCATTTAAATATTTTACACATTTTAACAAAGGTTTCAACACCGAAATTAGAAAGCCCCTTGTTTAAGACACCGCCTTTACAAGCCGTAGTACAAGCATCTACAAAAAGTTTTGTGCTTTTGTCTTTGGATTTTAAAATCTTTAAAAGCTCACTCTCAAAATCGTTACACGCATCAAAATCGTGATGTACACCAAAATCAGCACAAGTTTTTAGAAAAAGACCATATACATCGCATCTATCAAGACCAAAAGAAACGTTAAAAAGAAAAAACATCGATAAGATCAAAGCGTTTACCCTATTCATAAGCGTAAACCTCTATACCAAAACGGTTTGCAGTTTTTAAAAATTTTTCTTTTTCGAGTACATAAACCTTATCTTTTTGAATAGCTATGGCTTTTGCCTTTACCTCTTTTAAAGTATTTAACGTATCCATGCCAACGGTGGGTACATCTATCCTGAAATCTTGATTTGTACGGGCTGATTTTACGATGACAATACCTTTACCGGCTATCTCATAAGCCCTTAGCAAGGTTTTATCTGTGCCTTCCATCGCCTCTACAGCCACTACGGCCTTTTGTTTTATCACCACCGTTTGACCTATGTCCATATCGGCTAATTTTTTCGCTATTTCTATGCCAAAATTTATATCCTCAAGGGTTTGTTTATCTATCTGCACATCGTTTAAAAGGCCTGTTTTTTCGACAACAAGATCTATAAGGTAAGGTTTTGGATCCAAAAAGCTAAAACCCTCTTCTTGCATAAAATCCATAAAAGCCCTTACAATACTTGAAGGCTTTTTGTCTTTTAAAGAAGTAAGTATCGAAACAGCCTTTATATCGTAATTTCTCGGGTCTAAACTGAGTTTATGCTCAAATTTCCCGAGCATCACTATCGTATCTACTTTTTTTTCTTTTAAAAGCTCCGTAAGTTTAGAGATTTTACCAACAGGTAAATAAACATCTGCCTCTATAGTGGTTATATCTTTAGCGCCTACTGTAAAAACCTCTTCTTTGTTCTTGATAGCGTTTTTTCTAAACACCTCTGGTAGTTCTCCAGCACCAGCTATAAGCCCTATTTTCATTTTATATTTATTATATCACCTACATATATAAAAGGTAGTGCCCTCTTTGACTTCTACTTTTAGGTTAAAATTGTGCACCTGGGCCACTGCTTTTACGATGGAAAGGCCTAATCCAAGACCTCTTTTGTCCTTTGAGAGCCTGTAAAAGCGTTCAAATATATAAGGCAAGTTCTCCTCGGGTATACCAGGCCCAAAATCTTTCACATATATGCAATCCCCTGTATATCCAAGTATGATATCTTTATCAGAGTATTTTATAGCATTTTCAAGGAGATTTTTAACAGCTATTTTAAGATAGTGCTGGTCTGCTATCCATGTATCTTGGCTTTTGATATCAATAACTATATTTCTATTTTGGATAGAAAACTCGTCTTTTAGTTGCTTCAAAAGGCTCACCACGTCCACATGGGTTTTTGATATGGGGATATTTGACTCAAGCCTTGCCAAAGCAAGAAGATCTTCGGTAAATTTGCTAAGCACATCCGTTTGTTTGTAAACTTTTTTGAGCACATCGTATATCTCATCTTCTTGGTAAACACCTGTTAGGATAAGCTCCGTTTGAGCTTTGATATAACTAATGGGGGTTTTAAACTCGTGGGACACATCCGCTATAAAGTTTTTCTGGATTTTTATGGTATTGTTTAATTTTTCTACCATGTTCTTAAAAGCCCTAAACATAATACCAAACTCGTCGTTTGATGTGCTGTCAGAGATATCTATATCGGTGTTTCCGGCGTATATCTCTTGAGAGATTTTTGTAATATCGTCAAGCTGTTTCAAAATCCTGTTTAAAATCGTATATATAAAAAGCACAGAAAAAACGATAATCCCCAAAGTAATAGCTATTAGCGTATATACAAAGCGTTTTATCACTTTGTTTATTTCCCTCAGTCTTCCTATTACCACAAAATAGATATCTTTGGTTTTTTTTGTAATGTAAGCGTAATCTTCGCCTTTTTCTTCAAAAGTACCCATAGGCTTTTCTAAAAACAAAGAAACCATGCTTTTGGTAAGAGGTATCGGCTTTTCAGAATCTTCAAAAGAACCAACATCCACCACATTTCCATTCAAAGAAAGCACAGCGGCGGTGACGTTTTCAGATGTTATATCGTCTATCATATCCTTTGCTTCTTTCACAAGATCGTTAGAGTATATAGAATAAAACTCCACCACCGGTTTGGCTTGGTTGTTTAGATATGTGTATATGTAGTTTATTAGGATTTTATGAAGAAAAAAAGAAGTGCTTATCGCCACAAAACTCATGCTAAATATAACCAAAGCGCTAAAAAGGAGTATAAGCTTTAACCTAAAACTTAATATTCGTTCAAACCATAGCATCAAATCGTTTGCTTTTCTTCTTTTAGCTCATAGCACTCTATTTCATCTTTTACTTTTATATCGTTGTAATTTTCAAGCTTTATACCGCATTCGTACCCCCTTGCTACCTCGGGTACATCCTCTTTAAAACGCTTCAAAGACTCTATCTTGCCTTCAAATATCACAACACCTTCTCTTATAAGCCTTGCCCTTTGATTTCTCACAATCTTACCATCGAGCACATAACAACCTGCCACAGTACCAGCCCCTTTAACTCTAAAAGTGGCTCTTACCTCGGCAACACCAAGGACCACCTCTTTTTTTATAGGAGCCAGCATACCGCTTATGGCTTTTTTTACATCATCAAGAAGCTCGTAGATAATACCATAAACTTTTATATCCACTTTTTCCCTTTCGGCGGATTCTTTGGCTTTGATATCTGGCCTTACGTTAAAACCAAGGATGATGGCTTTGGCAGCCCTCGCAAGCATCACATCCCCTTCGGTGATAGAGCCGACACCCTCATGGATAACCTTTACGCTCACTTCTGTGGTTTTTATATCAGATAAAGATTTTTTGATGGCTTCCAAAGAACCAACCGCATCCGCTTTTACTATGAGCTTTAGTTCTTTTACTTCCCCTTCTTGAATCTTTTTGAAAACATCTTCTAAGGATATGCCAAGGTCTTTGTTTTTTTCTTGCTCTTTGGCCATTTTTCTGATTTGAGCAAGCTCTTTAGCTTGTTTTTCTGAATCTACCACTTTTAAGATATCCCCAGATTCTGGAACCTCTTCAAAGCCTATTATCTCAACAGCCGTAGAAGGTGTGGCCTGTTTTAGTCTATGGCCAAGACTGTCCGTCATAGCCCTAACCCTTCCATAAGTGGCGCCTACTACAAATATGTCTCCTACTTTTAATGTGCCTTCGGTGATAAGCACGGTAGCCACAGGCCCTCTTTGTTTATCAAGTTTAGACTCTATGATAGTACCTTTTGCCTTTTTGTCTGTATTTGCCTTGAGTTCCAGCATATCGGCTACAAGCATCACCATCTCAAGAAGTTCATCTACCCCTTGACCTGTTTTTGCAGAAACATCCACAAACACAGTATCCCCACCCCATTCTTCCGGTATAACACCCACCTCGGAGAGTTCCCTTCTAACCCTTGAAGGATCGGCACCGGGTTTATCTATTTTATTAACCGCTACAACGATAGGAACATTAAAGGCTTTGGCGTGGTTTATAGCTTCTATGGTTTGAGGCATAACCCCATCGTCTGCAGCTACCACCAATATGGCTACGTCCGTTACCTGAGCACCTCTGGCCCTTAAACTCGTAAAAGCCTCATGACCGGGAGTATCTAAGAAGGTTATGAGCTTTCCTTCTTTGGTTTTCACCATCGATGCCCCTATGTGTTGGGTTATGCCGCCTTTTTCTTTGGCAGCGACGTTTGTTTTTCTTATGGTATCAAGAAGCGTAGTTTTACCATGGTCAACGTGACCCATCACCACCACCACCGGAGGACGTGGTTTTAACTTAGATGGGTCTTGCTCTTCTTGCTCTTCTTGTTCTATTTGAAGCTCTGGTTTTTTGATATCCACTAAAAATCCAAGTTTTTCAGCTATTTTAGTCGCTAAATTTGGATCTATGTTTTGATTTATCGTTATCAAAATCCCCTCTTGAAAAAGCTCTTTTACCACCTGATTGGCACTAATCTTAAGAAGCTCTGCAAAATCTCTTACAGATATTACCTCTGGTATCTCTATTATCTTTATCTCTTCTTTAGACTCCTCTTTTGGAATTACGGCAGGTTTTACCGGTTCTTTTTTGATGGTTTGGGTTTGAGGCTTTTCTTTTTTTTCTTTTTTTGGTATTTCTTTTGGTGGTTCTTTCGGAAGTTCGGTTTTTGGTATTTCTTTTGGTGGTTCTACAACCTCCGATTTTACCGGTTGTTTTTGTGATTCTTCTTGTTTAGTCTCTTCTTTTTTACTTTCCATATTAATTTCTAAGGGTGTTTTTTCCTCTTGTTTTGGAGGTATATCTTCTTTTGGTTGAGTAGGCTCTACTTTTGGTAGCTCTTGTATTGGCGGTTCTTGTATTGTTTTGGGTTCTGGTTTTATCTCTTTTTTTACAGGTTCTTGTTTTTTGGTAGCTGTTTGCTTTGGAGGTTGTTTTTTAGGAGGTTGTTTTGGGCTTTTAGAAGCTTTATCAGAGATTTTTTTGGATTCTTGAGGCTCTTGAGATTCTATTGATCTTTCTGAAAGCTCGTAAAATTCTACTAAAAAATCTTTATCTTCTTCTTCTATATACTGAGTAATTTGAGATATATGTTTATCACGCCATTCTTTTAAAACGTTTTTTATCTCATCCACTCTGTCTTCTAAGCTGTAGGCTTCAACAAAATCTTTTAATCTTATACCGTGTTTTTTCTTTGACATATTATTATTATATATTAAAATCTTTGAAAATATTAGACTTTATAATGGAGTCGACGGGACTTGAACCCGTGACCTCCGACATGCCATATCGGCGCTCTCCCAACTGAGCTACGACCCCTAAGTAGATATATTTTACATCAATTTTTGTTTATTTTCAAGTTTTTCTTTCTCTTGTCTATAAACATTTTCAAAATCGTTGGTAGATGCAGATTTCATCTTATCTAACAAGGTCTTACGTCTTTTCATCTCTTCTGATACCAAGCTTTTGTTTTCTTGCTTAAACGTGTCTATGAGTTTTTCATAAACCATATCAAACACCTCCTGTAATTTGGTATAAGTATATATATAACGATTTTACACTTTTGCAATGACTAAACGACAATTATCATAAAAGCCCCAAAACGGGGCCTAAAACACTTAAGCTATGAAGCTTGCTTTAAACTTATCCAAAGCCTCTTTTAGTTTGGCTTTGACAGAATCATCTATGGCTTTTTTGGTCCTTAACTCTTCCAAAAGGCCCTTGTAATTGGCATCCAAGAATCCGTAAAGCTCCATCTCAAATTTTCTCACAGAAGAAACAGGAATACTGTCTAAGTATCCGTTTGTACCAGCGTATATGGCTATAACTTGCTTTTCTACAGGTATAGGACTGTAAGGACCTTGTTTTAACAATTCCACAAGCCTTAAACCTCTATTGATGGTGTCTTGAGTAGCTTTGTCTAGGTCAGAAGCAAACTGCATAAAAGCCTCTAACTCTCTAAACTGAGCCAAATCAAGCCTTAGAGTACCAGCCACTTGTTTCATGGCTTTTATTTGAGCACTACCGCCAACCCTTGACACGGAAAGACCTACGTTGATAGCTGGTCTTATACCTTTGTTAAAAAGGTCTGGCTCTAAGTATATCTGACCATCTGTAATAGATATAACGTTTGTTGGTATGTAAGCAGAAACGTCACCGGCTTTTGTTTCTATGATAGGAAGAGCTGTCAAAGACCCTGCTCCAAGCTCATCGTATAGCTTAGCCGCTCTTTCCAATAGTCTTGAGTGTAGATAGAATACATCACCAGGATAAGCTTCTCTACCAGGAGGACGTCTCACCAGCAAAGAAAGCTGCCTGTAAGCTTCGGCATGTTTTGATAGGTCATCATAAACGATGAGAGCGTGCTTGGCGTTGTCTCTAAAATACTCGCCTATGGTACAACCGGTAAAAGGTGCCAAATATTGCAAAGGAGCTGGATCTGTAGCTGAGGCTACCACAACGGTGGTATATTTCATAGCGCCTTCTCTTTCAAGTAGCTCTATAATACGAGCGGTGGTAGATTTCTTTTGACCTATAGCTACATATATACAAAAAACATCGGTGTCTCTTTGGTTTAAAATAGTGTCTATGGCAACGGTGGTTTTACCGGTGGCTCTATCACCTATGATAAGCTCTCTTTGTCCTCTACCTATTGGTATCATAGCGTCTATGGCTTTTATACCGGTTTGAAGAGGCTCATGAACAGATTTTCTTTTTACTATACCAGGGGCTATCTTTTCGATGGGGCTTCTGTGCTTGGCATTTATGGGACCTTTGCCATCAAGAGGATTTCCCAAAGGATCTATAACCCTTCCTACAAGCTCATCGCCCACGGGAGCGTCCAATATCCTACCAGTACGCTTTACTATACTACCTTCCCTTATGCCAGACTCAGAACCAAGTATGATGATACCTACGTTATCCTCTTCGAGGTTAAAAGCAAGACCAGCTTCCCCACTATCAAATTCCAATAGCTCGTTAGCCATAACGTTGTCCAAACCGTAGGCCCTTGCAACACCATCACCCACAGCATAGACTACCCCAACTTCTTCCATCTTTATGTCTGTCTCAAAGCTTTGAAGCTGGGATTTCAATATCTCCAGAGCATCATCGTAAGCAAGCGCCATATCTCACACCCTTTTACCAAGGATAACCTTGATGCTGGCATTTGTACCCCGCCTTTATAAAGATATGAAGGTCCTCCAGCTGGCGGCTCTTACCTCCATACCGTTTTATAAGCTTTTAACTTTATTGGATAAATTTTGCAAAAGACTTCTTACAGAGGCATCAACCACAAGACCAGCAAGTCTTAACTCAAACCCACCTATCAACGCCTCGTTTATTGCTATAGATGTTTCTAATTTTCTATTTAGAACGTTTTCAACTTTATTTACGATCTCATCTATAAGCTCTTTGGGGGGTTCTTTGGCAAATATAAGCTGACCTTTGGAAACGGACAGTATCTTCTCAGCCTCGTAGTCAAAGAGTCTTTTTATCTCACCCACTATCCTAAGAAGGTTTAGGTCTATCAACTCATCTACAAAAAACTCGATCTCTTTTGGTATGTTGCCTTTTTTCATGAGATCTTTTATGAAGGTTTTTTTATGATCGCTTGACACAAAAGGAGACAATATAAAATCTCTAAACTTAGGTTCTTTTCTATAAAGTACTGTCAAAAGCCCAAGAAAATCAGAAATAGCGCCGAGGGATTGCTTGTCTTTTGGCACAGAAAGCACTATCTTCTTTGCAAGTTTTCTGGTAAGTTCTTTGTTAACCTTCATTTGTCTAACCTCTCAAGCCTTGATTTTATATAGGATATCTCTGTTTTTTCATCTTTAAAAACTTCTTTTAACCTGGTTTCAGCTTTTGAGATGAGGCTTGTGCTCAAATTAGATATCAACTGAGACTTCAAGCGATTTGCTTCAACATCCACCATCTCTTTGCCCATTTTTTCTATATTTTGAGCCACTACTTTGGCGTGGGCTATGATCTCATCGTATTGTTCTTTGGCTAAGGTTTTTTGATTGGCTATCGCTTGTTCATATTTTTTCTTAGCCTCTTGGAGTTCTAACTTTGCCACAGAAACTGCTTCTCTGTTGGAAAGGAGCTTAGCCATGGGTCCTTCCAGTTGAGCAATCAAAGAATTGTAGGCTTTTAAAAACATATCTTTGATTTGCTTTCCAAAATACTTGTAAATCAAAACGAAAAATAGTATTACATTAAAAGCTTTCCAAAGGTTTTCAACGGCATAATTAGACATAGATCACCCCTTTATTACTTTTTGCACCAAATCTTCCACCAAAGAATCCAGCGAAGCTTCCAAAACCTTCTTTTGCTCTTCCAAATCCTGTTTTATCTTTTCTACTTTGCTACGGTATTCAAGCTCTGCTTTTTCTTCGGCTTCTTTTAAAATCTTTTGTTTTTCTTCGTTGGCTTTTTTCACAGCCTCGTCAAGGATTTGCTGGGCTTCTTTTTTTGCCCTTTCTAAGATCTCCTTGGCCTCTTTTAAAAGTGCTTCTCTTTCTTTCATCAAAGATTCTGCATCCTGGAGAGTCTTGTTGGCTTGCTCTTCCCTTTCTTTGGCTATACCAAGATAAGGTTTTAAAACCACATAATTTACTATAACCATAAACACCAAGAAAAGTCCACCTTCTACAAAAAGTGTCTCGTTGGGTATTATACCTATGCTCATAACAACCTCCTAAAGCAATATTATTATAACATGAAAAATTTTAATGCGTTAAAACACTGTAAATATAATCTTTTTTATAAAAGCCCCATACGGTGGGATAAAAATTTTTCATATAAACTTTTGAGGCCATAAGGCTTTTGGGTGTGACTATGAAAACCATGGGCTCATAATACTGAATCAAATAAAAAGCAGCTCTATATATATTTATACGCTCTTTAGGATTTGTACTTTTTGATCCTTCGTCAAACAGCGTATCAAGCTCTTTTTCCCAGATAGTAGCTGGTTTTTTCTCCATAGGATGCCATATGTGTAGAGAACCCCCTGAATACCAAACATTTTTACCATCGTTCGGGTCAATGGATCCAGTAAGCCCTATCAAAACACTTTCCCATTGATAAGGGGGTGTTGTAAGCCTTGATACCAAAGAATTAAAATCTATGGGATCAAACAAAAGCTTTATACCTATTTTTTGAAAATCTTGTTTTAGTATAGCCCCTATTTTTCTTCTATCTGTAGCATCTGAGTTTGTTATAAGACTAAAGACTACCCTATGACCATCTTTGTCATAAAGTTTACCTTCTTCGTAGTGAAATCCAGCTTTTATAAGAAGTTTTTTGGCTTTTGATAGGTTAAAAGGATAACGTTTAAATAAACCTTTCTTATAGTAAGGTCTATTGGCGGGGGTGATGGGGCTGTAAAGAGGGCTTGCCATGTTGTTGTAAACCATCGAGGCTATGGCCTTTCTATCTATGGCATAAGAAAGCGCAACTCTAAAAAGCCTATTTCGAAACCATTTTAGTTTGTATTTTGGTATATTTGCATGAGGATTTTGATTGAATGTGATAAATGTGGTGGTTGGAGTATCGCCCAAATCGTAAACATTTATTGGGTACGTTGGTTTTTGAATGCCAAGGTAAGAAAGGTCTTCTGGGGATAGGCCTATGTAAGCGATGTTTCCTTCCAAAAACTGCATAAGGGCGATATTTTTATCTTGTATAATAAAAGCCTTAATACGTTTTATATAAGGGAGGTTTTCGGGGCTTTTATAATAATATGGATTTGACTCGTATTCTACATATTGACCTTTTACATATTTTACAAGCTTGTAAGGACCAGATCCCACTATCAAAGACGGTTTTTGGAAAACACCCCAAAAGGTGTTGAAAGTGTTATCTTTTACTGGTTTTTCAAGTATATGCTTTGGAAGTATAGGAGCGCTTATAGCCTGCAAAAAAGGGGCAAAACGATGAGGCAAATCAAACTCCACCGTGTAATCGTTTATAGCTTTTACTTTAAAAGGCTTGCCATCCACAGACAGGGAATCTTTTATAGAATTTGGTATATGGGGGTTATAATATATATCGTTGTAGGTAAAAACCACATCGTAGGCGTTTAGAGGCTTTCCATCGGACCATCTTAGGTTTTTCCTAAGATAGATTATATAAGTTTTCCCACCTTTTAAAACCTTCCAAGATGAGGCAAGTGCTGGTTTTACGCTCATATCTTTTAGATTTAGCTTAGTAAGGCCGTTAAAAAGAAGAGATATTACATCTGTAGAAGATGTCTCTTGAGCAAGCACAGGATTTAGGGTTTTTGGGTCTGAAGATAGGACTATATAAACAATCTCAGTATTGACAGCCTTTAGGGGTTTTACAAGATTTATATCAACGGTTTTTAGCTTAAAATTGTAAGTCTTTGGGCTTTTAGAAAAATAAATGGGCAAAAAACATAAAAAAACAAACACAGCTCCGTAAAGATAGGGGTTTTTGAGTATATTGGATATAATTTCACTACATCGTGAACATCTGCCAACATACATACAAAAAATCAGTTTATACACCCAAAACTAAGAAGGGAGAGATTACCCATCTCAAAACCATCGTAGAGTAGCGTTGGTCTTTGGCAAGCACCTATAAAGTAAAAAAGCGGTATAAAATGCTCTATAGTAGGATGGGCGAGATTGACGTATCTATGATGTTTGAAATTTTTTAGGCTTTTGATATCATGGTTTAAAATGGCATTTTTTATAAAATCGTTAAACTCGTAAGCCCAATCTTCTGTAGTATCTTTTATAAGCATTAGATTGTGTATGGCACCCCCACTAAACAAAATGCTTGCTTCATCTTTAAAGTGCGATAACTTCTCACCAAAATCTATATAAAAATCAAGATCTTTACCAATGGGTATGCTAATTTGTACTATAGGTAAAGAGGCGTCGCTGAGCATGTGATAGAGCAAAGCCCACGCTCCATGGTCTAAACCTCTTTTGGTTTTTGCCAAGTGAAGCTTAGAGGATATGCTATCTACGATGTTTTCATCGGTAAAAGCCTTGTAATCTATAGAATAAAGCTCTTTTGGAAAGCCGTAAAAATCATATATTATAGGATAAGGGTTTTCGCTTATCGTCGGCTCTTCTGTAAGCCAATGAGAAGATAGTACTATAATGTATTTTGAAGATTTTATCCGTTTTTCTTGGTTTTTCAACATCTTTGTAAAATCGTTGTTTTCCAATAAAAGCATGGGAGACCCATGCGATATAAAATATATCATGATAAGCTTTATAAGCTTGGGGGTATCTTTATGGGGTTATTCATCTTCTTCTCTAACTCTGGGTCTGGTGCCATAGCGTAAACCCCGTAGCAGTATTTACCAAGATCCACCATACGCCCTACTTTTATACCAACATCTTCTAATGCAAGGCCAAGCTCCCATTCGGAAGGTACTTCTTCTTTTGGTGGACCTTTATCTCTATCCTCTTTTTTCCATTCTACAATACCTATCAAACCACCAGGCTTTAATACTCTTAAAAGCTCGGATAAAAACTCACCAGGGTTTGTAAGCTCATGAAATACAAAAGCCATATATGCAAAATCTATTATCTGATCGGGAAGTGGAATTTTATTTTCTTCAGATTGAAGCACTACTACGTTTTGAAGACAAAGCTTTTCTACCTTGTTTTTTGCATACTCCACTGCCGCAGGTTGAGAGTCTATGGCATAAACTTTTCCCTCTGGGCCTACCATCTTGCTAAGGTAAGGAAGATAAAAACCAGCTCCTGTGCCCACATCGAGCACTTTATAACCTGGTTTTAGACCAAACTGTTTTAGAGTTTTCTCTGGGTCAAAAAGCTCAAGACGCTCTTCGTTGTCAAGACGATGTAAACGTTCTGGATTAAATTTGTGCATGAACCACCCCTTTTTTAAGAAATAAAATCTGTTCGTTTGCTTTTTTCATGGCGTATCTTAAAGAATCGTTAAAAGAATTACCTTCAATATAGTTTCCTGCTATAAACACACCTTCGTTCATTTTCTCTATATCCTTTACGGTGTTTATAAATCTCTCGTAGCCTATGTTGTATTGGGGTATGGCTTTTTTCCATTTTTTGAAATAATATTTTTCAAAATCCTCTATACCAAGGATCTTTTTAAGCTCTTTTTTTACTTCGGACAATATCTTTTCTTCTGGCCAATCCGCTACATCTTTTCTTCTTTCACCGCCTACGTATATGGTGATAATGTTTTCATCTTCTTTGCAGATTTTAAATAGATTGCTTGAAAAAAGTGCTCCAAGCATGATGGTATTTTCTTTTCTTGGTATTAAAAACCCAAAACCCTTTGGAAGGGGATGTTTTACGATAGCGCTTATCACTATAACAGGTGCATACTCTATCTGATCTAACTCCGCAGACATGCTCCAAGTGAGATTTCTAAGAAGATAAGATGCACTGTAGGCTGGTGTGGCTATGAGTATAGATTTTGTTTGAATTTTACCGCTTTTAGTATCTATAGTATATATATCATCTTTTTTAGTGATTTTAAGTGCTACGCTTTCCAAAGATATATCTATACCAGAGGCCATTTTTTCTAAAAATGTTAAAAGCCCACCTTCAAAAGATGTGATCTCTCCTTGAGGGCCAAGGGCTTTTTTCTTCATAGAACCTTTTATGATAGACCCATATTCATCTTCTAAGGCTTTTACCCTTCTAACGGCGTATTTGGCAGACAGTTTATCTGGGTCTCCAGCGTATATACCGCATACAAAGGGTTCTACTACCTTATCTAAAAACTCTTTACCAAGACGCCTTGTTACAAAATCGCTTATACTTTCTTTGGGATCGTCTTTTGGTGGTATAAATGGCTCTCTTAAAAGCCTGATTTTACCAAATATGGAGAAAAAATCAGAGGTTAAAAACTCCGCCGGGTTTGATGGCATCCTTTTAAGTTGACCGTTCAAATACACATACCTTGTGTTGGCGTGTTCTTTCGGTGGGTGTAGAGGTTTTAGATTTAGTTCTTTGGTAAAAGCCATAAATTCTTCTTGACCAAGCACAGATTGCACGCCAAGTTCTATGATACGGCCATCTTCTCTTAAAGTATGGGTAGAACCACCTATGTGAGGCTCTTTTTCTATAACAAGAGGATCAAAACCAGCTTTTTTAAGCGTATAAGCTGCTACTATTCCACTAACACCTGCACCTATTACAACGGCATCTTTCATTTAAAAGGCACTCCCGTTAAAGGAGATGAGGGGACAGCATATGTTCTTTTTGGCATCCTACCTGCTAAATAAGACATCCTACCGGCTATCCAGGCATGTTTCATGGCTTTTGCCATTAAAATAGGATTTTGAGCCTCTGCCAAGGCTGTGTTTGTTAGTACCGCATCTGCTCCAAGCTCAAAAACGATAGGAATATCGGCAGCACTTCCTATACCAGCATCTACTATTACAGGCACAGATACAGCCTCTTTTATAAACATAATGTTGTATCTATTTTGAACACCAAGACCAGAACCTATAGGGCTTGCCAGTGGCATAACCGCTACACATCCAATATCTTCAAGCTTTTTAGCGGCTATAGGATCGTCAAATATGTATGGTAGCACCTTGAATCCTTCTTTTACAAGTATTTTAGCTGCTTCTAGAGTTTGTTCCATATCTGGGTATAGGGTTTTTTGATCTCCTATCACCTCTAATTTTATCCAATCTATGCCAGTGGCTTCTCTTGCAAGCATAGCTGTGTTTATAGCATCTTTTGCCGTATAGCAACCAGCGGTGTTTGGAAGTATGAGGTATTTGTTTGGATCTATGTAATCAAGTAGGTTTTCTTTTGTTCTGTCTGTGATATTTACCCTTCTTACAGCTACCGTTATTACTTCAGCACCAGATGCTTCTAATACTTCTTTGTTTTCTTGAAAGCTTTTAAACTTACCAGAACCTATGAACAGCCTAGACTTAAACTCTCTTCCAGCTATTACCAAAGGATCAAAAGACATGAGATCTTCCATTTAACCGCCTCCTACTAACTCTATAATCTCAACACAATCGCCATCTTTTATGAAGACTTCCTGATACTTGGATTTTGGTATGATGTCTTCATTGACGGCAACAGCAAGACCCACAGGCCTTAGTTTTACTCCAAAAGTTTCTATAAGCTCCAAAATGTTTATGGGCTTTTCAAAATCAAAATATTCACCGTTAACCTTGATACGCACATTAAAAATTTAATTAAAAAACTTATCTTATGTATGATGAAAACATTATTACATCCACAAATTCCCCAGCAGGTATTTCGTTTACACCCTTTGGTACCAATATGTAACAATTGGCGCTTCTAAACTCTGTAAGCATGTGAGAACCTTGCTTGGGAAGAGCCTCCACCAAAAGCTCTTGTTCTAAATTTAATATACCTCTTAAAAACTCAAGTCTATCTGAAGATTTTCTTTTTATTGGGGCTATTAGTTTCGCTCTCATGAAAGGTTTTATAATATCTTTGTATCCCATCATTTTTTTGATAGAAGGTCTTACAAATATATCAAGGTTTATAACACAAGATACTGGATTTCCCGGAAGTCCAAAAAACAGCTTATCGCCTTTTGTAGCAAACATCATAGGTTTTCCAGGCTTTATAGCTACTTTATGAAATTTAACATCAAAACCCAGTTCTTTTACCGCTTCTTTCGTAAAATCTTTATCGCTTACAGATACCCCACCAGTGGATATAAGAATATCAAACTCTTCTATACGCTTTAAGGCGTTTTTTATTGATTCTTTGTCATCTTTTATTATACCTAAAAATGTTGGTTTTACACCCATGCTTTCCAAAAGTCCCATTATGCTTATGTGGTTTGAGCTTCTTATTTGAGCATCGCTGGTTTTTTCTTGTCCTACATCTAAGACCTCATCACCGGTGACAAAAATACCTACCCTTGGCATTCTAAACACATCCAATGTAACTATATTCTGAGAAGCCAAAATACCAAGCTCGTATCCTCTTAGCACTTTGCCAGATTCAAGCAATAAATCGCCTTTTTTGATATCTTCACCTATTCTTCTTATGTTTGATCCTTTTTCTTTATAAGCTAAAATCTCTACTTCATCGCCGTTTACTTTTGCGAGCTCAAGCTCTATTACAGTATCAGCTCCTTGTGGTATAGGAGCCCCTGTGTATATCTTAACAACTTCTCCTTTTTTAATAGGTATTGGTTTTGCTCCAGCCGATACTTCTCCAACTATCTTGAGCTTTACCGGCAGTGCGTTTTTCAAAGGCAATAAATCTTCATTTAAAAGCGCAAAACCATCCATCGCCGCATTATCAAAGCTTGGTATGTTTTCTTTGGCGTAGATGTCTTT
>Ga0080003_1001014_pt1 | contig 16053 bp, 10 predicted proteins | sample JossMetagenome_FD_69206 | JGI IMG/M metagenome (GOLD analysis project Ga0080003, IMG submission 69206) | Hot spring microbial communities from Joseph's Coat, Yellowstone National Park, USA - JC2_E (SPADES assembly) (version 2) | ecosystem: Environmental > Aquatic > Thermal springs > Hot (42-90C)...
ATTCATTTATTCTTTGGAATTCAAGGAAATGGTAAACTTATATGAGATGCGAGACAAAATAAAACGGGGGCGGGGCAGAGAGAATGTTAATCGAAAGCGATGCTTTTGGAAACCTAGTACCAGAAATTGATAAGAAAGCGGCTAGGGAGAAAGGTCCAGGGAGGCCGGCTTATTGGGAAATGATTTTCTGGTGGACTAGGAAGCCTTTAATTTCTGCTAGGGCGTTTACTGCAGCTGCATTACTTCCGGAAAGTTATCCCCTTGATAAGTTTAAGAGGATGATTAGATTATCAGAGAACCTTCCCCATAAATATCAACCCATAGTAAATAGTGAATTTAAAAACTTCACAGTTTTAGATCCTTTTGTTGGATTTGGTTCAATTCCATTGGAAGCTAAAAGGTTGAAAGTAGGTAAGGTGATCGCTTCCGAATTATTACCTACCGCATACGTGTTTTTAAAGGCTGTCCTTGAGTATCCTAAATATGGAATAAAACTTTTAGATGACTTAAAGAAATACGGCCAAGAGCTAATAAAAAGTATAGAAGATGATGTAAAGGAATTATATGGGGAGTATTCAGGTTTTGTAGGTACGTGGGAGGTAAAGTGCCCACACTGTGGCAATTACACTCCTTTAGTCAATCAGTGGTGGTTATTAGCATTAAAAGGAAGTGAAGATGAGGAAGAAGAAGAGAGTGAAGAAGAAGTTAAGTCTGGTAATTTCAAAAGATTGGTTTTCATGAAACCTGAGGTTAATGGCGAGCAACTAAGAATAGAGATAATTGATTTAAATAAAGAACTTAATAGGAAGACTATACCTGCAAAGAAGACTAAGGATAGAGTAATAATTGACGGTAAGGAATATAGGGTTCCAGAGGGAAACGTTAATGCGAAAAAGAGTTATGCCAAATGCTTATTCTGTAATACGACTTTCCCTGGTAAGGGTGATAAGTGGTATGTTAGAGAAGCGATAAAGGATTGGAATGAGATGTATGAGAAATACTTAAATGGAGAAATTAGTCTAGAAGAACTACAAAACGCTAAAGCAAGGCCAACACTCTTAGTTAAGTTTAAAGGAGAAGGGAAAGACCTAGAGTTTGAGGAGATTAATGGATATGACGTGAAGAAGTTCTGGGAAAGTTTTGAAAAATTAAGGAATATTGATATTAACAATATACCTACAGAAAGTATTGCTAGCTACGCATCAAGATATACAACTATAGGGTGGGGGATGGATAGGTTTTACAAATTATTTGATGCAAGGCAGTTAATAATGTTCTCTAAAATTATTGTTAAACTTAATGAACTTAAAGAGAGGATAAAGGGAGACGAGGAATACAAGGAGGCTATAATAACATATTTAACCATAGCATTTCTAAATCATATAAGGCATAACTGTTTCTTAACATTAGTTAAATCTAAGGGGTTCTCGTTTTTTGCTCATGCTTTATCATTTAGGGGGTTCTCATTTACATGGAACTGGGTCGAGATATCTCCTTTAGCCAACATAATAGGCTCTTTATCTAGGAGTTTAGATCACGTTGTAGAAGGATTAGAATACTTAATACAGACTGATACTGACTCTAAAATCGAGATAATAAGTAGCGATGTCAATGAATTAACTTTAAGCGATAAAGTTGACGTTATAGTCACTGATCCGCCCTACGCAGATGACGTCCCATACCCAGAAATTAGTGACTTCTATTACGTATGGTTAAAGAGAATAATTCCGTTTCCCTACAAAACGCAATGGGAAGAATTCGTACCAAGAGATATAGGAGTTGATGAAGAAAGAAGTAAGGTGTTCGGAGATAATACAGGCTCCTATGAATATTTCAGAAACAAATTAGCTCAAGCGTTTAACAAACTCGCTGAAATTTTAAAGGATGATGGTTTATTAATTACTTTCTATAACCATACATCTCCAGATGCATGGGTGTCTTTACTTTATGCGGGCTGGTACGTTTCAAAGTTTAGGATAACTACAACTCATGCAGTAACGACTGAAGATGAGAGAAGAATAAGGGCACAAACTTCTACAATTTCTTTAGATAAATCAATAGTTATTGTATGGAGAAAAAAAGCTGAAGGCTCTAAGTTAATTCATGAAATTAGAAAGGAAGCTATTTCAAAAGTTTCAGACTGGGTATCTGATATGTTAGGCAAACAGAAGCTTAAGCTCTCTACAGATACTTACATAGAGGTTTTAGGAAAGGTTCTCAGCGTGTTTACCCGATACGAAAAAATCTTAGGCTTAAGAGGGGAAGGAATAGCTGCAGTTGAAGATTTAGTTACAAATTACGTTTTTCCTACGACTGCTCAAGCGATAATTGAAGGGTTATCTAAGGGGATAGGAGTGAGGATTTCAGATCCTTATACGGTTTACTATGTTTTAGTAAAGCTTCTGATTCCCCCGCCTACGAGAGGTGTGAGGAAGTTAGATAGTAATACCTTAACGTTTTTGAATATCTCATCTGGTAGTTTAGATGTTAAAGATTTACAAAGTAAAGGAGTTATTAGAGTTGAAGGCAAGAATAACACGATAGCTTTAGTGGAGCCTGAGCAAAATAAAGATATAATTGCTGCATTAGAACAACTTCCAGAAGTGAAGATGGTCCTTCAAGGGAATTATGACTTCTCTAACCCCGTTCAAGTCTTCCATTACCTTGAATACGTTTCGTTAAAATATTCTGATAAGCTTAAGGATGAGATCGAGAAGCTCAGAGAAAGGACTCGTTTTGTAGATGAGGCTTTAGCTATTGCAAAGGTCTTTGCGAGAGTCTTACCAGATAATGATATAGAGAAGGAACCCTCTAAGCGTTTGTCTGGGGATAAAGTAGGCATAGAGAGGTGGTTTAATGGCTGACTTAGTTTACGAGAATAAAGTAAGGGAAGACGTATTTAATCCGAGCTTAGACGACCAGATGGCTCCTGAGCTCAGTGATGTTATAGTTGGGAATGCACCACGAATTTATTTAGACCCTAAAGAGTTCTTCTCTGTTACGTATATAACGGATTCTATGAGGATTTTAGTTAATGAAATAACTAACGCTTTAAGTCAGAATAAGGGAACTACTATAACGATATATTCCTTATTCGGAGGTGGTAAAACACATACTCTACTTTTACTGTATCATGCTTTCAATAATCCTAAAATAGCGAAGGAGTTTGGGCTTAATGTTTTAGATGGCGTTAAAGTAATAGGAATAGGGGGTAAGGATGGCAGAACTGCCCCATCACCGGTAAACACCTTAAAGGAGGGTAACGTTGAAATAAAGACCTTATGGGGTTATATTGCAAATAAACTTGGAAAATACGATATAATTAAAAAATTAGATGAGGATATGATGACTCCGCAAAAAGAGGATCTTGAGAAGTTGTTTAAAGGGGAAAGGGTTCTTATTCTGGCAGATGAGATAGCTTATTATCTTTTAAGATTAAAGGGCAGATATAAAGAGTATTATAACCAGTGTTTGCTATTCCTAGAAGCTTTAGCATCGATGGGCGTTAATTTACCAGTAGTGTTAGTAGCTACAATCCCAGCTAAAATTGAGACTTCTCCTAATAAGCAAGATATTATAGACTACATTGAGGCTGGATATGAGTCTGAAGTTATAGAAGCCTTAGCTAAAAGGTTAGAAAGGAGCGGTAAAGCATTTAGAGCGCCTATAGAGACGTCTACGGATTTAGCTGATGTATTAATAAAGAGAATATTCAAGGAAGTAAATGAGGTTGTTAAGAGTAATGTAGTAAGCAAATACCAGAAGTTAGCCGATCAGTATAGAGACTATGTCGATGTTTCCATAATCCAGGAAGTTATGAGAACTTACCCGTTCCATCCACTTTACGTTGAGACTTTAAAGAAGTTATTAGAAGGGAACACGCATCTTCAAGGTACTCGAGAGGGTATAAAGATAACTAGGTATGTAATAAGGGACTTATGGAACTCTAAACCCACAAGAAGTTTAATTTTACCGTCGGACATAAGTATAAAAAATCCTCAGATACATGATTTACTACTGAAAGATTTCAAGAGTTACGGTACTGTTGCAGACTCAATCATTCAGAGGTCTAAGGGATTGGAAATAGTGTTTTTATTAGCAAATTATATATTTATTACAACATATTATTACCAGTTAGGGTTAGATGCAGGCCAACTTACTTCTGCATTACCTGATGATAAGGAAATAATTAGTTCGGTGCTCGACCCAGTATACCTCAACTCAATAGGTAGGCTCCCATCTGATGTGAAGGAGATTTTAGAGAGTATTAGTAGCAATTCAAAGAATGTTGATATGATTATCCCATATATTATGAATGATAAGGGAAGATATTGGGTTACTTATTTCTTAGATCCTAAAACTATATGTGAAAAAGACGCAAGTAAAGTGCCGCAAGCTGAGGTAGAGGAGAAGTTAAATGATGTTATGCTCGAATTAGCTGAAACTCCGATAGACATTGTACAAAAGAAGGGTAAGAAAACTATCAGCGGTCTTTTACTAAAATCATACAGGGCTGTACTCAGGAATAAGAATGAATTAGTTAACGTTGATGAACCATCATATTACCTTGCAATATTAAGTGAGCCAGTGTGTAAAGAGTGTAAGGATATCAATGAGATATTTAAAGCTTCTGAAGAAGTCGCGAGGAGAATATTGTATTATGTACCTTCTGGAAGGACAGAGGGCTTAAGGAGATATTCTAATACTATAACGTTACTATTTCCATCCATAGGATCTAATAGGGATAAAATGGAAGATTATATGAGGAAGTATATTTCCTGCTCAAAGATGGATGTAACACCTTATTATAAAGATAAAATTTCAAGAGACTATGCAGATAAAATATTACGTGAATATTTAAATAGTTTAGAGAATGCAATATATAATCAAATATTTCAATATTTTGATAAAGTAGCCTATCCCACTGGAAATAACGAGGTTAGAGTAGTAGAATTAAAAAGTGGAGAAAAGACTTTACTTCAACAGGTCGAAAGCACGTTAATTGATGAGGGTAAAATAATTCGTGAAGAGAATTTAGATTTTGATGTATTAAAAGCGTTATTAAGTAATTTAAGGATTGATATAACTAATAAGTCATTTTCTGTTAAGGACTTAAGAGAGATATTTTACACTAATCCTTCTTTACCTTTCGTCTCAGATTCGGCGATTTATAACGCTATACGTAACGGTGTGGAGAAGTTAGAAGTAGGCGTTATGACTAGGGGGAAAGTTTATTATAAGAAATACGAAGGTATGGGAGAAATAGTAGTTAATGAGACTTCAGTAATTTTGCCGGCTAAAGACGCTGCAGAAAAAGAGATTGATGAACTGGTATCTCAAGAGAAAATCATAGAGGAAGGTGATAAAGTAATCAAGAGGTATTATGTATTGGAATTATTCGATGGTTCAAGAATACCTCTAAGAGAACTTAAAAAAGATGAGAACTGGTTTGATAAATTTAAGACGGGAGAGATTAAATTCGTTGAGGAAACTTTAGAGGCCGGAATAGAATTGTATGCTGAACCTAAAGAGGTCGAAGGATTGCCAGGTGAAGTAAAGGAAGTTAAAATAGTAGTGAAGAAAATAGGTAATTTCAACTCTAATGTATACTTAAGCAGCAATTACGGAGTATTAGACAAAAGTGAGGGAACCCCATCCTTTCAGACTACTCTGAGGATTACATTAAATCAAGACGGTATAGCTATGGTAAATGCCAGATATGATAATAAGGAGAAGAGAGTTGAAATAGTTATTAGGTTAAGGCAGAACGAGTGTGAGAGGGTTGTAGAGCAGGTGAATAAAGATTCAAAGGTTTCTGAGATCGATATAACCAATATTGATGATATAAGGACTGTGATTACTAAGTTAAACTCGTTAATAATTGGTAAAAAGGTCTTAGAGGGAGAAATCAACGTAGAAGATCCTAATAAGAAGATTTTTGTGACTGCTAGGCCTTTAGGGTCTAGTATTCTCGATTTCATTAATTTCTTAAATCCCCTATTAAGCTTAATAGGTTTGAAGCCTAAGGTTTCTGGCTCGCTTAAGATAAAAATTGAGGAAATTAAAGAGATAAATAAAGTTGAGGAAATTAACGACTTAATCAGTAAAGGGATTATAAAAGTAAGAGTTAAGGTGTGTTAAGATGGAGTACCTCATAAGAGAAACTAGCCCTAATAGGATTTATTATTACATTATAAGAAACAGTAGTAGCTCACGAGTCTTTAAGGCTGCTGTGAGTTTAAGTGAAATTTATGATATTATTCTCAAGAACGTTAATGTTGAATATAAGAGGTCTAAGAAAACTATAAGGACTGAGAACGAGAGACTGTTTAAAATTATGATAGTTTATGGTGGTGTGAGACAAACCATTAGGAAAGTTTATGCTACGAGGATTAACGAGTTAGGGAAGATAATAACAGGAATGGATGAGTTTAGCTTACAGTTTTGGTATACGGAATTTTTAAGTAGATACTCAATGAGAAATAATATAATAGATACTTTCAGAATCAGTAAATCTTTTCGTGATCTCTATGAGTGAGTTTATCCTTTACTACCTAGATAAATTAGAGGAATATCATCCTATGTTTAGGTACCCTCTTTTAACTGGAGGGGATTACGAACCTTACATTCATCAAGCTGAAATGTTTTATAGACTTCTCTCAAGGGATCCAGTGAGGTTTCTCATAGCTGATGATGTGGGACTTGGGAAGACGATAGAAGGAATAATGATAATGGATCGATTAATTAAGGATAGGGGGGCTAAAAGGATTCTGTTAATAGTCCCTAAGGTCTTAATTAACCAGTGGATATCTGAGTTAAGGAAATTCGCTAAAGAGTGGCAATTACCAATAATTGACTACAGAAATTATAGGGAAACGCTAAGTGAGAACGGAATCTATGTAGTTAGTGTAGATACTATAAAGAGGAATGAGCACAAGTCTAAGTTCTTATCTGTTAATTGGGATTTGATTGTGGTTGACGAAATACATAAAGTAGGAATAATAGGCGGTAAGGAAAACCAGAGGTACGCAATTTTAGCCTCGTTAATAAATAGAAACCCGAACTCTCACTTTATCGGCTTATCAGCTACACCTCATAGGGGTAACGACAATGATTACATAAGGAGACTTGCCCTTATAGACCCCTATTTAAAGGATAATAGTGATATGATATTAAGGAGTACTGTTAGGGCTATAACATTAAAGAGGAATAAAGATAACGTTAATAAGGTTTACGAAAAGGAAGAAATATTCCCTAAAGCATACTTCATTCAGTATCTAGTAGAACCTACGGAAGACGAGAAAAAATATTATACTTTGATAAGAGAACTTTCTCTAGCGATACTTAAGGATTATTACGATAGTATAGGCGAGAGGCCTAAAGCTCTTCAGCTCTTAGCGTTTATAATAGGTAGACGTTCATTGTCTAGTCCCTTAGCTGGTTTAATGACTTTTAAACACGTAATAGAGAATAGGGGCACGGAAGTCAATGAAAATGAGGTTATAGATGAAGCTGAGGAATACGCCGAAGAGGAGGAAACTGAGGAAGACGTAGAACCTGATGATATAGCAAATGAATTGGCTGAAATAAACGCACCATATCTTGAAAGATTTAAAGATTTCATACCGCAGTTGATAGAATATGCTAAAAGGGTTATTGATAATGATAGTAGAGTAAAGGCACTTATAAATTTAGTGGGAACTCATTTAAATAAAGGGGATAAGGTAATAATATTTACGGAATATAAGGATACTGCGAACTACATTTCAGGAAAGCTTAAGGGCGCTCTTAATTTAACAGATAGGGAAATTAAAGTAGTAACTAGCATCACAATAAATCAAGAGGGGATAGATAGGATTAAGGGATGGTTAGAGGGCAAAGAAAGTAAAGTTCTAATCGCTACAGACGTCGCGTCAGAGGGGTTAAATTTACAGAGTGCTAATGTTATAATACATTACGAAATCCCGTTAAGCATAGTGAGGTTTGAACAAAGGAACGGAAGAGTATGGAGACTTAAGCAGACCAGGCCAGTATACATATATTATATATCATTGAAGATCCCTCTAGAACAAGCCTTATTTGAAAATTATTACAATAAGCTTTTATCAATAACTAAGGGTACTGGGTCTAATGAAAAAGTAGTCGACGCTTTAATATACCAAGGAGTTACGGTGAACAGCATATTCGATCTTAGCGAGGATAAGGAGACTATACCAATATACACATTGTATAATGATCCTAATAATGAAAAAGAAAAAGTTACTCCAATTAAAGTATGGGAAGCAGCATTACAAGGAAATTTAGATAATTTGATGGAGTCTCTGTTGAAGAGGATAAAAATACTAAAAGAAACTATGAGAAAGTTCGCGTTATTTGAAAAGATGCAAGGTGCGGTCATAAACGAGATTGACTCTATTAGACAGCTCTCAGGCTTTGAAAATAGGAAAGAGCTTAATGATGCAATCAAGTTATTCTTAGAACAATATGTTAAAAGTCAAAATGGAACTTTTTCTAACGGAAAGATAGTTATACAGAAATTACCTTTATTAGAAACATACGATGATAACAGAGTAGGCAAAAACATACATTTATTTTACTCCATAGTTTCTAGATTTGCTAAGATACGTAAGAGTTATATAGTTTGTGATAGTTTAGATTACAACATTTATCTTATAGATACAAACGTAGAGACTAAGTCTAATAAGAACTTGCTCCACCTCCCTCTAATAATAAACTCTAAAGGTGATATAATCCGTGAAAGTGACTTCCTTAAGACTATCCTGCCTCAATTATTATATTGCAATGCAATTTATCCAGAGGAGGTGTTAGTAAAAGATAGATCATGGGTTTATAATGCAATAAACTACGTGCAACAAAAACTTTACTACATTGAACAACAGTTTATATCTTATAGACAACGTAGGGGAAAGGATAGTTGGGTACCGAATAGTAGGGAAGACTTTAAGGTTAACCCAACTATAGTATGGGCGATAATAGGGATTAAAGGACATAATGAAGACGTTAAAGAGATTAAAGAGAATGTAATAAGGGCTCTTAGCGAACAAGAATGGAAGATAGGATTAGGAGACAGCATAAGAGCTGAGGGTAAAGGTGAGGTTAGGTATATAAAAATTGTAAGCCCGTTAGATTTACTAAAAGCACAGTATAACGGATGGATTTATACTTACGTTAACGGAGCATTAATAGGTGTTAAACGTGGAATATGAATATGAATACGGGAATACTCGGATCAGAATTAAACAAGGGTATAAAGAAATTGGTGGTAATTTTATCATAATAGAAAATAAGGACAACACACTAGTCTTTGACCAAGGGATAAGATTTTCAAGATTTAAAAAATATTATAACGTTAGCATTCAACCCTCAAGTGCCTCAGAATTAAAGGGACTAGGTATCATACCACCATCTGATAAATTTAACAAGATTTATATATCACACTTACACCTAGATCACTTAGGGATTCTCCACTTATTGAATGTAGGCACGTCGTTATATGTACCAGATAAAGATACGTTTAATCAATTCATAGAACCGTATAAAGAATCTGACAACTGGACTGCATATATATCTCCGCCTATAGGTGTTGACGTAATTGATGTAAAAGATAATCAAGATGGGGTACTGCCATTGCAAGTCGAACATAGTGCTTACCCAGCTTATTCGTTCTACTATAATAACGGGGACGTTAGAATATTATACTCTGGTGACTTAAGACTTTCATCTCCTCTAAAAGTAGCAGATCGCGAGCTACATAACAGAATTCATGAAAGAACTATTCTTGAGGAATACGAAGAGAGGGGATTAGACACCGACGTGTTAATAATAGAGGGAACGAACTTCTCCTCTGCTATCTCTCCTTTACAGCCCCATTATTTTAACGAGCAAGTCAATAATATCTTCGAAAGTCACAGTAACTCAGTCATCACGGTCTCTGTAGATCCCATAGACTTAGAAGAGCTCGCATACCTTCTTCTAGTTACTAAAGAGAAGGGTAAAATTCCAGTGTTCTCTGGACGCAGATTAATAAAAATGGCTAGCTTCTGGATATCAAAGTTCAATTTAATAAACAAAGCTTATCAATTTGATGATAAAAGCATAGAGTTTGAAATAAAAGATGAAGAGGAGATAATTAGATCCCCGCAGGATTATGTTATATTTACAGTTAAGGGGAACCTAATAGACTTTGGAAGGAGATTAAGCGAAATAATTAAGGGCTCTGTAGTTATATCATTATCTACAGAGAATAGGGCTGAAAGTGGAGAAGATGAAAGTGTTGAGGATAATTGGTATAAGGCTCTTGGCTTTATAACTTATAGGCTGAGAATCTCCGGCCATTATTATCCATATGAGTTAAGGACTATATTAGAATACATTAAACCTAAGAAGGTAATCCCAGTACATACAGATGCCCCATTAACTATGTGTGAATACATAAACAAATTAGGTTATAGTTGTGCAGAGAATCTTCCGTAATATTTAATACTTAAATTAATATCGTTATACCGAGAGTGTTCAATATAGCTCTTATATTTTATGCAAAATAGAGGAAAAGAAGTGAGATTACTAAATGCTTTAATACCTTACTGGAGAGGACCCTCAATCCCACCTAAGATAATTCATAAAATACTTAACTCCCATTATATTGCTAAAGACGTTATAACATGTGCAAGAAATATTTCAATGGAAGTAAGAGTATTTGATGAAATTAAAATAGGTAAGTGGAAACCTTTACGCTGTATACTTCTTTAATTGATTACATTCACTTTCTGGTCTGGGAAACCTGCTCTTAAGGAAGGGGATAAAAAATGAGGTAGTATATAATCTGGTCTTACCACTATTTATGCTAGCTTTGTTCTCGGTTGCCTTTTATTTAGACACTCTGTATTTTTGACTATGCGTTAACCTCTTGAAACACCTTATGGTGAGGCCTACCCTCAATTATAGTCTTACCGTAATTTACTGTGTTTCTATAAGCCTCGCTTGTTACGAAATTCCTAAATGCGTCTAAGCTCTCCCATTCGCTATAGATCAAATATTCGGAAGGGTCATCAACACTCTTATACAATCTAGCATTTATAAATCCCGGAAAGTTTTGCTTAAGATATTCGAGGACTTTTGAAAAAGTTTCTTCAAACTACTTCTCATGCCCTTTTTTTGACTTTGTAGTAGAAACCTACATTTATCATAAGTAATTGTATAGAGATACTAAAAAATAAAGTTAACTCTTCATTCCTCCTTCTCGACCGGTTTCTTGTAAACCACGTAATGGTACAATGAGAACTCCTCACCGAGTATTAAGAAGAGCTTCAGACTTGATGAACTAATGCCGGGCACTAAGTACTTCATAGAGACAAATTATACTAATTACGTAACTATAATTAACGGTAATTTATACCACGGCAGACTGGTACTAAACTACAGCGGAGTCCTCTTACCTACCTATAACGGCTCTCAAATAACTGTCTTACCTAACGGTACAATAATATTCTGGCACTCATTAAGACCAATGGAATACCTACTCTATAATGACGGAATGTTTTACGGGTATTACTCCAACTCAAGCTGGTATTACCCAGATAGGGTTGCAATAATGTGGTATTTAGGTAGTGGAGTTCCCACAGAGGACGGAATGCATATTGGCGGAAAATACCCCGGGCAAGTGTTTGATGGATTTAACTTTACATGCGCTGGAGGAGCACTAAAACAGTCAGGGGGAGCCGCAAACATATGGATGTGGGTCAGCGGTGCTACGTGGAACAACGCTACTTATGACCCCGCATTTAAGGCAAACTTGTGGGAGAATGAGAGTTTAACTGGCTTACCTTATGTAGACCCGGGTGATAACGGTTTCGTAGTACCACTTTACACTAACAATACCGATATGTATGAAGTTGACACAGCGGGAGTATGGTATACTCCAGTCTCAAATAATACGAATGCGCTCAATGGCTCTCTATACTTCATATGGACTGGGGCTAAGTGGGATAATGGCTCTTGGTGTGTTGAGTTTGCGAGGCCTATGGGAGTACCACAAGGCTACCTACCATGGATGGTAAACATTACAACGGGGAAGACTTATTATGTGGCATTTGCAGTATGGCAAGGCAAGCTAGGAGAGACGTTGTTTGATAAATCTATAACACCAACCTTTGTACAGCTAGAAGTAGTTAATTCCTCGCCTTCAACATCGACCACAACATCATCAGCAGTTCCTAGTTCGTTATCTTCTCCAGCTACAGTGGTTACTATAGTAGGTGTAGTCATAGCTGTAGTTGTATTAATAGTTATATATGCGGTGTATAGGAAATGAGGAAAGAAGCTAAACCTTTTTTTATCCTCTTAGGAATAGGTGCACTCCTCTTATCTTTTTACCAGTTTATTACACCAATATCATACTTACCGATAACAATACCCTTTGAAGACCAACTTTACAGATTGGGTTTCATAGGCTTATATTTATCGACTTTCTCCCTAGGAATAATAGGCTTGATGGACGAGGATAAATTAGTAAGGGTTCTAGGGGGCCTTATTATATTATCACCCCTTATAGCCCTAATTCCGAATTACGCCATTAGTGAGTGGTGGGAAGTTATTGAAATTTTTACAGTAGTAGACGGTTTATTTATAATGGTGAAAAGTGTATTAAAGAGCAGTCGATTTCCTCTAATCCTTACCCTTTTTGTAATAATATTTAATGAAATTGAGGGACTTGACGAGCAAATTTTTCATAATTTCGTTTACACTAGCTTTCTTACGCTACTCTATTTGACAATCATCAGCGGCTTTATATTACTTCTCTACAACTTGAAACTAAAAAGGCTGTTAATATCAATAGGATTGGGCGGTTTAGCAATGGGCATATACTTACCCCTTTTCTTTCTGACCCTACATAACCGTTTTTTAGAGATGATTTTCGCACTGGTGTTCCCAGCTGTCTACGGAATTACGATAAGTAACCCTTATAACACACCATTATTAATTTTGGCCTATTCACTAGTGTTATTCTTGAGTGTAGCACTTGCGGTAAATATCGATTTATACACGGGATTAGGGTTTTACATGATAGAGACAACAACTTTCTTAGGGCTTACAGGTTTCCATTACTACATCTATATGGTATTCCCAATTATGGGGTTTTATTTCATGAACTTGAAGCGAGTAACTTTTGTAAGAAATTCAGAAATGTTCTAAATCATTAAACTTATAAAACCCTACACGACATCTTTTTTAACTGTACTAAAAACTACAACTTAATTGTTATTGAATCTCTTTCCCTGCGTATGAGCATTATATTCATTGATGGTGAGAATAAAATTTTTTCGGTTCAAAAGTTTATTATCTTTAGTACCTAATGAAAAATATGGTAGACCAACCCTTTTACAAAAAGGCTTTAGCGAGGAACTTTATACGTTATGTGATAGAGGAAAACCCAGAAGTTCAATTACTTAAAGGAACAATAAGTAATGAATTAAAGGAGGACATCTGCTCAACGAGTGAGGAAGAAATTAAGACGCTTATTGACGAGACTTATGAATTTATAGTCGGAGTTAAACTACTTGAAGAGAAGAAAGAATAGGTAATAGACGTTGTTAAGCAAATATGTTTTTAATACTTATTGAGCTCTTGAGCTATACTTACTGCCTCAAGCTTAGTATCGTGTAAAAACGTTGAAGGATAAATAAAATAAACCCTTGGTAATGTTCTTTGCCGTTGTGTCTACTTTTTCTATGTAGGAGGGTAGTACGGAAGTAGTAATACTACTGAAAACCTCCCTTACAGAATCGCTTAAAACTTGTAAATCCATACTCTCTAATCTAAAGAAAGTCTGCACACCGGCTGGAATTCTGAGGATTGCATAATACGCATACCTTTTCGGTACTCCATTAATAACTACTGTACTTGTGTCCTCCCTATACACGTAAATGTTAGTATCTATCTCTAACGGGCCGATTAAACATAACTGATGAGAAGAATTACATAACGAATTAGATTTTAAATCTAGAATATGTGTATCATTGAGGTTCATATTTTCGCTGAATAACTCCTTTGAAACCATAGCCAATTTCTTTGAGTTTTCTAGCCTTTTTACTACACCGACGGCTCTTCAGCTTGTTATTAAATCCACCCTGTCCTTAACTAGTTGGCCGTAGGCCCATTTGTGGGTTAACCTACCATAATGGTTTAACCTTGAATAATCTTTAGGCCTAGAGAATACAAAAGACTGGGAGAGCTCCCTAGGTGTTGGGAATAGTGGACCGTCAAGTATTAACAAATCCTCTTTAGAACTCATAATTATGTTGTTTTCAGCCTCAACCCTCAACTCGTCGGCGACGTCATCCAGGTGGTATAAACTCTCAACCCTACCGTTATCCATCTCAACTTCGTCCAACGCATATTCATAGCCTACTAAATTTCTGAACACGAGATAACCACTCTTTATAGCACCCTCAAGTCTTCTTAATATTTCTAGATAAGAAGCAACACCAATATACCTACCACTTACCTCAAAGGGAAATGTGTAGAACCCTCTTTCCGTTGAGAACGCTGAAGCACCTATAACTACTAGGTCCATGAAAGTACTTTTTAATATCCTACTGGAACTGTCTAGGGAAAGTACTGAGGAGAAATTGCCATTACCATTATTTATAGAGAATAGATCTAACTTATCAACTTTATTACTAAGTATTTTAACAGATGCTTCAACTTCTACACTTTCTTTAGGAACATATTGCACGTAGGGGAGTTGGGATGAAATAACCTTAGAAGTTTCCTCACTCAACTTAAGTAATTCCAGCTGAATATCACTAGTGCTTAACACATAGATAATTAGGTTAAAGAATTTAATATAGATTACGTTACGGTGTGTTACCGTTTGCCCCTACACTTTCATTTCAATCATTTTATGTAAATATTCATAAGAAGAAGTAGGAGGGGAAAAAATTAGCTTAGAACGAGTCTTTAGAAGGAGTCCGTGGCTCTCATCAGGTACCTAATTACGAATAATAGCGCCATTATTATTAGCACTACTACGAGGATCTCGAATATAGACCCTATGGTTAGCGCTATCGGTGTGACGAAGTTGTAGCTGGCAGGGATCTTTACCGCAGTAGTATTAAAGACGCCAAGGATGTAAAGGGCGATATTAGTAACGTTTGATATAGTTTTGACACCAGCTAGTAAAATTATGATGGCGGTAATTACATATTTAAACTTATCCTTATAGTTCTCCTCGTCGTCGGCCATCTTTATCGGAAGCCTGGGTGCTGGACCGAGGGCAATTCCTTTTAGACCGCTTAGTTTCGCGAACATCGCCTTTATTGACGTTAGTACGTTGAATAGAATTGCTAACAAAATTTGCATTAACGTTGCCGCACTTAGCGGATGTGTGGACCTCATTTCGAACTAGGAATTGACGTTAAAGTTAAAAAATATATTCAAACGATAATATACCCGACTTCCTTTCCCCCTAGCCCTGGAAGGGGTGAGGCTTGTCTTTCGTTTTGCCAGTATGCTCGTCCAACTGACTTCCTCCCCGCCCTGAAGGGCGAGGGCTCCCACCATCGATTCGGGATTACATCTCTCATTTGGTGGGCAGTCGAGTGGCTCAGAGAACCACTCCCATTTGAAAGGGGGACTTTCATCGCTAAACTCTAGTCCCTTGAAGGGAAGGAGAGATACTGGTTACCCTCCCACAGTCCCATTCAGCCCTCAATCGAGCTGGGGAGGAGCGTCTTTAGCGTCACTAAGAGAAATTTTGACGAAGAAGTATTTGAATATAATGGGGCTATCCATCCCCGCCTCAGAGAGGCGAGGCTTTCGCCCCCTTTAACCCCCTTTCTTAGTAAACTACAAACCTATGACCCGTCCTAGGTGTGGATATATATGGGACTACAAGGGCAAAAAGCAATATTATGCAACATGCCCAAATTGTATGAGAAAAGTCAATATAGCTAAATACAAGGTTGAGTAACTATGTCTATGGGCAATGAGGGTTTACTAACCTTAACAGTTAATGTAAAGGTTAGCCCTGAG
>Ga0080003_1001017_pt1 | contig 16013 bp, 9 predicted proteins | sample JossMetagenome_FD_69206 | JGI IMG/M metagenome (GOLD analysis project Ga0080003, IMG submission 69206) | Hot spring microbial communities from Joseph's Coat, Yellowstone National Park, USA - JC2_E (SPADES assembly) (version 2) | ecosystem: Environmental > Aquatic > Thermal springs > Hot (42-90C)...
GGTCAAATATCAAACTTCACAGGCGAGCGGTTCTATTTCTACGGGCATTACAAACATAACGCAACAAATTACGTATAACACGTATTACCTAGTGAACGTGATCTTCAATCCTGATTACGGCACTTCAAACCCGCAAACAGTTTGGGTTCAAGCAGGCGGTGGAGTAACGTTTGAAATGACGCCTGAAGAAGATTATTACATTGCGCAACCTTACAGTTCTTCAATCACAGCACCTTTGGGCATTACGGTTAATTACAATTCAATTTCAAAGACGACTTCAGGCAACACTTACGTCTACAATGTCCCCGTTACTTCTGTTAATGCGCCTGGAAATATTACTGTCTCTCTCACGTGGTTTAACTTTATCGATTACATTAGTGAAAGCGGAATTCCGAGCGGGCAATCGTGGAGCTTTGTAATTTATCAGAACGGGCAAGAACAAAGCGTAAACACTGTTTATGGCTCTCCTGTTTCGATCGAAGAACCGGGCTTTGATTATTCGACGAATAACTACTATCAATACACAATCACGTTCCCTGTTATACAAGCAGGAAACGTCTATTACGTTCCGACATCTATTTCAACGAGCGCTGTGAATGTGCTTTCAACGACGAGCAATTCGGTAACCTTTGAAATCACGGGTAACTCTGAGAATAATACAAACATTATTTCCGTAACGTATACACCTTATTATGCATTAACGATTAACGCGGGGCAAGGTGGCTCTGTTTCGTGGTCTTTAGTTTCAGGACACGCATGGACGCCTTCCTCGGGTATTGTAAAGTCGGGAACTGTTAATACGGGGCAAAGTCAGACCGTGTACGTAACGAGCGGGGCAGAACTTAAACTTACGGACAACCCGAATTCAGGATACGCGTTTTCTTCGTGGAGCTTCTCAGGATATGTTGCGCCTGCACAGGGATATTCTTCAAATAGCAATCCAATAGACATAGATAATACAGGAAGCACTGGTTCTGTTTCAGCAACTTATCAATACACGGATTACCTACAATTTACAGTAAGCACAACCGCAAATTCAGCTATCGGCTTTACAATTAAACTGAACAACAGGCAATCTTTATCAGGAAACACTCTTACTCAACCGACAGTAACGTTCTACGTACCTTACGGGACTTATTCATGGAGCATCTCACCTACGAGCGTTACGTTTTACAGCCACAACATTAAGTTAGTTTACGTCGCAGTACCTTCTTCGAGTTCGGCAACAACGAACGCGAGCGTGACTATTAATTACGTTCTTTCAAGTTCGACGTTTAACTACACGTGGAGCGAGACAGGGCTTCCGAGCGGGACACAATGGGGCGTTTCGGTAAACGGTAATAATTACACAACAACAAGTTCGAGCTTAACCGAAACGTTCAGCACAGGACAGACCTATTCGTGGAACGTAATTAATCCGACAGATTATTCAGGTTCGCCCGCGACAGGATCTTTCTCAGGTCCTGGTTCTCAAAGCATAACGTTTACGCAAACTGGCTTCCAATACACGTGGTATGAAAAAGGATTACCTAGCGGGACGCAATGGGGGGTGCAAGTGAACGGACAAAAGTATTATACTACAAGTTCAAGCCTTACTGAAACTTTCGCGACAGGAAAGACGTACACGTGGGGCGTACTTCCTCCTTCAGGTTATACAGGAACACCTCAGATAGGCTCGTTCTCAAACTCAGGTTCTCAGACAATCACGTTCTATAAGGGTTTGAGTGTTACTGCTTATGCAAACCCGACTTCAGGCACTCAACCTCTTAAGGTTACCTACACGGCAACGGCATCAGGCGGTTCAGGAAACTATGATTACACATTATACGTTGACAATAATCCAGTAGGATATACGATTCAATCAAGCGGTAGCGTGACAATAACATACACATTCCAGGAAGCTGGAACGTATAGCACATACATTCAAGTCCAAGACGCAAACACAGGAAACACGGCGAACTCACAAACAATAACCATTACCGTTCAAGCCCCGCCTAACACATACAATTTAACCTTTACTGAAACAGGTCTGCCTACGACATACACTTTGTACGGGCAAACATATTACGTGACATGGAACGTAACAGTGAACGGGCTATCGCAATCGGCTCAAGCAGGACAAAGTATAACATTCACAGGCTTATCGGGAACAGTAAGCTGGAGAGTTCAAAGTCCAATAACCGTTCCCGTGAATCCTACGCATTCCGAGAAGTATTACGCAAACCCAAGCTCAGGACAAGCATCAAAAGGCGGGACAATAAGCATCACATACTCTACTTCGAGCTCAGGTGGTGGAGGCGGTTCTTCAACATTCACGTACACATGGTATGAAAGCGGTCTTAGTGGGCAAACGTGGGGAGTTAATGTAGGAGGCACATCTTACACGACATCTGGTTCAAGCTTATCTGAAACGTTTACCTCAGGACAAACTTATTCGTGGTCTTTGATTGCGCCTTCAGGATACGTCGGCAAGCCTTCATCAGGATCATTCTCAGGTTCAGGCTCTACTACAATAACGTTCGAACCTCAACTAAGCGTTTCAATTAGCGCAAATCCAACTTCAGGAAATGCGCCTCTAACTGTTTCATTTACTTCGTCTGTTTCAGGAGGCACTGGCAGTTATTCGTATTTCTGGACATTCGGGGATGGAGGAACAAGCACTTCTGCAAACCCCACACACACGTATAACACTCCAGGAACGTATACTGTTCAGCTTAAGGTTACGAGCGGTTTTCAAACAGCTTATAGTAATACAATAACCATCAGTGTCACTTCTTCAACATACTCGCATACATTCACAGAGTCAGGACTTCCGAGTTATGTATCGTGGAGCGTTACTGTAAACGGGCAAACGAAATATGCAAGCGCTGGACAAAGCATTACGTTCACGGGACTTTCAGGAAGCGTCTCGTGGAAAGCGAATCCTGTAACCGTAAGCACAAAGTTTGGGCATGTAACATACTATCCAAACCCGTCATCAGGAACAATAAGCGGGAGCGGAACGACATCGATTACGTATAAAGACCCACCTCCCGTTTTCACAAGCTATATATTTATTTTGTTTAACTTTATCGAAAGAACAATTAATATTCTAAACCTAGTTTTTCAAAGCTTTCTGTTGAACTTCAAAATTTTCGCTAACGCTTTTCATTCGGCATTCTTCTCTTATCTTTATCCTGAACCATTCTTTCACTTTTATCTAAAAACAAAATAGTCAAAAAGAACCAGAATTTTGGATTAAAAACTAAGATAAATTCATTCGAAACGCCCGTTGCCGTAACTTCGGAATAATAGTGTATCGTAGTAGTTCCAGGATGCGCGGTTCCTGAACTAGGCGATGGATAATAGACACCCCCGTTCGCACTTACATTATAAGCCGTCCACGAAAGCGAAGAAGACGTTGAAACAATCTTCAAAGTCTGCGTAGGCGAAAGAATGTAGTTCTGCCCGTTCACGTTCAAAGTCCAATCGGGACCGTTCGAAGGAATGCCCGTCTGATTGAAATAATAGAAGTATTCGCTTTCATAATTTCCAATCACGCTTCCTGCTTGATGAGGCGTGAAAGTGTCTGATTGCTTATTATCCAAGCCTGAAGTTGAAACCCAAACGAATTGCAAGTCAGAAATCGAAGTCGAAACAGGCGAAGAGAATGAATAATTAACAGATTGCCCGTAATCCACGGCAAATTTCACGGGTAATTGCGAATAAGTGTAAGAGTTTCCATTTACCGTGAGAACCGTCCCTTGAGCGCTTGAATTCATTCCCGAAACCCCGAACGTAATATAATACCCGAACTCTGCAATTTCAATAGTCGGCGAAGTAATTGTAACACCCAAAGTCGCGCTTGAACTTTGAACTGTCCCTGTCCACGTGTCAAAGAAATAGCCCTGATTCGCGGAAGCTGTAAAGGTTACCTGAGATCCGTAAGTGACGAAGAACGAAGTGTTTGAGTAATACGTTTGCCCGTTGTAAGAGGCAGAAGCTGACCCTCCGAAAGTGTTTTGAATAGTTACCTGAATGCCAAAGTTAGCCGTTTCATTAATAGGACTATCCATCGTTACGGTTGCAGGATTGTTTGAACCCGAATACGAAATTGTCCCGACCCCACTCCATGAAACAAACTGATAGCCTAAATTTGGACTTGCTGAAATTTGAACCTGTGTTCCTGCATTATACCACGAAGAACCACTCGGATTCGTGGATCCCGCGTATGCCGGATAAACCTTCATTATAAGTTCATATTGAGTTACGTAATGCCCTATAACGTCTCCAGATTGATGAGGAGTGAAAGTATCCGATTGCTTATTATCCAAACCTGATGTTGAAACCCACACGTATCTGACTCCATTTGTTGAAGCATAAATAGGCGAATAAAAAGAATAACTAACAGTTTGCCCGTAATTCACAGCAATAGTTACAGGCAATTGCGAATACGTATAACTTTGCCCGTTAACCGAAAGAACAGTCCCTTCTGCATTAGAACCCAAACCTGTGGTGCTGAAAGTAATATCGAAACCGAATTCTGCCGTTTCATTCGTGGGTTGAGTAATTGTCAACGTTAATGGATTATTCGTGCTTGATTGCGTTCCAACCCATTTGTCAAAAAAGTACCCTTGATTTGGGGATGCAGTGAATGTTACTTGCGAATTAGGAGCCACGTAAAACGAAGTATTCGATTGATACGTTTGACCATTATACGATGCCGAAGCCGACCCTCCGAACGTGTTTTGAACTATTACTTCGATATTAAATATTGCAGTTTCATTCACAGGCGAATTCATTGTCACGGTCGCGGGATTATTCGTGCCAGTGTATGAACCTGAACCTACCCCATTCCACGAAGCAAACTGATAACCCGAATTCGCGGTTGCCGAATTCTGAACCTGAGTTCCAGCATTATACCACGTTACCCCGCTCGGAGAAGTAGAACCCGCGCCCGAAGGATAAACACTCATTGTAAGAGCGTATTGTATCGCGTAATTACCCGTAATGTTTCCTGATTGCGTAGGCGTGAAAGTATCCGACTGCTTATTATCTAAGCCTGTTGTCGAAACCCAAACATACCTTTTACCGTTTATTGTTGACGAAATAGGCGAATAGAACGAATAACTCACGGATTGACCTGCTGGCACTAAAACTGTAACGGGCAATTGCGAATAAGAATAAGAGTTTCCATTCACGACTAAAACCGTCCCTTCAGCATCAGAACCCAAACCTGTCGCATTAAACGTGATCTTATAGCCATAGTAAGCCGTTTCAGTAATATCGCCCCAAATGTAGATCGTTGCATTTTGCGAAGTCCCCGAATAACTCTGATAACCAGAACCGACCCAATATAAGAACATATTATTCCCGACAGGCGTTTCACTTATATGCACAACCGTCCCGTAAGGCAAAACGTAAGTACCCACCGCAGGAGTTGTTTGACCCGCGCCTGCAGGATCAACGGACATCGTAAGCGTATACATTTCGCTCGCAGGGTTTGTCATTCCGTAAGGCGCCCAGAACTCATTCCCGTAAAACGTGAGAACAGCATACTTCCATCCTGATTGCAAAATATTAACAAACGTGTAATTTTGTCTAGGTAAAATTTCAACGCTCACGGGAACAGTATGCAGATTGTTCGACGGGTCTATTTCAAGCAAGTCCACAATCTTCGAAGGGTGCGCCCACTCGTTTATTACAGTCAAATTAGAACCCGAAACGACAAGCGAAAGCCGTTCTTGAGCCTTATACTCAAGGAAAAGCGTTTACTGATTCGTTCGCGAAACAAAAAGCAAACCGTTGAGGTAAAGAGCGTAGATCACGAAAATCGAAGCTAATGCAATACTTATTACAATCAAACCTGCGAGAGTGCTTGAAACTGCTTTTCTTTTCACGAAAGATAATGCGAGCTTAATTTTTAAACCCTTCATTTTGCGCAAAATAACAAACATGATGGTCGAGTTTTTAACCCCCTTTTGCATTATAAATCATGCAAACAAAAAGTGTGTCGGCTAAGAAAAGGGGTATTGGAGAACTACTTTCAGCACTCATCATAATCGGCATCACAATCATAGCAGGCATTGTGGTTTACGACGTTCTCTTCGCTAGAATGAACACGATAGGATACACGGCAGGAATTTCTATACAGGACGCGACAATCTCACACGGGATGGCTTTCATTACTGTGAAGAATACGGGGACATACACTCTCACGGGTGTTTCAGCGTCGATATATTACCACGGGAAACTACTCGGCTCAGGAAGCTATTCAGGAAACATTAAGCCAGGACAAACCGCAGTAATCCCGCCTATTTCACTTACTGCTTCAGGATACATTAATTACGCTTATCAGCCAGGACAAACCTTTACAGTTTACGTGAATGCAACATATAGCGGAGGACAAGTTTCAACATCCGCAACCGTAATAGGCGAATAAGAAGTTCAGCAATTTCAAGCGCCTCCGAGAACCGTTCCCTAAAATACCGTCTTTTTTGAAAACAAATCACGCTTCGTTTTCAAACCGTCACCTACATGTTCTAAAGAAGAAAACGTTTGCGAGCGTGTGTTTTACCTCAGATACCCTCTTTTGTTCAAAAATGGTTAGAGAGAAAGGGGTCACACTTGAACTGCACATACACAAAAATTCACAATGCCTGTTTTCGTTTCCTAAAAGCCTTTTTATTTCACGCGCTCCTCTTCATGCGTTTTTGAAAGGCTTAGTATGAGTACCTTGCCTGTGCCGAAGCTAACGCGACAATGAGTTCAAAGCCTTCGAAGATAGCACCTCCTATAGCGATCACGTAAAGCAGACCGTTTATTATAGTTATTGCAATCGAAGGAAAAGCAGGGCTTGAAGCAATTCCACCGTTTGAAGGAGAAGCAATCCAAAGGTATGCAACACCTTGAGGGATAGTATAGTTAGAAGCTGACGTAATAGGCTTTATTCCGTAAAACACTCCAGGCGCGACACCTCCACCCATTGCAAAAGCGCTACCTACTATCCAAATAATGAAACTCACGAAAAGAGGAACGAGCAAAAGAATAAGAAGTATTGTAAGATGATGACGAATTCTTTCCATCACAATCCCAGTAGTCGGAGCGCTCATGTTTAATTATACAAATCCCCCTTAAAAATAAAAGCAAAAGTTCCTACCCAGGGGATAGTAGCTACTCGGGGGTAGTTCATGAAACGCGAAAATGTACGGGGGAATAAACACAGGCGTGACTGTTGTAAGAACGAAAATAATTGTTAAAGCTAAGATTAAAGTCAAAGCGCCTTATGTTCTTTACAGTAAAGTCCACAGCCATCGTCCGAAACTTTTCCTCAACCTTTCGTGAATTTCTTCTTCAATAGTTTTCATAACCAAAAATAAAAAAAATAAAAACAAACGCCCGTTAATTATGCTGAAAAATTATAGCTAACTTTTCCGCATTATGCAGAAAAATCATAGCTAACTTTTCCGCAAAATGAGAACAAACTGAAGCTAATTTACCTCTATTATCGCGGTAAACTAAAGCTATTTTACCTCGATTTTTGATATTTATCAAAAATCAAGGTAAAACAAAGCTGTGTTACCGTGATTATCAAGGTAAACTGAAGCTAAAATACCTATATAATGAGGGAAAATCATAGCTAAAATTCCCTCATAATGTAGAAAAATCAAAGCTTTTTTGTGTGCATAATGTAGGACAACTGAAGCTATTTGTCCTGCATAATGTAGGACTTTTGAAGCTAAAAGTCCTGCATTTTTAACGGCGTTAAAAATATAGGAAAATCAAAGCTAAAAGTCCTGCATAATATAGGACTTTTGAAGCTAATTGTCCTCCATAATGGCGGACGTTTGAAGCTAAAAGTCCTCCATTATGATTACTCACAGGAATAATCACACGCGCTTTTGAACCCTCCCACTCGAACCTTTCGTCAGAGAAGAGAACGCGTGAAATTTATAAAATCACGTCTTGGCGAACATGCGTTTTCACGAAGTTTGTAAAAAACAAAACAATCCGCGTCGGAGAACGTGATGAACAATGTTAATGGAATAGAGAACAGATTAGCTATAAACTGTTCTCTCTTTTTGACAATGTACACGCGCTTTTGTTTTACCGAAAAGTAAAACATCAGAACAACGTCTTGGGGTTTTTAAATACCCTTTGCATAATAGGTCATGAGGACAAAAAGTTTAATCCAAAAAAATAGGATTGAAAAAGAAGACGGGAAGGAGAACATAAGCTACGAGACTAGCATACCTCTTGAAATTCTCGAGGCTCTGAAACAACATAGGCACTTACCACAAACCCCCTACCTACATTGGAGACGCATTACACGACTATACTATGCAGTCACACTCGGGGACAAATGCGAGAAATGTGAAGACATTTTATTGAATCATACCGTTCTACCACGCCACGTTATACAGGAAATTCAAATAGAAGAAGAACGCTCAGGCTTAGAGGCAAACGCTATAATCTGGACAATCAAACGCTGGCACGGAAGACCTGTTGCGCTTGCAAAAATACTCTTAGGATACGACAAAAACATACCCGTTGAAACTTCATACGAAAGCGTCGCACTCCCCCCTGAAATAAGGTATTACATGCAATTGAAAGCCAGAACAATCTTGTATTGGAAACAAATAAGCGAAGATACGTGGCTTATTACAAAAAGCACAAAAGACTACGATGCAAAAAGCTGGATCACATGCGAAACTTTGACAATTCCAAAGAAATTCCTAACCTTCAATTACTTCCTGTTTATAGAAACTACTGTACACCTCACGGAAAAAGACGGCAAACCCGCACTTGTCTTAAAGAGAACAGTCTTTAGATCATCCTTCGAAGAATTCCTTGATGCCACAATAGAAAAAGGCAAAGGCGAAATCGAAATTCACGACCTCTATAACTTATACCTTGAATACATCAAAAAGAACAAACCCGAAGAAGAACCCCTCTCCTTTATAGGCTTTCTTAATCGTCTCTCTCCTAGAATTCTTCCACTAAAACCATACACAGTCCTCCGCGAACACCCTGAAGAAACATACTACATTCACGGCTTCTCCCTCAAAACAAACAAAAGAGGTGATGATGGATGAATAAGGACGCAGTAGAAATCTACCTCGCAATGATAGGAAAACGCGAAAAGTATTACATCACAGCGCGGAACTTCAGAACACAACATATAATTAACAAATGGTTCTCAAAAGACGAATTACTTGAAAAACTTCCACAACTTGAAGCAGACGGATACACGATCTGGTCAAGCATCAACGAACTCGAAGAAGGTAATGCAACAATCACAGGCGTGAAACGCTACTGCACACTATGGTTCGATATTGACTCGAAAAGGGTAGATAAAAATTCCCCCGCGACAACAAAAGAAATACTCGAAGCACGCGAAAGGGCAAACAATTTGCGCAACTTCCTCCAAGAACGCTTTCACGCAAAATGCTTCATAGCACTTTCAGGAAATGGCATCCATTTGTTTGCCCCCTTCGAATGCGTCGAAGTTCCACAAGAAAAAAGAGAACAACTCAACAAAAACCTCCAAGCCTTCGCAAAAGCCGTTTCAAAAATTGCCGAAGCCGAAATCGACCACACGTATGACACCCGGCGCGTGACAGCAATAATCGGAATGAAAAATCAAAAAATCCCCGAGCACCCCTTAGAAACAGGATGGGAAAAAGAACTTTATGACCCGAACGAAGGAAAAGACGTGAATTACGCGCTTCAACAAATCGAAAACGCAAGAAAACAAAACACGTTCCTCCGCGAAATTATAATGAACTACGATACGCTCTCGAAAACACTCGGACTCGAAAAACACGAAACACCTGCAACACAATCCATCACACCTCTGCCCGACAAAAAATTCTCGCCCGAAACGAAAGCGCGCCTTGACGAACTCAGAAAGAAAAACCCAAAGCTCGATGCCCTTTTGAAGAAAGAAATATGCATAGAGAATGATCCTGAAACACTAATTCAACCATGCAAATACAAATTCAAGTCGCGCTCAGAAGCAGAACAAAGCCTTTTAGTCCTGCTCATGTGTTATGGATTCTCGAAATCAGAAATTTATTACATCATGGAACACGAATCAAATATCGGCAAGTGGAGTGAACGTGAGGATCAATACCGCGATCATTCATACGAAAAAGCCGTTCAATATTGCGCACAACACAAAGCCGAAATGCAAACAGAACAACAACCGCAATCACAACCCGAAACAATCAAAGAAATCACAGACTCTCACTTTGACTTCGAAAACGGACACCTCTACGAAACAATTGAAACACTCTTACTCACAATAAAAATCGGCGAGAAAAAAATTAAATTTATTCATGAAGACAAAACATTCGAAACGAAACTCACAGCTGACCTTGACCTTCTCGAAAAAGAACTCAAAAACACTAATGCCACGCCTGAAGAGATTGCTTACTTCAAACGCGTGATCAACGAAGGCATCGAACAAGACTATATAATCACGAAAGACAAAGAAGACAGAATTTCAAACATTTCGGCTAAAATAGCAGACGTATTCCTCGACCACTTCCGCTTTCTTACAATAATGGAAACAGACGAAATTCTCATGTACCAGAACGGAGTATACAAACACAGCGCCGAGGCATGGATCAAAAAGGAAATCGAAAGCGTAATACCTCCTGAAATCATAACGGAAAACATAATCAAAGAAGTTCTCGGACACATAAGAAGAACAACATACGAACCGCTTGAAAAACTGAATTCAGACCCCTATGTTCTCAACCTGAAGAACGGACTTCTTGACATCCGTACATTCGAATTTAAGCCTCACACTCATGAATTCCTCTTAACCATACAGATTCCTGTTGAATACAAGCCCGAGATGAAAAGCGACCTTTGGCAACGCGTGATTCAAGAAGACCTCTATGAAGAAGATGCAAAAGTACTTCAAGAAGCCTTCGGATATGCCTTATTCCCAGACAATCGCGCGCAAAAAATGGTAATACTACTCGGATCAGGAAGCAATGGCAAATCCCTAATACTCCACGTGCTTGAAGAATTACTCGGAAAAGACAACGTTTCTCACATCGCCCCGCAAACGCTCGTAACAAACGACTTCTCCCTTTCAGTATTACAAAACAAACTCGCGAACATTTATGCAGACCTTCCGAACCTTCCCATGCAAACCGTTGGAAGACTGAAAGCTCTTATTTCAGGCGACACTATCACAGCAGATAAGAAATTCAAAGACCAATTCGACATTCAAAACAGAACCAAGTTTTACTTCAGTGCGAATGTCTTACCCAAAGTCGCAGACGATACAATAGCCTTCTTCAGACGACTCATAATAATCCCATTCCCGAAAACCTTTGACGAAAGCAAAGCAGACCCCGATTTATTCGAAAAACTCACAAGACCCGAAGAATTATCAGGCATTCTAAACTGGGCAATAGAAGGTTTAAAACGCTTGATAGAGAACCACTTCAGATTCTCCTATCACAAATCCGCCGACGAAATAATGGAACTTTACACACGCGCTTCAGACCCTGTGAAATCCTTTTTAGACGAGCAGACAGTCGAAGATCCAAACGCTTACATTGTCAAACAAGACCTTTACTCAGCTTATGTGGAATATGTAAATTCACACAAGCTTGCAAGCCCCCTGTCCCAAACATCTTTCTTCCGAAACATTCTGAAATACAGACGGCTCGCAACAGAACGCAAAACCGTGAAAGGACAAAGAGTTTGGGTATACATTGGACTGAGATTAAAGAACGAACAAGAAAAAGAAGAAGAAAACGACCAAGAAACCCTTGACAATCAATAAAAACAAGCCCTTTCAGACCGTCCCTACTGTAAACTATGAATCACAATCCCGCGCTTGAACCCTTCAGACCCGTGCCTTAGCTAAGAGTATTCACGCGTTTTCCGAATAAGCGAAATCACTTTCTTCAAGCTTCTCTCCACGATTTAACTTTCTCAAGGCTTTGTCAAGCTTCCCCGTGACTTCCCAAAGCATGTTCATTTCATCATTGAGTTCAGCGAAATCGCCGTTTTCTTTCAGTTCAAGCTTCCTGATTTTTTCATTCAATTCTCCTGTCTTTAAACTTTCCAAAATCATGTCGCGCACGAGCTGTGAAAGACTCTGCTTACGACTCTCAGCTAACGCCTTCAATTCCTCAAACGCCTGTGGACCCAAATAAACATTTATCCGCTTCATACCCTATAATGCAAAACCCCTTTAAAAACCAAACCCCGACGACCCGCAAAAAGCGCCGTATACGACCCTCCTATGACGCCTCGCAAACGACGCGTATAAGAGTCGTAAGACGACCCGTATACGACCCGTATAAGGGTCGTGAGCCGTTTCCCCTTGATAGAGATATATCAAAATCACTCAAAACTGTCCAATATGTCCAGGATATGTCCAGGATATTTTGAGGATCCTAGACAGCACACTTCATGTGATAAACTGTCCAACATGTCCAGGATCAGAAGAAAAAGTCGGGTGTGCAAAAAAATCGCGGGTCGTATAAGGGTCGTAAAAGGGTCGTGATATTTTTAGAGAAGGGGGGAGAGGGGTGTGATCCTGGACATGTTGGACACTTGATCATATGAAACGAGGTGTCCAGGATGCAAAAACTATCCTAGACCATCCTGGACATATTGGACACTTTGACAATTGACTAAGTATCACGGGCGCTATCAAGTATCAGGGGGTAGTTGCTACTCGGGGGTAGTTCGCAAAGCACGTGATTTTTTTCGTAGTTTCGAAGCGGATCCGGCTCGCGCGTGCGTATTTTCCTTGGCGCTTTGACATCAGGGTAGTTTCGGGACTGTGATTTTTCTTCGTGAAAAACTCAAAAAAATAAGGGGAAAAAATCGCGTATTACGGGCGCGTAATTCTTACGGGGACGTAATGGCGACGTTTTTACGAGCGTGCGGGAGAATTACGACCTTCTTCCAATGCGAGTCTTTTTCCCACGTTATTTCAAGCTCGTGCTTTTTCACGAGTTTTATAAAATTTTTGTAACTCACATTATCGACGTTCTTGTAAAGCATGTAGAGGCGTGTGATTGGAATGTGGGTTTCGTGAATCGAAGCGAGAAATGTTTCGAAGGGGTCGCGGTCTGTCAAAGGTTCTATGAGAAGAGCGGGCTTGTTATTATAATCTGTGAGTGTGATTTTTACTTGGAAAACGTTTTTCAATTCGTTCGGGATTTCGAGTGTATCGAAAACGTGAAAAGTTTCGAAGTCGTATGTCTCAAGGCTTTTTGTGATGATCCATCCGTTCGACGTGCGTTTCCATTTAAGGTGTGTTCTCGCTTTGAGGTTCATGTATTTTTTTACGGCGTCGGGTACTTCAATGCCTTTTGGAAGAACGCGTGAAGTGATCGAAGTGCCGTAAAGGTCGGGGATTTTTGCGAGAGCGGTGAACTTTCCCGCGCGTATAATAATTTTCCAGAAGATCGTGTTTCCTTTCACAACGTCTTTCACGCATTTCGGGAGGATTGTTTCGTAACCGTTCAACTCGCTCTCACACGTGCCTCTCGTGTTTCCGAGCGTTACGCGAAACGTGGGCGCTTCACGATCGACCAAAAGATACCAATGCACGAAGGGTTTTGTTGGGAGTCTACGTCTTTGAGAGAGCGCTGTGAGGATCGTGTCAGGTATGCGTGTCTTCCATTCTTCGCCGTTTTTTTGAATTAAAGTTTTTTCATTCACGTTTAAGTAATACGAGGGGGGTTTATAAACTCGAACTGCTGTGATTACTGCTTACTCGTTCGTGCGTGCGTTTTGGGTTTTTAAAGGGTGTTATTATTTTCTATTGAGGTGATAAAAACGCAAATTCCCCTATTCATTGCCGTGATCTTAGGAGGATACATCTTACTTTACCGTTTTGACCTTTCACGTCCTTTCCACCTTTGCAAGCGCGCGACGTGGAATGAAGTGTTTCGCGCGTTAGGATTGCCGTTCGTGAAGAGAGAAAAGAAGACGAACGTGGTTGCTTTCGCGCTTCTCTTTCTCGGTCTCGTGTTAAGTGTTCTCGCTCTTTTCTTACCGTCGCTCGAAAGTTTCGTATTGCAATTCGTTGGAGCTCTCGTTGTGATTTTTGCACTTCCGTCGTTCTTAGGAATGCCCGCTTCTGCGTCTCACGTTGAAATTTTGCCTTACCCGCGAAAAGCAAGCGCGTGTATTTCTTCGCCGAGTGTTTTTGAAGCGTCCGTTTCGAGCGTTTCGTTGAAATCTGCGGAGCCGACGTTTCGAATGTTCTACTTCGGTTTGAAGGATGCGCACGTGATGTCCTTGCCTGAAACTGACACGCCTTTCATTGACCAGCTTATCGCCTTTATTGAAGCATCAAAGAAGCGTGCTTTTGTGCAAATTTACTTTCAAGAAATTCATCCACAGCAATACCTTGAAGTGTTTAAGTGGAGGCTTTTGAATGAAAAGGGCATGCTTCAATACAAACCGCTCCCCCTCATGTGGGCTTCAACGTTGGACGAGCGCTTGAAGAAAGTGAACGAGCTTTTGTCTTCGAACGTGTTCGCGATTTCTATATTCGGGATTGTTGAAGGAGACCCTTACGAAATTCACGCGACGGCTTCGGACGAGATCGATCACTTGGTCGTTTTCGAAACGCAAAATCCCGCGCTCTTTTATTGGCTCGTTAAACACGAAAGACCTTCGTTCACGTTTCCGAACTACTTCGGGACGCGTGTTGAACCTTCGTTCTTTTTCGCAACTCCACGTACTCTTCCGTCTTTTTTGACTCTTCCTTCTACGGGGCGCACTTTGATGTTCTTGAGTGAGAAGATTGAAGAAATCAAGCCGTGGGGTGTTGAGAGTGAAGCGCCGACGGATGTTCTTGAAGTAACGTTTATTCCGAAGGATCAGAAAGAGCAGAAATTACTCGCGTTTCCGAAGCGTGGCGTCGTGGATATTTATTTCGACGGTTCGAAACTTCATATTTTCGTGAGTGGGGATGCTTCGAAGTATTTCAAGCAGAACGGTGCTGTGCTGGAAAACACGAAGCTCGCGTTTGACAGCTGGTTCAAGGTTTAAAAGGGGTCTTTGCATTGTTTATCGATGAACAGAACAAACGCTTTCAAGGGTTGGTTCTTGAAGTTTTCCTACTTAGCAGTCTTGTCCCTTTTGCTCTTCGGTCTTATTGTGCCTTTGCCTTCTCACGCTTTGCTTTCGGGTCCTTTTGGAGAGGTTCAGCTTTCGATGTATAAGATCAATGCGCAGGCTGTGAATCCGAGAGTTCCTGCATCTTACGCTTACGGTTCTGTTTCGATAGGAGGCTCGTGGTATTACGTGAACAATTCCGCGGTGGTTTCTAAAACAACGGCTTCGAAAACTTCTTCGACGGGAGGAGGCACGCACGCAACGAACGTGAGCGCTTCTGCTTCGGCGTCCGCTTCTGCTTCTGCGACTTCAAGCACGACAATCACGGCTTCGACGTCTTCTGAAATTCCCGCGCCTTTGAAACTTGTTGGATTCGTGATTTTTTATTATCAAGGTGGGTCGAACGAAACGGTTCCTATGGAATTCACGAAGAGCGTGTATTACGTGGGACAGCTTGCGAACTTTACGACCCCGAGCGTGAAAGACGGTTTCACGTATTACGCTTACGACGTGATACCTGAAAGCACGAACGGAACGCCGATCGGACCTGAACTTACGGGCATTGGAGGAAATGAATGGGCGCCTATCGACTTGTTTAACACTATTATCGCTTTGCCTCAGTTTAATGATACGGTGCTTTACGCTTATGCGACATCGCCTTCTCAGGAGTATCCTGCTTTACCTTTAGGTCCTTATTACAACCTCCTCATGATCGTTGCTATAATTGTATTAATTCCTATTGCTTTTCTTGACCTTCTCACTCCTGACAAGCGCAAAACTACATCACTGTTAGGCGTGTTTGAAAAAATAGCAGGAGGCATTCTCATAATGCTGATCTTCCCGTTCGTGTATGATAAGATTGCTTACCTCATGAACACTTTGAATGTTGAAATTCTTGCTTACCCGAGCGTGGCAAACCA
>Ga0080003_1001021_pt1 | contig 15966 bp, 16 predicted proteins | sample JossMetagenome_FD_69206 | JGI IMG/M metagenome (GOLD analysis project Ga0080003, IMG submission 69206) | Hot spring microbial communities from Joseph's Coat, Yellowstone National Park, USA - JC2_E (SPADES assembly) (version 2) | ecosystem: Environmental > Aquatic > Thermal springs > Hot (42-90C)...
CTAAAAAATTTACAAATCAATATGGAACAGAAACATACCAGATAAATATCGTTGGTTCGCCCACTTATAATCCTTTTGTAAATACAAATTATACTATATGCAATCTTAATTATAAAAACAATTCAAAAGTATATTCTATAGTTATAAATCAAACTTGCTAGATTAGTTTTAACTCTGGAATAGCACCAGTGAGTTTAAATCTGTTGAAATCCTCTATAAACTCAGTAGTATTTACGTTATTTTGTGTTTCAACTAAAAGAAAACTCCTTATACTATTCATTTCGGTATATATTTCTTTGTAGGTTTTCCAATATGTCAATGGATATATAATCTTTCCTTTATCATCATATACATATTCTATCTCTAAGTCTTTATTGTGAATATATACATATTCTTTCAGTAATTCAGAGTTAAGTATCATTAACAAAAGCTGATCTGGCTTATAACCGCCTTCCTCATTTTTTTCAATTCTCAAATTGCATTTTTCTATAAATTTGTTGTAAACATCGTAGGATATATATTTGTCTCCTCCTTCTACGAATTTTGTATCATAAACTAATGTATATTCTTTCTTTTTACCAAATCCTGCACTTGTTTTTTCTTTTATTCTCATGGTTGTCAAATTTTTGTAAAGCACTCTTTCATTTTCATCATCATATCCGTAAATTTCATCTACTGAAGCCAAATATCTTATATGAGTTGTTGGGTCTAACACGACAAAAAGCAAATATGATAAATTCGCAAGTCTGTCTTTTGATATTTCTAACGATCTTGATTGAAACTTCGAAATAAATGATGAAGGACTTGTAGCGTGGAAAGTAAATAGTGTTTTTTCACCAGAAGAAATAACTGAAAACAAAGCATCTACTAAATCTTTATCGAACTTTACTTCTCCTATTATCATAAAGTCAGGTCTAAACATCAAAGAAGCGTTTATTAAGGCTGTTTGTTGCTTGGCATCTGTCACTTGTATTTGTCTTGTCCAACTTTTTTGGTATAATTGAAGTTCTGGAGTTGTTTCAATTGAAAAAACCCTTGCGTTTTGTGGAATAAACAAAGATATTGTTTTTAAGAATGTTGTTTTTCCTGCCGCAGGAAGACCGACAACTGCCATTTTACCAGTGTCAACATGGTCCATTGCCCACGCTATATATGCCAACGCTTCTGCTGTCGCTGTTCTGTTTCTTATAAATACGTTAGGCGGTATAAGGTTATACACTTGCTTTCTTATACTAAACGCTTTGTTTCCACCGCTTTCATAAGGATATATTGCTGTAAATCGAGCCGCATCAGATGTTGGTAAGGTCACAGATGCAACTCTATCCTGTTTTGTTATTTTAGAATTTCCTCTTTCTATCAAAAGCTGAATAAGTTCATCTATTTGCTCGCTATTTATAGTAATATTCGTAATATAATCGCCAGAGAGATCCATTCCAGTTTCTAATTTTCCTGTATAGTAAACAACAACTTGTTCATTTTCAACTCCGTTTATATCCTCTATAAACGGATCAAAAAATAAAGGAGTTAACGATTTATATGTTACCTCTTTAAGAAGAAAATATGTTACTTTAATTGAACTGTTGTCTATATCCTCAATTTCTTCCTGCTTATAATAATTTCTAACTGTTTTTTTGATCTCGTAATAAATATCCTTTAACGCCCTTCCTTTTAACATAATAGTGCCTAAATATGACGATATAAGAATTCTTCTGGCTATATTATTTTCGAACTCACCAGTTCTTATTTCATCTAGCAAATATTCGCTGGAATTTTTATTCAAAGTTCTGTTTATAACATCTACGCCGTCTTCTTCATCTCTAAAAATCGCTTCTGTAATCACATATTTGTTCCCCTCAACTGAGATTGGGGCTTTATGTTGAGTTATAAACGCCCCATAACGCGTAAAATCTGGAGATTCTGCAAAATCATATACTATTCCTTTTTCTTTCGGTTCCTTTTGTTTGACTTCTGCAACCTGCAAATTTTGCGTATTATTAAGAGGAGATTGGTTTTCTACTTTTAAAGTATTTACATTAATTTCTTCTATTGCTTGTTGTCTTTTCTGTTTCTTTTTTGCATATTGTTTAAATATATCTAATATGCTTTCGTTAAGATTTTCATCCATATAATTCTATACAAAATTTGATATTTAAAAACACGAGAATTTATATGTTATAACCGAAAAGTTTAAATATCAAGCTGTCTATAATATATACGATAAACATGAGATCTTCAAAGGAAAAAGATGATTTAATTCTAGACGCTATGAATCTTTTAATTGACTCGAGAATAAATAGAAACCTTCCAGAGCCATATAGAACTATGGTTTTAAGGGTTTTTAAAAAGTTTAGAAGTGCAAGCCAGATAAATAGCATATTAAATAAAGCAAAATATTACAAAAAAACGGTTTAAATTTTTTTGATTTTTTAAATATTTTAAACTGGATATTGCAATAAAGTGATTATATGAATAATCAACCTTTTTTAATAAAAACAAAGGAATATAATACATGGACCATTTGGAACATACCTAATAAAGATTTATACCATAGACGAATAATAAGTTTTATTAAAAATCGTCTTAAACTAGAGATGAAAAACGGAGAAAAAACAGATAGAAGCCATAAGAATAATCATTTAATTGAATTTGTTAAAAAAGAAGATGGCGTAAAAAAGTCAAAATGCCAAATTTTAATGACAGGAAATCCGAGCAAGAAAGAATACATTTTCTTAAATCTTATTGTAAGAAACAAAGAGCTTGAAGATAAATTATCGAGTTTTATCAAAAAAACGGTTAAAAATGATGTAGATGTTTATAAAAAGCACTATTATCAAATAGAACTTGTAAATAAGGACAACAAATATGTAGAAATAAATAAGAGGACAATGTCTGATATTTCAGGGACAGATTATGATACTATGCAATATAGGGCAATAAAAATACCTGGAAGTAAAGGCGGAATGATTTTAATATTCAAGCATAAGATAAGATTTCTCGCATATCCAGACAAAGCAAGTTTTCTAAAAGACTCAAAAGAGATTCTTAAAAAGATAAAGGCTAACTTAATAAATTATTCGTAATTTGTGGTAACAATGGATATTGATCAATATATAAAAGATAACAACGCCCAAATAACTGATAGCGTAGATGCTTTATGGTCAGAATTAGTGAAAAAATTGAATAATTATTATTTGAAGTCAAAAAGCAGTCAAAGTGAAAATCCAGAAGAATATTATTTTGTATTAAGAAATGCTTTTGTTTTAATAGGCGAGTATCAGCATGTAAGTGTGTCTACAAAACAGTTATCGCGAATATATTTAGCTGATGAATCGTTAAACTCTATCTTAGTTGAAGTGGATCCTACTAAAATCACAGATCTAATACCTGTTTTTTCGTATTCAACTCATGGAAAAAAGATAATTGAGAGTAATTTTGAAAATCCAAACGAGATAAAACGTTATGTTAAGTATAACTTTGGACTAAGACTTCTTTTAACAATTGAAGAAGGAGAAGCTAACGGTCAAATAATACTTGATTTCGCCGAAGAAGTGAAAGAAGACTTAAGCCCAGATCCGAGAGTTTATGATATACTGAAAAGGAATCCGTTTTTAATCGGGTTTGTTGGCATAAGAAATCGATATATACCAATAGTTGTTGATAATGAAAACGTTTTAAGCGAACTTGGAGTACAAGTCAATGCTTTAAGTATAACAGGTAGCGTTAAAGATACTCTTGTAACGAAAGTAGATGTAAGAAATCTTTCTAATAGTATTCAATCTATCGATGTTCCAATAATACTTTTCAAAAATAAAGTTTTTTATGCGTTTAGAAGCGTTCCTAAAGAACTTTTGGATTTAATAAATTCAAGTACTGTAAAGGTAGGAAGGTATAAATTTGAAAATAACACCCATATAGCCATAATAGTGATTAGAAATATAGCCGATTATGTTAAGCACACAGAATTTAAAGATTATACGCCATTAGCAACATTTATAACAGAAGACATTGCTCGCGAATATAAAAACGATATACAGATATTAGCGCAATCAATGCCTTTAACTCAAGCAGATTTTGCGAAGATAGGAATTTCGAATGAAATTTTAGAAATTTATTTAAGCCTTTCTGGAATACTTTCATCTCAGCATTATGCTATAAGCAAAGATATTTTAACTGCTGTTTATTCTATAATGAAAAATGGGGTTAATTATCTAATAAATGAAACTGATACAACTATTGTTAAGCAGGATGTAGAGAAAATATTAGCTGTAATTGCATTTTACTATGAATACTATGAAGAAAATAAAGATACAAAAATGATCGCTTTTCAGCTTGATAAAATTGACGCTGAATTAAACGGCTTAATAGCAACACATGAAAGTGTTAAGTTGGATAGATATAAAAACAAATTAAAAACTTTGTATAAAATAAGCACTCAAGATGCAGAAAATATTATAGAAAACATGAAGAATATGGGATTTTTTGAGGAAATAGAGGAAGAAGGCAAAATAATGCTTACTGATGAAGTTGAAAAGCAGATATTAAGTATGGGATAATTATGATATACACGCAAGAATTATTGGAGTATATAAAGCATTTTCCATTGTTGCAACTTTGGGACGGAGAAAAAGTTTATGATAATGTTTCTTATAATGACATTGCGTATTTAATAGAAGATGCTGGTAATAATGATAAAGTTTTTTATGAAGTTCAAACAAAGCTTTCTGCTATAAATTACTTGCAGAATGACGAGGTTAAAGACGCATTTGGTATAGCGATTGATATAGATACAAAAGATAGAGATAAAGGAATAACAGTTGAAAATTTAACAAATAGCAAAAAAGTTGCTTCTGCAATTGTTAAAAAATTTATGGAATACGGAATTAAGTCACTTTTGAAATTTTCAGGAGGCGGTTATCATATAATTTTAATATTTGATGAAGGAATTTTAGGAGATTACTTAGATGTTAAAAACTTTCAAGAAGATATAATAAACAAAATAATATCTGAAGTTTCATATGATAGAGATTCTGTTAAAGATGTTGAAATAAAACACGATCAGATAAGAAGTTTGTTTTCATACAATAGAAAATACGACAATTATTCAGTTCCTGCTGAAATAAATCAACCAGTTGAAATCGACTTAGAAAGGTCGAAAACATATTCTAAATTCAATTTTGATTTTAATAAGGCTGTTAATGTTGCTATAGAGAGTTCGTTGTTCGCTGATAAAATTGTAAAAGCAGAAATAAAGAAGCAGAAAACATCTAAATTTAGGCAGGTAGCAGATGTGATTGATAAGGCTATTGACGCCATAAAGCCGACTGATAAAGAAAATATGACTGATGACGAACTTAAAAAATTGATTGATTTAGTCAGACCGCATGTTGATGCTACTCCGACTTATATTATAAATGTAGCGAAGGCTATAGTTAAATATAAAAAGAGTATATCTGTGTATGATGAAGTGTTTAATAAAGGCGTAAAAGATGGAAGAAAAAGACTTTTAATTTATGTCATAGTGCCGTATCTAAATATTAAATATAATGGCGACAAAGAAAAGATGGAAGCCGAAGCATATGAGTGGCTTAGAAGGTCGAATGTTAGTGAAGGAGATTTATATAAATATAGAAACGAAATAAAATCTTTGATTTCAAACATTGCGCCAGGTGTTAGACCTACCTCTCTTCAGTCTTTGTTAGCCCGCTTTAATGTTGATAAAGAGACATTTATAAAGGAATATATTATGTGATAATTATGGAAGATAAAAAAACAAAAAAGTATTTGGAAAAAATATTAAAACAATATGAAAAGATAAAAAAGAAAAGTGGGGAAGAACTGGCAAACGAGTTTCTGATTTCGCATCGTATTTGTCCGATTTGCAAAACTTTAACAATTGTGAAAAGCAATGAAGGCGATATGTATTGCTCTAAATGTGGCACAATCTTTGAAAACGTGGAATATTATCAGAGCCATGGAACCGAATATGATGAAGGAAGAAATAGAAAAGAGATTTACGTTCCGCCTACCACGTTAAGGTCAAAAGCAAGACCTTATTATACAATTGGTTATATTGGAAATGAAGTACCTACTAAAAATAGAGAAAAATATAAGAAATTAAGAAAAATAGGATTTTATGTGGACGCTTCATATTCGAAAAATTCACAAGTCCTTAAAAAAACAGAAACTATTATAAAAGAAGCCCTGAAATCGCCATCTAGTGAAGTTCGCAATTTAGTTACAGAAAGCGTTTTAATGCTGTATAGCAAGCTTCAAAAGCGATTCAGAAGTTGGAAGAAGATAAATCTTTATTCTGTTGTAGTTTTAGTTGGGAATCAGCTTGGTATTAAAGTTGATATAAAAACCTTATACGAAATAGAAGGCAATAAAAAAATAAGTATAAACAAATTTAGACGTAATATAAATCGTGGAATAGAAAAAATATTCTCTATCCTAAGTGACAAAGAAAAAGACGAAATTAAAAAGTTTATGCTAGCAGAAATAATAGGAAGCAGTAGAATAAAATCAAGAGACGAGGCGACAATAAAATCTTTCTTAAAAACTATAAATAAAATCATGGCATTATATCCAAACATAACCTTTTACGACAGTGCAAAAATGATTATTTCAAGATTAGTAAAAAACAAAAAATATAAATCTTTTAATGAAGTAATTGATAAAAAGATTGAAAAAGTGATAAAAGACAGCAAAATTAAATTGCAATAGATATTTTGGTAATTTTAAATTACGTGGTTCTACTATTTATTGTGTATAACTTATGTTGAGATTTTTGCATATATCGGATACACATATAGATTATAAACCACAATTGGAATATGTTAGAAATCCTGATGACATACTTCGCGAGCGACTAAATGGCTTGTATAATGCTATAAATTACGCAATTTCAAATGAAATACATTTAATAGTTCATTCTGGAGACGTTTTTAATGTTAGCTCGCCTAAAATAAATTATATATACGAACTTCAAAAAGTCTTTTCATATGCACAGGATAAAGGAATAGAATTTATAGTAATTGCAGGAAACCATGACCAAGCAAAGACTAAGTCGGCTCTAAATGTATTAAAAGTTTTTGAAATTTTTAAAAATGTTCACATATTCGTCGAAGATGGAATATTCAAGTATGGAGATTACGAATTTTTATGCATTCCTGCGAAACACGACTGGTCGCATGTTCGAGAATCTTTCGCAAAATCTTTAAGCGAATTGCTAAATAGATCTGCATCTAATAAAAGGATTTTAGTTTCGCATATACCGATATTAAACGCTTATGAATCTTCTACGTTAGATGTTGAAGAAAAAAGTCTTGAGACCATAGACAAGGATACAATACCAGATGTCTTTTTATATGTAGCTCTCGGGCATTATCATATGATGCAACAAATCAGAGAGAAAATGTATTATGCAGGTTCTTCTTCTCAATTAAGTTTTAATGAGGAAAAAGAGAAGAAATACTTTATAGATGTTTCGATAGATGAAGTAAATAATAGTTTTGCATTTAATCCTGTTGAAATTCGTCCGTTTTATCCACTTACTACTATTTCAATAGATGCGAGTTATGTGACCAATTCACAAGATTTCTTAAAATTGATAGACCACGAGATTAAAACTTTTAATGAAACCACTAAAATCGAAGATAAACTTGTAAGAATAAACATCTTGAATCTTAAAAGCGTGGTAAAAATAAACGTAAATAACGATATGATATTAAAACTAATATTACCGTATAATCCGTTCGGAGTTAAAATAAGAGTTTCCACAGGCGGAGAAGAAAAGTCTGAAGATGAAACAGAAAACGTAGATATTGCTTCTTTAATAAAGCCCCCAAAAAAAGAAATAGAAGATTACTTGAAGAAAAAGAAGGACAATAAAATACTATTAGAAGAAAATCAGAATATCATAGATGAATTTGAAAATTCACGCACGGATGATGACTATGAATATTAAAGAAATTCGTTTCAATAATTTTATGCGCTTCGACAATAATGTTAGTATTAAGTTTAATGATGGAATTACTGTTTTTTATGGACCAAATGGTTCTGGCAAAACAACAATTTTAGACGGAATTTGTCTAAATTTGTATGGAAAGACATATCGCACAAATGGAACAGCTGATAATGGATTTTTAGGTTTAGGAGATTTAGTAAATAAACAAAAGAAAAATGCAAAAATAGAATTGCTTTTTGATGCAAATAGCGATGAATATAAAATAGTAAAAGAAATAAGTAAAAGCGGTAAAACAAAAACGTATCTTTATAAGAACGGCGAACAAATAGCAGAAGGTAAAGTTGTGCATTCTATTATTTCAAAAAAGATAGTTGGCTTGGATTATGTTGGTTTTAGAAACTCTACGTTTATAGCCCAAGACGAAGCGTTAAGTTTAGTAAAAGCAAATGGAGCTGAAAGAAAAGAGATATTAAACAAACTTTTAAAACTTGATATTTATAACGAATTTATAGATATAGCAAACAAGAAAAAAGCAGATTATGCAAATAAAATAAGCAATCTTACTGGCGAATACAACGCAATAGAAGGTTATATTTCAGAAGAAGAAACTATAAAACAGGATATTTCTTCGCTGAAAAATGCTATAAATAAAATTAAAAATGAAAGCGGACTTGCAGAAAAAATTGAAAGCCTTGAAGCCGAAATTTCTCAATTGAACAATCTTGTAATAGAAGAAACTAAGAAAATTGAAAGGAACGAAACTAATATTAGGAGTTTAACAAGCGAAATATCATCAGCAAAAGAAGAGATAAATAAATTGCAAGAAAGCATGGAGTTGGTTAAAGAAAATAATACGTGCCCGCTTTGTTTTAGTAGAATAACAGATCACGAACGTATAAATAAGCATTATAATGACGAAATATCTTTAAGGCAGGAGAAAATAAATAAAGATGAAAACGAGATTAAAAAACTGCAGGAAGAAATTAAAACTATAAATACAAGTTTGATAGATCATCAATCCTTGTTATCCTCCAAAACCAGCGAACTTGCTAAAATAAAGGAAGAGAGTTCCACAAAAATAAGCAAGTTTGAAGGCGAGATAAAAGAAAAAGAAAGGCTACTTTCGCAGATAAATCAAAAGAAAAAAGAGCTTAAAGCACTCGAGCAGAAAATAAACGATCTTAAAGCAAGAATGGAAGCAATAGACGCTTTAAAAGATATATATAGAGAAATTCCAAAAATTATAATCGGAAGAATAACGCCATTTATAGAAAAAGAATCAAGCGATATAGTTAGTTTCATATCAAACAATTCAATAGAAGGCATAAAAATAGACAAAGAAACATTTAAAATAAAACCAGTAGTAAATGGAAGAGAGGAAGAAATTCAGTTTCTATCTGGCGGAGAGGCGTTAAGAGTCGGTTTAGCATTAAGACTTGCAATCTCAAAGCTTATTTCATCTGTAACGATTAACGATATTGGGGGAAATACTTCTATTAAAAGCCTGTTTATTGATGAAGGAAATTTTGGCTCGTTAGACGAAGACGGCTTGGCAGAAATAGAATCTCTATTCTCTAAATTAAAAGAAAAGTTCGAGAAAATAATAGTTATAACACATATAAACGAATTAAAAGATGCAATAGCAGACTATGCTTTCAAATTAGTTAAAACAGGAACTTATAGTTCTCAATTAGTTGAAGATACCGCTTGATCTATTCTTTCAAGCATAGGCATAAATCTATCAATATTAAAGTTCAATTTAGACAGATAGTCTATGACAGCTTGTTTGTTAAATTTTCCTTTTATTATGTTTATTTCGCTATTTTTATAAACAGCTGGATTTTCAAATTTATTTAACACATAGTTTAGTTCTGCCACTCTATTTTCTTTTTCAGATGCAGTAATATAACCGCTTTCTATTAAATTATTCATTAAAGATTCATTATTATCAGATTTTGACGCTATGCTTATGGCTCTCTTTACACCAACATTTTTAATGCCGTAATTAAAATCTGTTCCTGTCATATAAATAAAATACAGAAACTGCTTGTATGAAAGTCCAAGTGATTTAAAAACTTTCGAAGATGAAACTATATTAGGATTTATATATTTTCCGTGGCTTCTCACTCCAAGATTTCTTATTATGTTCTCGCAATTAAAAGCAATTGCATCGTAATCTTGTGTTACTACATAATCTGCCAATCCTTCTTTTACCAATTCTACTGCTTGTGCTTCTCCTTCTTCTTTCGCATCCATATAATCTATACCCAAAATATGCGCGAGTTCTTTACTCGTTCTTATAATTTCTGAATCAACATAAGATGTTCGCTTTCCGAGCATTTTTGATTTTTCGTAGTCGCCTTCTTTTAAGGCTTTTTCAAATTCTTCTTCTGCAATTTGTTTTTCTTGTTTTCTAAAAGAAAGAGTTTCCCGTTTCGCTTCGTCAGGCGAGCCATCATAAACAAAAATTAGTTTCGCGCCACGGCTTAGTAAATAACCATACTTCCACATAATCCCATATAAGTGGCTTACAACAATGTCATCTCGTTTTAATAACTCGCCTTTTGAGTCTCTTATGACAGATAAAAATTGGTACAGGCTATTAAAAATATCCACTGCCAATCTTTTCCCTCTTAAGTCATCGACAGATATTTCATTGACTGGAATATACTGCCGAAGACCTGAAACCAACCCCATTTTTAACACTTACTTAAATACGTTATTTATTGCTTCTCTTGAAAAATGAAAGTAGCTTGGCTATAAAACTTCTATGTAGAGAAGGCTGACCATCCACGCTTTCCTCTACTTTGTTGCTCTCATTTGAAGGTTGTTCTTGTAATGAAGGTTCTGATGCAATATCAGAAGTTTGAGTTTGCTCAGACATGCTATTTTTTTGAGTTTCACCCTCATTTTCAGTTTGATTGCCCGTTTGTGCGTCATTTCCATTTTGATTTTCGTCCATTAAAACCACAAATATAAATAAAAATTATTATTTAAAAAATGAAACTATTTTAAATATTAAAACGATTTGTAAAATTGATTACAATGAGGCGTAATATAGTAAAAAGACCTGCAAAATACCCAGTCATTAAAAATCCAGAAATTATAAAATACAGAAATAGAGTTTTGGAAGAGGCGATAACAAAGAAATCAAATAGCATGTCTGTATCTGTCTTTAAAAAAGTTGTCAGCGACATAAAATATCTTACAATATATTCATTGAAAAAGACAGAAAATATCGATTTAAATAACGATATAGCTCTCATTGACAGAGTTATATCGACCATACACAATTCTTTAGACTACGTTCCAGAAGATTATAAAAATAAAGCGCTGAAAACATATAGGTATTTAGAGGATTTAAAAGATATGCTAAACGACCTTCAAGGCAAGCAAAATCTTGAAAAGTACCAAAATCAAATAAAAACAATAAAATATACTATAAGCGATATACTGGATTATGTTTCTAATTAGGTTCTACTATAAAATAATTAGTGCTTGTATCACTAAATAAACTGTTATAAACAGTTGCTGATATGTTATAATATCCAATACTATTATATACTCCTATAGAAGAGTTTGCAACAAAATTGCACGGGGTTAAGACGTTTGCGTTTTGGCAAGATAAAATAGGATAGTTGTTCGCCTTTAAAGAATAATTAGCATTTATTAAATTAGTTTCAACATCAACAGATACTACGCCATTATAAGTAACTATTTGCGGAGAAACAGAAATCGTGCTGTAATATTGCTGGTTAATTGGTGAGAAACCAAATATTCTGTTTTCTACTGGTATAGATGTTTTAACTCCGTTGTTTAAATAAAAAGCATATAATATTTTATAACTTCCTTGAAAAATATTAAAATTGCAGGAAGGCGTCGAATTAAAAACATATTCGCTTAAAACATTATTTGTTTTTACTTCGGTAAGATAGCAATTCGAGAATGAAAATACCATCGTATTTGAAGAAGTTATATTTTGGTATTCGATCGACAAAGACTTTGGATATGAAATCGCCGATGATAGAAAAGCAATAGCAGAAGTTTGATTTACAACTAGACTTATTAAATGAACTGGAATTGATGTTGATGACTGAGTCAATGGCACTATTTGCATCATTATAAAAACAGATAATAGCGCTATAACAATAATGCCAAAAAGTATAATGGTTGTTTCTATTGTTATTTGGGATTTTGTGTTTTTTCTCATCAATATAGTTTTCAATGTTTTTCCTTTAAATTATAGAAAGAAAAAGATAAATAATTAAGGCGCTTATAAAAAGGAAAGGATAAAACGCAACTGATACGGATTCTCTTTTAAAGAGATGATAGGCTAACCAAGATTTTATTTTTAAAAACGGTTTAGAAAGTAGCAAAGCAACCAATATTATAAGCCATATTAAGTAAAACGGATATATAAGAAAACTTGTGGCTAGCAAGATTTTGTCTCCAAGTCCTAGTCTTTTGATAAATAAAAGAGCAATTATAGAGGCAATTCCAGCATATAATAAAAGTCCATTAAGCAAAGAAAATGCGTTCATCAATAAAACTATAAAAACGCCTATTAAGATAAATAGTATGTTTATTCTTTTTGAGCCTAATAAATCAAATACTGCTAAAAAGCCAAAAGCAATTAATAGAGGAAACAGGTTGAATATCATAGTACCAACGTAATAATCGATAAAAGAAACGCTATAAATATTGGCACAGTCATAGGCAGACTATTATGATAAATAGGATATTTTTCATCTTTATCAAGTTTTTCCAGCAAATCCTTATCTACCAGTGTTAATCTCCCAGAACCTCGAATAATTTGCTTTTGCGGATCAGTTAAAAAGGAATTTATAATTAAATCACCAATAGTAATCTCTGATGTGTTTAGATATTCAACACTTTCTTCATAAAGCGCATCAATTTTTTTATAGATAGAGAAAACTGCGTATAATAGGCTTATCAACAAAACCAATAAAGATAATTCCATCTTATTTAATAAAATTAAAATTACCAAAAGCACAAACAAAAAGATTGGTATTATTCTTTTAATGCTATTAAACGTTTTTTTATAAAGAACAAAAGGTAATGTAAAGCTTGCAGAAGCGAAAAAGACTAAAAAGTTGAAAAATGAAAAAGCATTATGAGTCAAAATTATAATTAACAATGTTGATAGCAATATTGGAACATCCCCCTCTCCAATATTACCAGTCTTTTTCGCAAACAAAAACAACCCGATGCCAAAAATAGAAAATAATACTATTACAAAGAGGTTAAAAAAGAAAAGAGAATATGCTATTAAAACAAGTAAAAATAGAACACTTGCATAAAACGGCATTCGTTGTATTTCTCTGTTTTTAATATCTTCATAAACAAACATTGACAAGAATATAAAGTTTATCGCTACAATTGCAAAATATATTTCATTCATAATATTTTACCATATACGTGAATTTAAAATACTAAAAAACACAAATTATCAATGAAAGTAATAAAAGATAATAAAGTAACAATAGATTTTGAAAATGATGACGAGTGGGATAAAATAACTGATATATCAGAACCATCTATCATAATATATGAGCCAATCAGACCTTCGGTGTTGGACAAAATTTTAAAGCAAATAGATACTACTAGACTATCTAAACCTAAACTCTTTATTAAACAAACCAGTATAGAAAGTTATCCAGAAGTTGTTACTGATGGAAAAAACATTATTGAAAAATATAATCCTTATATCATTTTTGAGAATGAATATTCGCCAGTGGGAATAATTTATGTTGATAATTATAAAAAGAAAAAGGAAAATGAAACAATAAAAGATATGATAGAAAACCTTATAAAAGAAAATAGACTGGAGGTTGAATTAATCGAAGAGGAATGATATGGAAGCTGTTGTAATGTGTGGCGGGCAAGGAGAAAGAATGGGATACCTGACAAAGAATATGCCAAAAGCCTTGCTTGAGGTTAATGGCAAGCCAATTTTAGATTATACTATTGAAAAACTTGTAAACGCTTATAATGTCGACAAGATAATATTAAATGTCAATGAAAAATTCGCCAAAATGTTTATAGACAGATATGGTTATGGAACGTCTAAACCGATAGAATATTCGATAGAGAACATAGATAGTTTTCCTGCTTCTCTCCAATATACACTTGATAACAACGTTAAAGGAGATGCTTTTGTCTTAACACTTGGCGACACAATAACCGATTTGAATTTTGATATTATTATAGATTATTATAATATGTATAAAGGCAAATATGATGTTATAGTTGTTTTCAAAAAAACACTTGAAAAACCAAGAGTTATTACAGATGGAAAACTTGTTAAAAAAATAAAATATGATAAAATAACAACGCAGGCAACTGCTGGCATTTATGTTTTTAATAAAAAAGATATTAGCGGAAAGATGGGAGACCGGCTGGATTCTGTTTTTCCTTTACTTATAGCACGGAAAAAACTAATAGCATATAAATATTACGGGTTTATAAGTCAAGCAAATACATATAAAGAATTAGAACAACTGAATATTGATATGAAGAATACTGACGACAAAATGTTTTAAATTTAAACCAGATTTTTTCTTATTTAGTGAGATTACATGGACAGAAAAAGAACTAATAGGAAAAGGGCACCTTCCCCTAAGAAGGCACAAGGCTCTATGGAATACATTATAATACTCGCAGTGGTAATAATCGGAGCAATACTAGCAGGATTCTTCTACCTGCGCTCTCTAAGTAGCACAAAGATCGGAAATGCAGAGTCAATTGTGGCGGCAGGAAGCCCAAGCAATACGCTACTAGTTCTAGCACTATCTGAACCGTTGCCGACAAGCGCAAGCTCTGTAACAGTACAAGTACAGGGCGGTGCATCAATACCTACCCAAAATCTACCAACACCAACTTATGTAAATAACTATCCAGAGTACACCTTTACTGGCAGTAATGTAATGACAGTAGACAATGTAACAGGCTTGACATACATTCTAAATGGGCAGACAATACAGGTTGCAACAAGCACTGGTTCGCCACTCGCAGTACAGCCAACTACAGGCAATTTCGTAACTCCGTGATTGCAGTAATTGAATGACTTTACAAGACAAAAAGTATTTTTATTTTTGGCGGGTTTCCCGCCTTCTTCTTTTTTAAAAATGATTTTTATAGTTTAATTGTATGCGTAAGCTTCAATCATCAATAGAAAAATTCATGCTTTTAGTAGTCATAACTGTGGTTGCTATAGGCGTTTTATATTTTCTCTATAGTTCTTTTCATTATACTGTATCATACATGCCAGTAAAATCATATATGGTACAAGCAAATTTTGACAATATCTATGGAAATAAAACAAGTATATTTATTTTATTAAAAAATAAAACAAATATTGGTAGTAATACTTTAATAAATGAAAAAATAACGTTTTACAACGGAACATCAAACACTATAAGTGTTCCTTTCGAATTAGAGATGAGTTCTATATCAGGAGGCGGATACCTTTACTACTTTACTACTTCAAATTTTCCTACAATCGCAAACAGTTCACAGGCAATTAAAATTTCAAATATTTATGCAATAAGTGGCAATACCATAATTGAAAGCGAAAACAATTCAGTAAGTTATACTGCATACTACTACACAAAAGCATCGCTTGCAAATCTTCCGCTTTATTACCTTAATATGACAGTATCTCCACTTAATGCAGGTGTATTAACTCCAGGAAGTGGATATTATTATGCTGGCTCAGAAGTTGCAATAGGTGAAAAACCTAACACAGGTTATGCTTTTGCTGGATGGTCAGGTTATGGAAACGGGAATTATACAGGAACAAATCAAACATCTGTTATAAATATGAATAGTAACATAACAGAGTATGCGAGATACACAAAACTTGTAAAAATGTATGTAAATGCAACATACAATGGAATTCCTGTATATGTTAATGGAGTTTCAAATATCACAACAAATGGCACTATTTATCTTATGCCAGGAGTAAAATACACCTTATC
>Ga0080003_1001022_pt1 | contig 15965 bp, 17 predicted proteins | sample JossMetagenome_FD_69206 | JGI IMG/M metagenome (GOLD analysis project Ga0080003, IMG submission 69206) | Hot spring microbial communities from Joseph's Coat, Yellowstone National Park, USA - JC2_E (SPADES assembly) (version 2) | ecosystem: Environmental > Aquatic > Thermal springs > Hot (42-90C)...
TCTGGCATGAGTTTAACAAACGTCCAAACAGCATCTTGATCGGCTAAAAAATCACTGCCTTTTATTGTGTCCCATGCATGTAATGCCAAGCTATCTCCTTCTTCTGGATAAAGAACAGCAGAGGTTCCTCCTTCAGCGGATACACTATGACTTCTCATTAAATGCACTTTGCTTACAACACCTACATCAAGTTTATCTCCATACTTTCTCTTTATTTCAACAGCAGCCCTAAGACCAGCAAGGCCTGCACCCAAAACTATAATATCATGATTTATAGTTTCCACAGTCAATTCGGTGTACGCCTCTTAATTCACAATTTAAACATAAATATCGGGATTTAAAAGGTCTTTTATTATAGTTGTATAATACAGTATATTATACTTCATATAAACTAATATTAATGCTAATTTGAATAATTCTATACTTCTTATTTATAAAAGAATTCATTTTCTTTTAGAGATATTTTCTGCATATTGGCTATGAGTAAGAAATTCTTCTTTATTAAAATTGTTAGTTTCTATAATTGCTATCCAACCATTATCATATGGTTCTTTATTAATTAATTCTGGCTCATCAAGGAGCCTTTCATTTATTTCTATGACTTTTCCTTCTATAGGAGAATAAACTTCAGCAGTGGCTTTGACTGATTCCAAAACAGCTAAAGTTCCATTCTTGCTTACATTAGAGCCCTTCTTAGGTAGGTCTACACCTACAATATCTTTTAGTTGTTTTTGAGCATAATCAGTAATGCCTATTCTTGCATTTTTACCTTCAATTTTAATCCATTCGTCGCTATTTGTATAGTAAAGGGAATCATCAATTAAAACGTTCAAATTTCCTACCTTAACTTGATATCTGCTCATAAATTTCACCCATTATTATTAGCAAATACACAAATTTAAACTTTTAAATTTGTTTACATTACATTATAATTTAATGAGTAAAAGTTATTATACTGATAAATTAATACTTTATTAGGATTGGAATTGATGAGAAATGAATTTGAAGTTTTTAATAAGTATACTTATTTAAATTGGGCGTCCGTAGGAGATCCTCCTTATAGATCCATAAAAGCAATGGAAGACTATTTGGAAAATCTGAAATCTGTACCGGATGAGCTAACTAATTTTAATTATTATGGAAGTATAATTAACGATATTAAAGTCAATATAGGAAAATTAATAAATAGCAAAAAGGAAAATATAGCTTTGATTGGTAATAGCACAACACCAGCTATTCAAACAGCTATGAATTCGATAAATCTTCAAAAAGGAGATGAAATGATAGTATTCGATATGGATTTCCCAACTGTTTATTCGGAATCGTTAAAATGGAAGGAAAGAGGGGTTAAAATTAAAATTATTAGAAACAATAAAGGAGATTATAATATAGATGATATATTGCATGAAATTAAAAAAGAAACTAAAGTAATTCTAGCAAGTTCTGTTTTTTGGGTTAATGGGCTAATGCTTAATATAAGGGAAATAGCAGATGCCATACATGATAATAATGGTTTTTTAGTAATTGATGCAATACAACATGTTGGTCAATCAATATTTGATGCATCATATAATAAAGCCGATTTTGTTGCTTTTGGGACTCAGAAATGGCTATTGTCTCCTTTTTCAGTAGGTATTCTATATATAAGCGATAGGGCCCTTAAGCTAACAAACCCTCCAAATTATGGATATTTAAACCTAGATGTAGGGATGAGTTGGGAAGAATTTTGGGGATATGAAAATAAGTCTCCTTCTAATGAATATAAGTTAAAAAGGGAAGGGGCAAATTCATATGAAGCGGGAGGATTCTTTTCAATACCATCTTTAATAGGTTTAAGAGAATCGTTAAAAATAATTAATGAGATAGGAATTGAAAACATTAATTATCATATCCTAAAATTAAGAAAGATATTAATTGAATATTTAATTGAGAAAAACTTAGAAATCGTTTCTCCATTAGATAATAAAAAAGCTTCGGGAATATTAACGTTTAAGTTATATCCTAAAATTAAAGATAATTATAAAATTGTTGAAGAGCTTTATAGGAAATTCAACATCAAAGTTTCAGGTAGAGCAAGTGCTGGTATAGGTGGTATAAGGGTTTCCATTCATTTTCCAAACGAAGAGGATGATTTATATAAGTTGATAGATACACTAAAATTATTGAATTATTCATCGCCCTGAAGGGTTTCTTAAAGCATTTCGTAAGTTTACAGCTTTTACGCTTATTTCATTAGTTATTTTATGAAAACATTTGATGATATAGCGAACGACAAACCTCGCCCCTTCTAGGGGCGGAATAAAATTTTTTTAAATCAAAAATACTATTTCTATTTGAGATGCTTTTAGATGCCTTCGTCTGGTCAACTCTTAAAGCATGAGGAGCGGGAGCCGATTTCTCCCGCAATACCAGATGAAGGTATCTACGAAGTTAATTATACAAATAAAAGAACAAACGTTGTCCGCCTTCTTCCTAATGGTTTTCAGAAAAGTAAGCTCAGAAGGCCTGCGAACATCTCATCAAAGCTCTTCAACGAGTTGAACTATGAGAGGAGACAACAGTTTTTTCATGAAAAGAAAGTAGACTTTAAGGGGACATGGAACAAATATTATAATAATTATAAGGATAAATTAGGAGTTAACGCTCAAGCAATAATGCAGAAAAACAGCGAGGCATGGTCATCTTTCTTTTCTTTAATAAAGAAAAAAGGAAAACAACAAAATCATATTAAGCATATAAAACCACCAGGATATTGGATTGATAAAGATACTAAAATAAGAAAGCTTTTACTTGTTATTAGACAAGATATGAAATAGATGGAGTTAATCATAAAATTATTTTAAAAGATTTCAAAATGAAAATCAATTTTGCTGGTAGGTTAAGGTGGTATGGTAAGCAAAGTAGGCTGGAGATATATTATGATGAGACTGAAAATGCTTGGTATGCCTCAATACCAGTTGAAGTAGGTGTTGAAATAACTAAAACGGGAAAGGAGAGCAAATATATTATTTATGGTGAAAGGAAAAATATACAAGTTGAATTGCCTAAAGGTAATAAAGTGGCTTCAATCGACTTAGGCATAAATAATTTGGCAAGTGTAGTATTAAACGATGGCACATGGTTTCTCTAAAAAGGTGTTAGGACTAAGGAGGACTATATTTTTACTTAGAAAAGAAGATAGCACAAGTACAATCCTTAGCAGATAATACAAAAAACCTTGGCGAATATGAAGCATATGATGAATTATTAAGAGAGAAGAAAAGGCTTTTTAAGAAATTAATGAGAAGGCTTTTTCACTTGTATAGGAATTTAGCATCTCACCTAATGAAGAGGTTACATGAATTAGGTGTTTCAACCATTTACTTAGGTTACCCGTTTAACATCGCACAAGATAAAGGAAACAAATTTACAGTAAATATATGGTCTTACCGTAAATTAATTAATGCAATTGAACTTAAAGCACAAGAATATAGCATTAAAGTATATGAAGTTATAGAATATAATACCTCAAAGTATTGTGCTTATCATAATGTAGAGGTTAAAAGAGGACCAAGGGGAGTCATAAGTTGTCCATTAAAACATAAACTTCATTCCGATTTAAATGGGGCTTTAAACACATTAAAGAAAGCAACAGGTAAAGTCTTATCAACAATAAAGAAACCCCTATCTTTTATTGTAGATCATAATATAGTAGCACCCGTAAAAGGGGTGTAACCCTTAAGACCTCAGGGAACCCTCGCCCTTAAGGGCGTGGAGGAGGTCAGAAAGATTATCTAATGCGTAAAAAACATTATCTCTATTTATTCCTTCTATTTCGATTTTTTTAAATCTTGCTTTTACTCCATAAAAATAAACTTCATTAATAGGCGTCCCTTCCAAGGCTAAAATTGCGTTTAGGGGCTCCATTGGAGGGGATGCATAGAAATTTCCAGTAAGCAATATATGCTCAATATAGTCGTCTTTAATTTTTGCATTTAAGTTAATGAAAAATCCATTATTATTTGATGAAGAATAAATGTTATAAGTTTTATTTCCATAAAGAATCCAACTATCTTTTAAATATGAATTAGCAATTTCTTGGGTTGGCTTAACATTTATTTTTTCTTCACTAACATTTTCTAATAATTGTTTTATACACCATTTAAAGTCTTCGGTATTATTATTTGTTATTATTTCAATTAATCCAACATTTCCTATCTTTGTTATACCGTACAAGAGTTTCTTATCTCTTGATATTGAGATTCCTCCATATGGATCATTTCCAGATATACATTTAGCTATATTTTTGGCTCTATCGTGAATTTTCTTAAGCGTTTCGATCCTGCTTGTCAAAATAGTTATATACTCATAGTCATCATAGAAGTTTATTTCAGGCCCTCCTGTTAACCTTCTATAAACTTCTCTCTTATTATTATATTTATAATATAGTCCTATAGAATTTCCAGCCTCTTTCAAATAAGTTAAAAAAATGTATGTAGAATCAACTTCTCTAAACAAATTTTTTATCATTTCTTCAGTAAATGCTTGGGCTTCGTTAAACTTTAGTTTCTCTTTATTTATAAAAAATTTTACAATCAAATTTCCACCAATTAATATTACACTTTAAGAGCTAATTAATTTATGTAATGCTTAATCCCGATACTTTCATTTTACCAGAATATACTTTATCGTATGATATAACATCATTACTAAAGCCTATTATTTTATTCAATAAATCTTTTATATTTCCCGATACTATAATTTCTCTAAACCCTCCATTTTTATCCCAAGAGACGTTGGCTGAGACGCTAAAATCTCCTGTATCAAAATTACTTGTGTGAACTCCTTGAACTTGGTCTATATATATTGCATCATTATCTTTAAAAGATTTTCCTTCGAATACTAAATTACTAGTTGAAATACTAGGTAATGAATTAAAGGATCGGAAAGCCGAATGCGTATTTTCCATATTAGCCTTTTTTGACCAATAAGTATTAGAAAGATACTTTATTAAAACACCATTTTTTATTATTTCAGCTTTTAAAGATGGTAGCCCTTCTCCATCAATCTCTCTTGACCAAGGTAAATAAGGTATTAATGGATCGTCTGTTATACTAATTTTTGATTCAAATGTATCATTCAACTTAAAAGGCGTTCTGTTTCTATAATAATTTTCCAAACTTATCCCAGAAGTAAGTAATGGAACTATAAGCTCATTTATGGCTTTCTGCGTAAATATAATATCTATATTCTTTTTATTATTTCTTTCAAATTTTCTTCTTTTTTTAGTTAGGTCTATTTTTAGAATTAAGTTATTTAATATATTCTCTATGTTAATCTTATTAAAGAATTTTGAAGATTCACCTTCATAGATTTCTGGGCCTACTTCTTCTCCGAGATAATTGGCAACACCTCCTATCCATATAAATGATGTTTTTGATTGTGAATCCAAACCAAGAGTGTTCTTAACTTCAATAGTTGTATATCCTGCAACAGCCCTTTGGTTAATAAAATTAACCTTATCAGAGATTGAATTCAATGATTCTATGTAGTATTTCAAATTATCAATTGGATTTAAGGTATTTTCATCAAATATCCCATCAACTTTAACTTTTTTTGAATCATAAGATAAAACATTAGCTTCATCTTCTTTTCCGGCATCAACGGAACTTATAGCTAAATCATATAGATCATCTGATATCTTATTTCCATAAGAAAAGCCTAGTTTTTTATTTTTTATAATTCTTAAGCCATAACCGTCTTCTTCGTATACCATACCATGTTGTTCCATTTTTTCTTTAGATATTTCATAGACTTTAATTTTTACGTGTAAAATTTCCGCTTCTATATTATCTTTGAAGGCGCGTTTTATTATATAATCTATATCTTTTTCATTCATTAGAACCACCTACCTTGATTTTCTCAACTTTTACATAAGGACCTCCAGTACCTACATATACACTTTGTCCCATTTTACCACAAATTCCTGGCCAGACATCAAAATCCTTTGAAATATCTGTAATTTGAGATAAAGTTTCTAGAGTATATCCTGCAATTCCAACATTTCTTAAAGGATATTTAATTTCTCCGTTTTCTATTTTATATCCTTCCTCTATACCAAATTGAAAAGTCCCATCGGGACTTGTTTGACCTCCAAGAACAGAATTCATCAGATATCCATCTTTTATATCTTCCATCATTTCATATAAGTCAGATTTTCCTGGTTTAAAATAGGTGTTTCTCATTCTAATTAATACGGTGCTTCTAAAATCTTCAGACCTGCCATTGCCTGATGGTAATTCATTTGTATATAGAGCATAAGTTCTATTGTTCATAAACTCATTAACTATACCATTCTCTATTATCTTTACTTCTCTACCTTCGACGCCTTCATCATCGTATGGTGTTATTCCGATAGCAGTAGGGTAATCCAAATATGGGGAATCGGAAACATTTACAATATCTTTAGATATTTTTTTACCTTTAAGCTTACTTAAAATGCCTGATATAGCAAGATCTGCTTCAGCTAAATGGCCTAATGCTTCATGAGCGAAAACTCCACTCACTTCTGGAGATAAAATAACTTTTGCTTCTCCAGCTTTAGCCGGTTTTCCTTTTAGCTGCATAGATACCTTATTTAACAGCTTGTTTATAGATTCATTTATATCAAAAACTTCCAAAGGGTACCCCAAATATGTTGATAAAGAAATATGGGAGCTTACATTTATGTCGTTTTCTCTAGCTACTGCAGAAATTGATAATGATGATATTTTATATTTTGTTTCGATATCTCTACCATCGCTGCTTAAATAAAATTTTTCAACAGAATTTTCAGAATACCTTACATTAATTGACTTAATCCTTTTCTCAGCATTAAGTATTTCTTCTTTGATTTTTGATAAGTCTTCAATGATTTCTTTAGCTTTTTTGTTATTTGGATGCTTTTCTTTTATAATGACTTTGTCTTTTTTTGGTTTAAGCCTATAAACATTTGTTTCTCCATTACCTATGGCTAATGATAGTACGTCTTTTAAATCAATAATATTTAAGTTTGTTGTAAATTTATAACCAAAATTTCCTTTATATAATGCTCTTACCGCATAGCCTTCTGATATTCCATTATTAGAAATTATGTTTCTTATTTCACTGCTATTAGCAACTAGCGTTTTACTTTTCATGTATCTTATATCTGCAAAATCTGCTCCCATAGATAAAAGGGAATTTAACTTTTCCTCCAATCTAATCACTAATAATATAGAAAATAAAGTAAAAATATAAAGTTTTATTGTTTAGTATCTCTTTTTATAAGAAGGTTTTCTACCATAACCTCCATAACTTCTTCTTTCTTCTTCGACTACCCTATCTGACATATTGTTATTAGTATTTACATTTTCTATTTCTTTTTCAGATACGGTTATAGAACCATTATTTTTATTTAATGATAATCTCATGCTTCCTTTAAATGTTGAAACAAAGGCGTTTTGAATTTTTATCGTTTCTCCTTCCTTTACTTTATTTACAGAGTTATCCCATAGAGTCATAATTATTGTACCGCTCTCGTCTCCAACCAATACATCAGAAACCTTATGCGACATACCATCTTTACCGAAAACATTCCTGGGTTCCGATATTTTTATGACCTTTACACTTATTTCCTCAACAGCGCTTTTAGGCGCTAATTCATTTACTTTCAATTCTTTCGCCAATTATTAGTTAAAACCTCTGTTAATAAATTAACATGAAGATCATCTTGGTATCCTTTCAATGGTCTTAAATACAAATACATTTGTCAATAGTATAAGAGCAGCAACTATATATGTTAGCCCAAAACCCATGTATCTAGCCATATAACCAGATATGAATGAACCAAATGTGGTAGCTATACCTGTTAAAGTGCTATAGACTCCTAAAGTAGAGCCTTCTTTACCGCTTCTGGCTATTTCAAAAATCATTATACTAGTTGAAGTGTAAAATATGGAAAAGGCTATACCTGCAGCTAATGGATAGAAAATTACTCCTGTTAATATAAGTGAAATTTTATTAGCTATTAATACTGTTAATAACCCTATCATGAAGTATGAAGAACCTCTTAATAATAGAGACATCCAAGAACTTTTAGCCTTACCAAACCTATTAATGATTTTAGGTGAAATATAATAAGAAATAATTTGGAAAACCATTCCTATAGAAAATATCATTAATACTAAGCTATTTGAAAGACCACCTGTTTTAAGGCCTGCTGGATATTCTGTGTTAAATATACCTGATGCTATATAAAATAGGAACATACCTATATATAGTAAAGGGACATAAGCTGATGGTAGTGATTTCAATCTAGACAAAGAAAATATTTTAAATGAATGCTTGGAAGGCAAGTGAATAAAAATTGTTGGGATCTGTTTCAATCTGATTAAGAAAGATTCCAAATTATGAAGTAAAGCAGTTCTTTCTATATGTAATTCAGGTTTAGGTACAAAATATAATGATAAACCGAATGACATGAGAACTAGAAATCCCATTATTAGCAATATCTCATTGATTTTAAAATAAAAAGCTAAAATAGATGAACTGATTAAGCCAATTAAATATCCGATCGAAGACAAATAATTTAGCTTAGCATATGCAGGTGTCCATAAGTCTTTTCTCACGGTGCTCATTATTAGTAAAGATATAGGAGTCGCGCTAGCTGAGCTTAAAAAAGCCAACAATGAGTATATTAATTCTATAGATTCAATAGATTTGACGTATGATATGAGAAGTAACGATATCCCTACTGTTAAAAAGCTTATCAGTATCTGCTTTTTCCTATCGAAATAATCAGCAGTAAACCCCCATATTAGGGAACCTATTATACTAGTTAAGTTTGCTAATGAAATTGTATAAGCTACATCTATTACATTGCCTCCTAGTTTTAAAATTTGCAATGTAATTAATGTTGATAACGGTCCCATGGCTACGTTGTATGGTATGAAGCTGTACATCCAATTGTCTTTATATAGTTTAATACCCACCCTCCCACCCTACTTAATTTTAGTACTTTTACAAGGAGTATATTGGTTTTATTATATTTTTTAGCATAAAAGTTATAGGCTTGACACTTTAAAAGTTGCGTATTATATTTTTATTTTTAGGGTTTAAGATAAAAGTTTATAGAGTATATATTTTTATTTTTCGATTATTTAAAAATATTTGCATTTAGATAAAAGCTTTTGATTTATAAAAACTAAATGGTGAATAACATGACCCTAAGAGTATGGATTGAGCCTAGGGATAATTGCATAGCTGATATGGTGTGTGTAAGTCTTTGTGGAGACGTATTTGAGATGTCAGATGTAGATGGGAAGTCAAATGTAATTGCAAAGTGGAGAAAAGACGCTAATAATATATCAGAGGGATTTGTACCAGATGATTTGAAAGATTGCATAGATGCCGCTGTTCAAAGTTGCCCAACTCAAATTATACACAGTGAAATATCTCAAGAAGTTATTCAACCGCAAGCAGCTTAATTAAAACCTTTTTGAAATAAAAATAAATATCACAGAATTTATATATATTCTGGGATATATTTTGGACAATATACTCGGAAAATACAAAGATGGAGGTATTAATTATACCTTTAGATATGCAAGCAAAGAAGATAAAAGAAAAATAATAGAATTTTATGAATCAATGGACAATGAATCAATATACTTTAGGTTTCTAAGCTTTTATAGAGATTTTTCATCTCATGTTGAAAAAATATTCGGAGAAAAAAACAAGTACGGATTTGCAGTAATAGGAGAGGATGAAGAAAAAAATATAGCTGCATTGGGTGAAAATTTTTCATATAGTATTGAAAGTGCCGAGCTTGCTTTTATAGTTAGCCCTCAACATAGAAAAAGAGGTTTAGGAACTATAGTAGCAGCATTTTTAATTTTAGGCTCATATATTAGAGGTATTAAGATTATGGAAGCTTATTTTCATGCAGAAAATTCACCAGCTTATAAAATTGGATTGAAAATGGGATTAAATATGGAATTCGAAGAAGATGTTTATCATGGAAAGGCGCCCTTAGAAAAAATTTATAAAATAGCATTAAATTATTTAAAAGATAAAAAAGTAGAGCTATATATAAATATTAAGTAATAGATTAAATGCAGCTATATTATTTTTAGATGTGGGGTGTATTATGGTTAAGATATCTATGTTTTCAGGCGGAAAAGACGGTCTTAGAGCAGCACAATTGGAATGGCCGATTGATGTTTTTTTATTTTTGATCTATGAATTTCCAGAACCAAGCCCTCACATAGTTAACTTGCAATCTACAATTGCTTCAGCTTCAGCTATTGGAGTCCCAATAATTGTTAAAAGGCTTCATAAAGGGAAGGAATTTAATGAAACTGTAGAACTGCTAAAAAAGCTTAATGTTGATACATTGGTTGCAGGGGATGTCTATGTTGAGGATCATTTAAAATATATGGAAAAGTTAGTAAATGAGGCAGGGGCTAAGCTTAAAGAGCCTTTGTGGGGTCAAGATACGCTAGAAATTCTTATGAAGGATATAAATGAAAATTATTTATTTAAAGTTTTGGGAGCAAGACCTAAAAAATTGAGAGAAAGCGTTGGAAAGGTTATTGACAAAAGCAATATAGATTGGTTTATTGATTTAGCAAAAAAAGATAATGCGGATCCTTTAGGAGAAAATGGGGAATACCATACCATAGTTTTGAGTAGCCCTTTACATAGAGAGAAGTTTAAAGTTGTTGATATTACTATTAAGGAACTAGAATGCTGTAGGATTTTATTGACGAGCAGTTATTTTAATCAAATAGAATATTTTTGAAAGTTAGAATATTAATTTTTAGTGGGAAAAGTTTATATACTTAAACAATAAGTGAGAACAAAGAGAGGTGTTCGTAATTGTCGACGCACTCGTGGTTGATAGCGTTCCAGATAGGTTAGTTTTTTTGTTAAGGAATAACGGTGTTAAAGTAAATTATAATCCTGGTATTTCTCGGGAAGAAATTATTAAGGTTTTAAATAATTATGATATACTTGTATTCAGAAGCAGGTTGAAAATAGACAAAGAAATAATAGATAGCTCAAATAGATTAAAATATTTAGCTAGGTTTGGAGTAGGTTTGGATAATGTAGATATTGAATATGCAATGAAAAAGGGCATAAAAATTATAAATGCGCCAAATGCACCAAGCAAAAGTGTTGCTCAATTAATTATATCAATGATATTTATTTTAGAAAGAAAACTATACAAAATAATCGATTCAGTAAAAAATGGAGAATGGCCTAAAGGAAAAATTATAGGTAATGAAGTAGATGGAAAAACTCTAGGAATAATAGGTTTTGGAAGAATTGGTAGAGTTACAGCAAGATATGCCTATCAGTTAGGCATGAAAATATTGGCAAACGATATTATAGATGTAAATCAAGAAGTTCAAAAGTATGAAGGTAAGCAGGTTTCATTAGATTATTTACTTCAAAATAGTGATATAATTTCATTAAGCGTCCCTTTAACTCCTTTAACTTATCATATGATAAATTATAAAACAATTTCTTTAATTAAAAACGATTCAATAATAATAAACACAAGCAGAGGAGAAGTTATAGATACAAAGGCATTATTAGATAGTTTAGACAAATTTAAAGGTATCGGATTGGATGTCTTGGAGCAAGAACCCCCTAAAGATGAAATATTTAGAAAATTAATTAAAAACGATAAAGTAATAGTAACATCACATATAGGTTCTGAGACTTTTGAAGCCATGGATAGGCTGACAGAAGAATTTGTTACAAATATTTTAAAGGAGGTTTCAAGTAAATGAAATACTTGACGCCAGGGCCAATACAACTTCCAAAGGATGTACTAAATCACATTAAAAATCAACCTTATTTTCATAGGTCTAGTGAATTTAAGGAAATTTTTTCATCAGTTATTGAAAAAATGGAAAAAATTGTTGGAGAGGAAGTTCTTATATTACCTGGAACAGGCACTTTTTCAATTGATACAATGGTGTATAATTACGTTAATCCCAATGAGGATGTTATATTAATAGATATAGGCGAATTTAGCAGAAGATTAGGCGAATCATTAATCTCAAGAAACGTCAAATTGCATATAATAAAAAGTGAAATTGGAGATGTTGTAACTCCAGATATAATTGAAGATTATAGTAAAAAGATTAATGATTTAAAGGCAATAGCTATGGTTCATAACGAAACTAGCCTAGGAGTTGCTAATAGGTATATAGAGAAGATACAAGATTTAGCTAAGTCATTAAATGCTATTTTGTTGGTAGATAGCGTATCTGGAATACCTGCTGAAAGAATAAGCAAAAATATCGATGTTATAGCAACAGCGTCACATAAAGCATTTATGTCAATTCCAGGAGCATCAATAATATTTTACAGTATTAAACCGAGGAATTTTGATAAATTACCGCCTAGTATGAATTTAAATAAATTTATTGATATGAAGAAAAGGCTTGAGACTCCATATACTCCACCAATAAATGTTATTATGGGCTTGGATTATTCAACAAACTACATTTTAAAAGTAGGCATTGATAAATATGCAGAAATGCATAAAGAGAGAACGGATTATTTAAGGAACCTAGTCAAATTAAAGCCCGTTGCAAAAGAAAAATTTGGTAGCAATACAGTATCAGCGTTTTATACAAATAATACCAAGGCTATAATAGAAAGCTTGAAAAACAAGGGATACACTATAGCATCAGGTATGGGAAACTTATCTAACAGCATTATTAGGATAGGGGTAATGGGGGATGTAAGTTTAGATGATGTAAAAAAGGTTGCGGAGGTAATTAATAATTATGATTGATAAAAGATGCAAACTTTGTTTAATCGAAAGTAGAGTTAGTGACTTGATTAGATTGGGGTATGATGATAAAATACCAGATCTATTAGAAGAAATTTCAAATAATTTAAAGACTGGCAAAAATAGAGATGAACTATTTGTTGATACTTTTAACTACATAAAGAAGTTGGTAAAAAATGAAGATCCTTATAAAAATTTAAAAAATAAGTTAAATAAAATTGGAAAAAAAGTTTCTTTATCAATAAGGGATGAGTTAATTAAAAATAATTGGGACGTAAACATGGCATTGAAATTTTCAGCAGCGGCTAATATATTAGACTCAAATGTTTTAGGCTATGAGCCTATTAATATAAATAATGCGTTATATGATGAACCCAAATTATTTGGTGATATAAATATACCAAAAAATGAAATTACATACTTGGTGTTAGATAATTCCGGAGAAGTCTATATTGATTTACTTTTAAAAGAATCTTTAATTAGAAATGGCTATAATGTTAGAACAGTGATGAGGAGAGAAAGCTATGAGATAGACGTTTCTATAAATGATGAAATAATTCCCGATATAGTTATAAACGGTAATTATTCACCATTAAGAAACATAAGTAATGGTTTTTTAATAGCAAAAGGTATTGCTAATTTAGAGGCTTATTTGTTTTCAGACCATAGGCTAAGAACTCTTCATTTGTTTAGAGCAAAATGCTTTGTTTTAGCAGATAAGTTTAACGTAAAGAAGAATACGCCAATAATAATAAACAGCGAAAATTTGTTAAAAATTTTTAAAACTTAATTATTTGTTAAAAATTTTTATTTATGCTTAAAGAGTTATAGTCTATTAGATTGCTTATTATCGCATGTTTAGGTTTTCAAAAAATAAAAATATGCGGCGGCCGGGATTCGAACCCGGGACCTCTGGCTTGGAAGGCCAGCGTCCTAATCCAGGCTAGACTACCGCCGCCCATACTATTGTTTAAAGTTAACCCGTTTTTATTTTTACTGGTTTTATATTGCACAATAAATCATTTAATTTATTATTGCATTTAAAAGCAATTTAGAGAAGGTCAGAAAAATTTTTCATTATTAAGATTTATAGGATTTTATATTATAAATAAATGCAAAATTAATTATATTTAATTTAATAAATTATAAACTTTCGCTCTTCAACTCTACCAGCAGGTTAATGATTTTTCATCTTTTTAATTTTTATAGCAACATCATATGGGTAGTATTGGTTATTTTCTATTAAACTCTTTCCGTCTGTACCCTTGGGGATAGGTAAGTCCATAGAAGATAAAATTGTAGGGGTAACATCATAATTTGATAGCGGATTTTTTAATTCCATTTTTTCATCTTTAATTTTATCTCCATAGGCTAGAAACACACCGTATATATGATGATTTGTTCTGATGTCTATTCTTAGTCTAGAAAAAGATAGCGGTTGCAAAGAAAAATCAAGGTAAATATTATTTGGAAACTTTGGCATTATAATTGCTGAGGGATATTCTGGATAAAAAGGTCCTCTAAACATTTTTTCACTTTTTATAATTTTGATATATTTTGAAGCCTCGTCTTTTTCAATTAATTTTATAAATATATCTCTTTCTTTATCATTTCTAAAATAGGTAACCCATACATCTGCCGGATCGTGCATATCATAAGACGGACTAAGCTTATCCATTTCAGTTTCATAGCCTTCCCAAGCCTCTTTTTGGCTTAACTTATAAAGTTCATTTCTTTCTCTAATAATGTTGAAATACCGTCTTACTATTGTTTTCTTTATAATAAATCTTATAGGTATATTGAAGTACAGTGATAACTTGTCATTTATAGTATAGAAGGCTGTAATGAGATCTTTTTCTCTCGTCTTTTTCTCTATTAATGGTATCAATGGGTTAGCGTAGTATCTATAAGCGCCAAGTCCATGATCGGAAACTATAAAAATATTTTGGCATTTGCGCATTAATTCGTAAAGCAAAGAATCTATCATTTCCCATATTTCTTTTGATTTTTTCTTAACATTTAAAACCTCGTGAGGATCTTTATGAAATGTTTGATCAGGGAAAGGCAAAATTATTGAAGCAAAGTCGTAATCTTTTTCTTCTAAGATTTTTTGTAGACCGTCAATATAAGATTTTGTTTTCTCATAAGGATTTAATGCAGGATTAAAATACTTTAAAAATTTTTTCAAAAAATCTGAATTGGTTTCAACTCTTGGAGCTATTAAGGTATCTGTTATCAAATCCAAATTTTTAGTATACCAATTTCCATTAATCGGCCAGGTTAAAGGGTAATTTATTGATAATGTGTTTAAACCTTTAAACGCAGTTATTTCAAAAATTCTAGGAAATTTGACATCAAAGCTTTGATAATATCTCCACATAGGTTTTCCGTTATAATTATAAATTTTTGTGAAACCCCATATTCCATGTTTTGCTGGATTGACACCTGTTGCTATGCTTGTCCATTCTATCGGTGTTACAGGTGGGATTGAAATTAAAGCATTTAATTGCCCATTTTTAATAATTTTTCTTAAGCTTTTAAGTTCAATTTTTATTAGCGCATTATTGAGTATTTGAGGGGATAGTCCATCAAGGCCAAGCATTATTGATTTCATTTTTACTTCCCTTTTCTTTTTAATATCAGCCATTTAAATTTTAATATTAAATATGATAATAAAAACAAAAACTTTGCCCTTTCTAGGGACATAAATTTTTAAAAAGATTAAATAAAGAATTTTCTTCTAGAGTAACATAGACAAATGTAACCCAATCCTAAGCAAACTTTGAAATAAGATTATAGCAATCATAGATATAAGTAATATGTTGAAGGTATTTCTTTGGTCTAAATATTAGAAACTGAATAGGCGACTTTTATTCACTACCTATGTAATGATGAAAATGAAAGCAATAAATTGCAAATCTATGAATTACATCTAAGAAACACTTTAGGGCATGGAAAAAGTTAAAGTGTTTATAAAGTGGAAAAATATTTAAGTGGGCACGATTTCTTTATATTTTAAAGAGAAGGTGAGTATATGAAAAGCGTTTCGAAAGGAATAATTGCAATAATAATTGTTGTAATAGTTATTATTGGTATTGGGGCTTACTTTGTAAGTCAAAAGAAGAAAACGGTCATAACATCAACTACCTCAACA
>Ga0080003_1001027_pt1 | contig 15914 bp, 14 predicted proteins | sample JossMetagenome_FD_69206 | JGI IMG/M metagenome (GOLD analysis project Ga0080003, IMG submission 69206) | Hot spring microbial communities from Joseph's Coat, Yellowstone National Park, USA - JC2_E (SPADES assembly) (version 2) | ecosystem: Environmental > Aquatic > Thermal springs > Hot (42-90C)...
GGGGAGTTCAGGTTCTTTAATTTTCAGGTCATTAACAAATTTCTTTATTGTATCCTTAATTTCCTTGTTAATTGGCTCGTTTTCAAACGTCCTGAGCTCATCTCCTAACGTGTCTTGTTAGGGAGTTACCCTGAATGTTATAATCCCTTTTTGCTCTTAAATGTTACAGATTATTACTTCAGTAGTCATGCCCGAGCCGAGAGTTATAATAAAAGTTATAATCCTATACGTTTATATTATACATATTTTAATAATAATATCAGAAAATATAACTTTTCTTTAAATACTCGTAGTCCGAAGTTTAAAATATAATAATACAAATATCTAATATAGAATATAATATAATAGAAATGCTAAAGGTTGCTGTTCACGTTTTTCTATCCCCCCTTGCCCCTTATCTTAACTATCTTAACTTACTTAACTTCCTTAACTGGGTCCACTCATGGTTTATTCCGATATCCTATTGAGTATCATGGCGTTCTAAATTAATAACATTCCCCCTGACGCAATGGACGAGATCCTCGCAGTCATATTGAAATCGCTCAGAGAAAGTGGAAAGTTCGATGACTTGAGAAGACTGGTTTCAAGAAACGGGAGATAATGTCAGGCCTGCACAGTCTAAAAATTAATTAACAAATTACTGGATAAATGCTAAAATAAATGGTCAAATTTGCGAGATAAGGGATCAGGTAGCGTAATTTATCGTCCTGACTCCCATACCCTCTTAAAACTCTCATGAAAAGGCACTTTTCTTTCAGATTTAAGGTAATACGTCCTTAACCCTCCAGGGAAAGGATAATTTAATTATTCTATATAGAAAATAATAAAACATTTAGTGTTCAATCCTGGTTTTCTGGGCACAATCGTGGAATAGTTCTGGAGATGATCTGGAGATATATGGAGATGAGACTGTCCCATTTCCGGAAACCCTGAATTATACGCTAAATTTAGCATATCAGGAGAATCTGGAGATGTCTGGAGATAAAGTATGTTTTCCAGATCCAGAGAGTGCACCCATAACTACCTATTATCCTCATTCTCCAGATATCCCGACCTATCAAAAAGCACTATTCTTACATGTATATATTCAGTTGTGGCCTCTTAGGAAAAATTTCCCCTCGAAAAACCTTCCCGCACATACGCGCATGTTATTGATATTAATATCAAACACGCGCGGGCGTGAGCTTGGAATTGACTACTTATGTGGAGCCTTGATCCAGTCATCCAGGTTCCCCTTTCTCAGATCTTGACTGAACGTCATCTCCCTTTTAATTGCCCACTTAGGTGGGCAGCGGGGAAATTTCATAAATTCCTAAACGATTAGGGGTGTTGAAACCGGACGGTTTTAACACACCCCCTTTCCCGTTTCCTTAGTATAATTCTTAGTTATCAGGGGAAAATAAATTTATTTTCTCATTATTATACAGACAGCTAATGAAAGAAAAATCCTGAAAATTGGTTAAACACAGATATATATTTCATATTACTAAGGGCTTGTGATTCGTTCATCCTTTTCTTGTTATTAGTCCATTATCACTTTGTTGTTTTTCATGAATGCTAAAGTGTCATAATCTATTCTTCCCATAAGAGCTTCATCAAGAAGGTTTGCCATGCAATTCTATGGCCCTCTCATGAATTTCCTCTCAATGATGAACATACCCCATGAAAGGATACATCCAGCCACTCCAAAGGAGGATGTACACATAGAATCATTCAATTCAATCCTGGAAAGAGAGGTCATTAGAAGGTTTGAGTTTGAGAGCTTTGAGGAAGTGGAATCCACAATTTCGAGATGTGTGGATTTCCATAACAATGAACGGTTGCACAGTGGAATAGGGTACATTAAACAAAAGGAGATGAATGAAAAATGTATGGAAAGGATTCAGGAAGCCTGAAATATTACAAGACAATAATGTCTCCAATTAGGGGACCTAACCATGATATACGTTGACGGTCTTACCAAGACTTTCGGAGGATTCATTGCTGTTGATGGGTTGACTTTTCAAGTGAAAGACGGTGAGATTTTTGGACTTTTAGGCCCGAATGGTGCCGGGAAGACAACTACAATAAGGATGCTTGCATGTCTCATCTCAAGGACGAGTGGAGACGCAAGAATTGACAATCTTTCAATAAGCAGTAAAGAAGATTCAATGAAGATTAGGAGAATTATCGGACTGGTAGCAGAGAACGTTGGCCTTTACGAGGAGCTTAGCGCATACGGTAATATAGACTTTTATGGAAAACTTTACAGAATTCCTGAAAACCGCGTAAAGAAAATATAAGACACTTGTTGGAAGAGCTTGGCCTCTGGGAAGTTAAAGACAGGCCAGTCGGAACGTTCTCAAAAGGGATGAAACAAAAGGTTGCCATTGCCAGAGCTCTTGTGCACGATCCAAAGATCCTCTTCTTTGACGAGCCCACGGCTAACCTGGACCCAGAAGCAGCCAAGGTGGTACGGGATTCTATCCTAAACATGAAAAAGGAAGGGAAGACCATATTCGTCAACACGCATAATTTGGATGAAGCTCAGAGGATCTGCGATACTATTGGGATACTGAAGACAAAACTCGTTGCCATAGGATCACCAGAATATTTAAAGGAAACATTGCAGAAAGGCAAAACTGTTATTGAACTTGAAAAAGTCACAGACGTAATCGTTTCAGCAATAAAGGCTGTTTCATCTGCTAACTTAGAGGTTGATGGGAGAAGATTGGTCATAGACGTCATTGATCCTCAGACCGAAAATCCAGTCTTGATCCAGGCAATAACATCGGTTGGGGGCAAAGTAGTAGCAGTGAACCAACTTTCACCTACCATGGAAGAAGTTTACCTCAAGGCAGTGAGGGGGAAAGGATGAGCCTAAGCAATGCATGGATAATTACTCAGAAGGAGTTTGCTATAATACGACTGAAGAAGACTATGATTTATTTTTACGCAGTTCTTCCTCTGGCACTGTCATTTGGCCTTCCTTTATTAATTTGGCATGTGATAAATGTTGCTTCTATAAGGGCTACCGATATGCATTACATATCAGGACTTTTGAACGCCTTTGAATTCTTTTTTGCAATTATCGCAGTAATACTTTCTTCCTATACTGCTGCATACAGCATAGTTGGTGAAAAAATACAGAAAAGTCTCGAACCGCTACTTTCTACGCTTGTCTCAGATCAGGAAATTATTCTTGGTAAGGCTCTTTCTGCTTTCATCCCATCATTTGCAGCAGTATTATTGGCAAACTTAATTTACATGACATTGATGAATAGGGTTACATACAATCTCCTTGGGTATTCTTATTATCCTAACTTATCGGCAGTCATCGTACTTCTTCTTCTGGTACCTGTTGGGATTATCCTTTCCATAGAAATTAGCACAATATCCTCATCGAGAGTTACTGATCCCCGTAGCGCTTACCAGCTTTCCATGGTCGCCTTCATCCCATTCTTTACCGTCTACGTTTTGACTGAGATCAGTGTGATTTCCCTTACAAGCATGACCCTGCTGATTATATCAGGTATTGTAGCGGCAGTTGACGTTCTAATGTATCCCTTGGTGATTAAAACGTTCAGTCGAGAAATGATTCTTACAACCTGGAAGTGAGAAAACTTTTGCCCAGATATACCAACTTAGTTTTCAAAGGCTGATTCTGGTTCGGTTCAGGGTTATTGCATTCACAATGGTCCTGTTTGCAATCCAGGGTAATCACATGTCCAGCAGGCCAGTGTGGAAGGCCTGTGAGTTTGCTCCTAGTGATGTGATGCATCCATCTTGAATTTAATTTAACCACCTCATGCCCGCAGTTCTTGCAGATACCGAATTCCAAATGTTCCATAATTGAACCTCCTTTTCTTGTTATTTTATGAATTCATTATTAATACGCCTTTTGCAGCTTTCGCTGCACATTTGCTCAATAAAATGTCACTTATAAGTACTTCCTATTTGTTTTATGAGAAAACGTAGAGTTATTCCGTTAATCTTATAAAAGTTCATATTCTTCTCATTATTTAGCTGAAATGACCCTAGAATCTTACCACAACTAAATAGTTTGGTACCATTCTCTCAAATTCAGCCAGATTTTAGAAATCCTCATAAAATTGATAGTTCCAATTGATATAACTTACTCATTTGTTAACTTTAATCGCCATGCGGTAAGTATACAGACAAAATGCAATCAAGAGTTTTTACAGTAGGGACATAGAAGTGAAAAAACCAATCGGTAACTGTTGGTTCTTCAACAAGATTGGCATGGACGTAGTCGTTAAGCTTGGTATATATTTCAGAATAAATTATATCTCCAAAATAATTATTTTTAGGTTTTTTACCATTATGTTCAAAAGATTCTTTTACACACGAATTTATAGCATTTAATTTATCCTCCTGCATTTGATACTTTATTAATTTTTTCATTTCTGGAGTGTCTGGCCTTGAATATACAGCATAAATAGTTGCCTCATTCTCGCAGTACTTGCAGCGGGCAAATTCATTTCCCCAGTAACTCATTGCATTGGGGGTATAGAAAGCTAACTGAGAAAGTTTACATTTTAATTCAGGGGTTAGTTTTCCATTAATCCCAAGTTTCCCTTGTAAATCTTCGAGCAATCTATCTTTATGTTTATCGCATGCTCTTAATATGATATCATCATGGCCCATTAGCGTAAAATAGAACAATTTAGGAGAAAATGATTCTTTGGCATTCTCCTTCCAATTTTCTACATCCATTTTCATTAATTCTACAAGGAACTCATCCAATAATCTTTCCAACATTTCATTTTTATTAATGTTACTTGATAATTTCTTATTGAGCCCAAACTCTTCAATAATCTCGTCATAAAATTTGCGGGATAATTCATGCACTGTTTCTTTCACCAATCTTTCTACGTCTCCCTTTTTGACCACAAGGTCTGATAAGACTAATCTATCAAAATTTTTAAAAGTACTCATTTTGCCCCAGTAGCCGGAAAGAATGGCATTTGCCATTGGATTGATATCTTCATCGCTTTCTGCGCTGCCTCCGGGCCAGGAGGATATAGTAAAAAGTCCCAAAAAAATGAGATCTAAGGTAGCTCTAATTTCTCTTAAGGAATATTTGATGTAGTCTTCTCCCGCCAATTTTATTGAAATGGCCAGCTCGCTAAAAATATCTGCAAATAGGAGCCCGAAAAATTCTTCAGTTTTCCCCTTATCAGGCTTTTCTTTAATAGAATTTAAAAAGCTAGCATATCTTTCATTGAGTCGCTTTAGAAATTCAATAGCTTCACGAATTTTTTTATTACGTTTATTCGGTACATTAAAGATCTTATAAAAATCTGAGATTTTTAACCCTCTCTTCATCCATTCTATAGATTTTTTGATATCTTGATTTTCTCTCATTTGTAACACTTTGTTTTCTTACAAAATTTCAAATTGTTATCCCTATTTAATCCTTTTTCTGGTTATAGCGAGGATTCCGAATCTTTAGAAAAATTTCCAGGATTATTGCCCGGTAATGTCTAAATAGTCGGGTCTTAAATATTAGAAACTTATTAAAAATACATTGGTGAGCTAATGGCAGACGGTGAAGATTGGAGTTATATTTTGAATAAATTTATCTTGCAAGCAAAAACGGGTGATCTTAAGACCTCAGGATATCCAAAGGACTTTAATGGACTTACGCTAAAAATTTCATTTGGTATGGGGGCGTTAGCTAAAGTTCCTTGGATTGCATTTCTTGCCCAAAATATGAAAGTCAGTAATGGTATATATCCTTGCTATCTGTATTACAAAGAAAAAGATTTACTTATATTGGCTTACGGTATAAGCGAAACTAATGATTCAGAAATTTCTTGGCCAGTTGAAGTAATAAATTCTGCTAAAACAATTGCATCTTATCTCAAGGAAGAGGTGCCACGATATGGGAATTCTTTTGTTTTTAAGGCTTATAGAATCGAGAAAAAAGAGAATAAAATATCTTTTATCTACGTAGACTCTGATAAGGAAGCTACTAAGATAGACCTAGAATCTGATCTTAATAGTCTACTCAATTATTATTATAATGTTTTATCAATACCACAAAATATAGAAAAAAGTACCAGTTCATTTACGACGTTTACGTTAGAGGACGAATTAGAAGATTTTCTAATTAGAAATTGGGATAAAACTCAACTAGGCAAAAAATACTCGTTAATTATAGAGGATGGGGAACTTAAAAGTCAGCAATACAAAACAGAAGTAGGGTCTATAGATATCCTCGTAAAGGATAAAAACAAGGGAAACGATGTGGTAATAGAATTAAAGCGCAATCAAACCAGTGATGACACAGTTGGTCAAGTATTGAGATACATGGGTTGGGTAAGTCAAAAATTGGAAGATAACAACGTAAGAGGACTGATAATCGCCGGTCAATACGATAAAAAATTAGACTACGCATTAAAAATGATAAAGAACGTTGATGTAATATTATACGAAATAGATTTTAAGTTCAAGGATTTTAAAGGTGATATAAACTAAATTAAAAGCATCTGAAAAAATAAAAGAAGGTTCATGGTACTATCAAATAGAATTTCCAATATCTAGCTGGATTTGAGAGAATCAACATTGTTGTTTCAACAAAAGAAGATTAGGGAGTGAAAGATAATTAAAATTTATAAGGCAATAAATCAATGTGTATATTGTGGATAACGACACAACTGTGAACGAACTAAAGGACCTGGTAAAACGATTTTGTGCAGAAAGGAATTGGGACCAGTTCCATAATCCAAAGGATCTTGCGATTGGAATAATTACTGAGGCGGGTGAACTTCTGGATATTTTCAGGTTCAAGAGGGACGATGAAATAACACAGATGATGATTAATCCAGAGAAGAGAACTGCAATAGGTGAAGAATTAGCCGATGTTCTCTATTTCGTCCTAAGGTTCGCACAGATGAATAATTTTGATCTTTCAGACGAACTTGAAAGGAAAATAGAGAAAAATAACGAACGATATCCAGTGAAGAAATCAAGGAATTCAAATAAAAAATATAATGAAATATAATCCAATTTTAAAATGTCATTTTTAAATAGATTGCTACGGCCTAATTATCTCGAAGAACACTATATTTTCCCATGGTACATATGCGATAGGATTCCCTGACCTTTCATCATCATATAGAACGAGTCCATCACCAACCCCGATATTTCTACTGAAATGTCAGAAATTAAAAGGATTCCCGCGAAACTTGAATCAGGATGCTTTAAAGTGGTTTTGAATAAGGTCAGGAATTTCGACAAAATTATCAGGTACGTGATGTATTTCACTAAAATATTGAGGGATTAACCAATTTAGAAACATTCTTTATATTGTAGGTCTTAATCAATTATGTCTATAGAGGATGAATGGAAGAATAATCTTAATGAATGGAAGAAAACCAAAAGGAAAGATTGGGATCAATATGACGAATCAATAAAGAAGTACAATGAGGCCAGAGAAAAATTGCAAGCGATTCCTTCAGTTGATAAATTTGTAGATGAAATAAGACAAATACTGCATTTACAAGAAAACAGTGCTGAAGATTACAGTGAGAAAATTAAGCAGATATTTAGCCAGAAGAGTGAGTCTTCTTGGGAGAAAGGCAAGGGAGAAGAAAGGATGAAAAATGGTATCAATGATTACGTAAAATTTCTGGACGAAGCTTTTAAACTCAATGATGCAGCAAAGAATGATATCTCTGATTATTTGGATAAATTAAACGACAAAATACTACCGGTCTTGAAGATACCATATTCTATAAGGGGTGCAGGAGGAATAGAGTTTAAAATTATTAATGGAAACAAATACATAAAATTACTGAAACTTATAGACGATATAAGAAATGACAGGAGGGATGAACTTCGTAAGTACAAGAAATTTACGCGTGCTGATCTAGAGAAAAAACAAGTATCTTATACTGATAATGACTATATATTTGGCCTTAGTAATGCTGTCTTTGAACTTTACGGGATAGCCAACCTCCACCTAGATGGTGTATATATCTACAATTCCAAAGTAAAATTGGATAATTTTGGATATCACGTTAATAAGGTCTCTACTTTTGCAGATTTGTTTGATCTATTTGATAAATATGACAAATTCGTTAATGAACTTTATCGGGACTTTTACATAACATCAAATGATGATTACCTGAAGAAGATTACATCACCATTGGAAAATAGCGCAAAGGTGAATATACTCAAGCACATAGAGGTTGACCAATTCTTCAATTGTTACGGTCACACAAAGAGTTTAAAGCGAGGACTCAATGCCTCGAATAAGGAAAAAGAAAACGAGGATATATCATCCAAAAATAATGAAGGCAATGGGGCTGGTAATAATAATTCTATTCGCAAAAATTTCATCCTTCACGGTCCTGTCGGAACTGGGAAAACTTATATTGCACAGAAATTGGCGATAGGTATTGTAAGCAATAAGGTGAATAGTCTGGAGGATATTGAAAATGTTCTGAACAATGTGAAAATTCTTGAGGATCTGTCAGATGCAAAAATTGACAGTAAATTGATAAAGAAGGTCACCTTTCATCAATCATATGGATACGAAGATTTCATAGAAGGCCTTAAAGCAAAAACAGAAGATGGGACCATAAAATATAATGTTGAGCCAGGTTTTTTCAGAAAAATATGTGAAGAAGCAGATAAGGACAAAAATAACAGATACGTCCTCATAATAGATGAAATAAATAGAGGAGATATATCAAGAATATTTGGTGAGCTTATAACACTACTAGATGAAGATAAGAGAAAAGGCAGGGAAAATGAGATTTCTGTGACCCTACCATACTCTGGTGAGCAATTCTCTGTTCCAGATAATTTATATATAATAGGAACGATGAATGATTCTGACAAGAGCATATCACTCATTGACGTTGCGCTAAGAAGAAGGTTCGTCTTCTTTAATGTTCCTCCCAATTCAGAATTACTTGGGGAATGGATGTCGAATTATTCTAAGAAAAATGAGGTGATTAAGAGTTTCGAAGTGCTCAATAGAAGGATAACAGAAAACAAGGGCGAAGATTTTCAGATAGGGCATGCTTTTTTCGCGACCCTTACAAAATCACCAAAGGATGAAAAAGAAATTGAGAAAGAACTCTTGCACATATTCAAATACAGGATATTCCCCCTGCTAAGAGAATTGTTTTACAGAGAGGATGCACTGTTTAAAAAGGTTCTAAATGAAAAATTTTTAAAAAATGATAACAACCCAATCGAGTTAAATAAAGATGTTTTGAATTCCCCCGAAAAATTCATAGAAGAACTCATAGGACTGGGTGGAGATTCTGATTAATTTCCAAAAAAGTTGCGTGGATGTTATTGAGAATGAAGAAACTTTAGAACCGGTGGAACTGGTTAAGGAAATACATAAGTTAGCCGGAAGAACAGAATATTTGGACAAAATCTTGGTGGCTAGGGACAATTACTTCAAATTTAAGCATCATGTTGGTATTATAGAAACGGACAAGTATAGGGTAAGGGTACTTCCAAAGATCTGGAGGGATAATTGTCCTGGTAGAGATTGCGCTAGAAATTTAGTTAAACTACTACTTTACGCATTCTCCGGCGGAATGATAACACTGCCAGAAACCCAAATTTCATCAGAAATAAATGATCTTGATCTCTATGAACTTTTAATCAGGCTTTATGCGAGTACACTTGAGGACCAGCTTTCCATGGGTGCCTACAGAATGTATAACCGTTACGAGGAGGAGAGCCGTTACCTTAAAGGTAAATTAAACCTTGAGAAACAGCTCAGGAAGATTGACCAGTCAAGATTTGACATCTCCTCATTCAGATTTTCCGGGGACAACGACCTGAATAGATTTTTTGTCTATGCGACGGATCGTTTCTTGCAGATGACCAGAGATACATTGAATTCGGCGATTTTGTCCTCAATAAAGCTACGTTTTGATCCCGAAGAGGTATCAAACGTTATTCCAAAGGATAACGTCAACTTTAACAGGCTTAATGAGAGGTTCCAAGTTCCCTATACATATGCGAAACTAGTGCTGGACGGGTTGATCCCATTACCAGATAGCGATGATAGATCCCTTATGATGATGTTTGATATGAATGTTGTATTTGAGGAATTCTTCGCCACATTTCTCAGTAGAAATGAAAAAACAATCTTCAAGGGAAGCGAGTCGGCAAAAATAATTAAACCGGATTTAAGTAGAAATTTTATTTACAAAAATAAAGGGGGGAGGGAACATCCTATTAGGTATACAAAGCCTGATGTAATAGTCCAAAGTGGGAGTTTAAAATTCATATTCGATACTAAATATAAGATCCTCAAAAAACCAGAAATTAGTGAGGACTTAGATGAGGGAACTGATGATATAAGGAAGATCAGTGCTGGGGACCTTTATCAGATGTTTACCTATTCCGAGATATATAACTCCAAGGGGATCATCTTAGTATTTCCCGGAAGTGAAAGTAAACTAAGTGAACCTTATAGATTTAGGGAGGAGGGCAGATTTTTGTGGGTATATATGATAAACCTTGACCTTTCCGGCGCTGAATGGGAAATTGAGCTAGCAAACAAGCTCGGAGAAGACTTCAGTAAAATCAATAACAATGTTTGAACGGTCAAGAATAAGTCAATCCCATTAAGCCTCGGTATATATTAGAGGATTTCTAATATCTGGCCGAATTTGAGAGAATGGTACCAAATTATTTAGTTGTAGCACGCTTCTTAGGTCAACTCAACTAAATAAACAGGAGAATGCGACCTATTATAAGATTAACGGAATATCTCTACGTTTTAACTTATAGTGTAAAATAGCGGAGTTAAGGTTTAAATACTTTAAGCTTTTAAACTCCTAAATAAAAGGAATAAAAATGAATAATATGGAGAATCTAAGGGTATTTGAGAAAACGGACTATGCTCTAATTATCATCTCTATTAGTACCTTAATAATTGGAATATTATTGCTTAATGATTTGCCAATCCTCGCTGGAGCTTTCCTCGGCTTCAGTTTATCTGTAATCCCTCTTGTTATATACTCAGCATATGAACGCAAAGGACACAAAAAACGTCAAATAGAGCTTAAAAAAGAAATTGAAATTTTACAAAAACTAATTGATGATCAAATGATGCCAACTTACATGAATGCAATTAAGTTAGGCGAAACATTTGTGTCAAAGGGTGGTAAAGATCCAGTCACTTTAAGAACCCTTAATATTAGTGATAACGAATTTGTTGGAGCAAAACAATCTAACGACTATCAACCCATACTTGATATACTAAGGGCAAAGTACGGAGAGAAAGCTAGCGAGTCCTTTTTACTAGGATACCAATTAACTATATTATTATCTGATAAACCTCAAAATCTGATGGATGACATGACTGCTAAACTACTAAAGAACAGATTAGCACTACTTATTAACATACTTATTGATGAAGACCTAATAAATTCTACGAATAGAATGATAGACAGAATAATGAAGAAAGACCCAGTAGATAAAGAGACAAATCTGAATATTTTCTTCCTTGTACTTCTTGAGTATTTAACTATGCCAAATTGTAGAAATCAAAAAATTAGGCAATTTCTACTTGATGCACCATACCAAAAACATCTTGTCCCCCCTAATAAGAGTGAAAAGAGAGAAGAGGTTTTAATAAAGCTTTTAGAGGTAATTAAATCGCATGTCCAAGATGACCCTAATGTAAATTTATTTTATTTCATATTGAAAGATAATTCTGAAGGGGTAAAAAAGGCAATGGATGCCGGTGCTAATCCCGAGACTCGTGACACGGATATAATCAGAAAATATAAAATATTACTTGAAAAAGAATGCCCTAATGATCTTGAAAGGTTCAATAATATTGATGAAGGTTGTTAAGTTTCAACAGTGTTTTAACTTGTTTAAATCTTTCGGTTAAACTAAGCATAGTGTTGGCTTAGATTGTCACTTAGCGTTGTCAAGGTTGAGCAAAATTGAAAGTCATCATACATATAATATTCCAAAATCATATAGAGGATTTCTAATAACTGGCTGAATTTGAGAGAATGGTACCAAACTATTTAGTTGTAGCACGCTTCTTAGGTCAATTCAGCTAAACAAAGAGGAGAACATGAACTTTTATGATATTAACTGAATATCTCTACGTTTGACCTAAAATGTATAGAAATTGAGTTCTCTTCTGAAAGTTGGTTAAATATCATGGTAACAGAAAAGATTATCTTTCTATACGTTTTATGTTAAACGTGATAAGCCGAGACCTCATATTGAGTGAACATCCGATCATGAAATCAGGGGTCCGGATCCTCCGACCCTCAGAGTTCAAAACAATTAAAGGTAGGATAACGAACAGGGGAAAACAAATCCTAGTTGACGCTCTCTTGTTTACAGGCCTGCGCTATGAGGAAGCATTGAGGTTGAGGGGAAATCCAGACTGGTTCGACGGGAACTTTATTCACCTTCCGGAATGGGCCCAGCTAAAGGCAAAGAGAAAGCAGAGGGAGAGATGGGTGAGGCTGTCTATTCCTGGCAAGTACGTGATGAGAGAGTTTTTCTCTATAACCGTACCGTCCCGTATTGCTTTCGATAAATGGCTAGCCTATAATTTTCCACTGATTGAGGGACTGTCAGCGAAATCATTCAGGAAGACATGGGAGTCTTGGCTATTGTTTTCTTTTCCCGATAAGGCAATGGAAATAGCATTGAGTCAGGGGCATACAGAATTAACACAGTTAAGGCACTATGCAAACCTGCCATTCTTAGACAAGGATAGGGAAGAGATGAAGGAGTTTGTGGTGGGGTGGGCATGATAAAGGACCGATCTCACATCATTAACCGGAATAGACACGAGGAGGTTCATGGAGCAGGTGAAATGAATGAATTCGTGGTAGGACGAGCGTCATTGATTGGTTTCTTGCAAGAGATATGAGGGAGCTAAGCGACTTGAAACACTAATATATGTCTCAGATAACAGATAGGTTTAATAATAAATACTACGAATATTGTCGTTTCACAGATGATGGAGCGCCCAATTAAAATAAAAATAAAAATAAAATTACTCTTGGACTATAAATTTGTTACTTTCGAATTCTTTCATCTCGTCTGTTTCGAATCCTATATGCACAATGTAATAGTAAAAGCCTATCGAAACTACGAGGAAAATAAGATAGTCCCATGGATAGGTTATAGAATTTGTGCCTAAGGATCCAAAATATGATACAATCATGATTATTGCATTGTAAAAAACGGTCCAAGAAAGAGCCCTAGCTTCTCTAGAATAACCAGACCTAGAATAAAGCACAAAGTATCCCGCAATGGTAAGCACAGCGAGAATTCCCCAGTATAAGAAAAAGTTCCCCGGCATGATTGTAGCAAAGTAGGCACTTATTGCTAATCCTATCCAGTATATTGCAGAATACACACTAAGCTGTCTATTATTCAGTTTAAATATTTCTCTCCCCTTTTTGGCCATTAGGAATAGCGGTAAACCACCATCAACTATGTAAACTAGGTCCCTCACAATGGACCAACCCGTCCAATATACCAGCATTGATGCCAGTACGAAGGATAGAGGGAACAATACCGAACCAAATGGTGTTCTGAAGATTCTAGGAAAATTGGGCTTTGTCTTCCTTAATACTGCTGCAGTAACACCCGCTTGCATATAGGAATACACTCCAAAAGAAGAGGTTATACCTACAAGCAGATACCAGCTAGGAAACGGTAGTAAGAATAGAATCGCAATAATAAAACTTACTAATATTCCTATTGCTGGTGTCTTAAATCTCTTATCTACTTTCCCTAGGAATGTTGGAAGATAAGAAGATTTACTAAAGCCGTAGATACTTCTGGCTGCTGTACCACTATATACGCCCATTGCGGTAAAGGGTGATATTATAGCTATTGCTACAACTATCAGTGCAAACCCTACTAATATGTTTATCTTAGAAGCCAAGAATTCATAGTAAAATGGATTTCCCGTCCATTGAGAAGTATAAAGCCCGCTCCAGTTACCAACAGAAACGCCTGCAGCTGACCAGTTTATACCTCCGATAAATACTATTTGAAGTAAAATGTATAAAACCATACTCACTACAACAGCCCAGATTGTTGCAATCGGTAACGACTTAGAAGGATTTTTGGCCTCACCTGCAAAGTCCAGCCCTTGCCTAAATCCGGTGTAAGAATAGACAATTCCTGTCACTACCAGAGCTGAGAATACCGTGCCATAACCATATGGAGCAAAATGGCCTCTGAGGGCATATAAATTTTCCGGCCTGAAAATCAGGGCAAACCCAAACATAATCATCAGGATAATTACACCCACCTTTAAGATAGTTAAGCCTGCATTAATGTTTCCATAAATGTTAACACCTAGGTACTGCACTAGTGCGAAAAAGCCCATCAATCCTATAGCAACTAGTATTCCAAGCGTAGTTAGAATACCAAGATGGGGGTCATATAATTGCGGAGCAAATACACTGGCGAGTGTAATCATTCCGACTACTTCAACTGGCGGTCCAGCTATGGCTCCAACAAGATAGGTCCACCCTATCTGAAAATTTCCAGCTGACCCATGACTAAATATGTGATACCTAACCAGTGAGCCACTAAATGGAAACATAGTCCCTAGCTCAGTGAATACTATACCAAATATGATAAAGAATAACCCCGCTATAATCCACGTTACTAAAATTGCGGGACCTGAATATGCTGCACCTGAAAGAATAGCAAATAAGAATCCTGTTCCAAAAATTCCAGAAAATGATATAAAGAAAATCTGCCAAGTGTTAAGCGCCTTCTTTAACTTGACTTCTTCTCCCAAAGGCATATATTAACAATGTTTATTTCCCTATTTAAAATTTTATAGATACATGTTGAGGATTTCTAATAACTCCAATGTTTTACCAGAGTTTTTAGAAATCCTCATAATGCCAGTCAATAATCCTTGCCCTTCTTGATAATGTTCTGAAGTTTGGTATTTCATTGAGACATATGGCCTCTTTCATATCTGGATGATTTTTGAAGAATTTCTCCGTAGATCTTTATGATATCCCATATATCTGTATGATCAAAAGAATTTTCACAACAAGGGCATTGGAATACTTCCTCTTCCTGTCTCCAGAAATTATTTTATCTACCAAATCCATAATCACGAGGATATAAGTGGCTGTCATATCCCCACATTCATTTTTTCAATATAAATATCCGACATTAGTTGGACATTTTACAAAAGATGGGACACCCTAATATTTACTGATGAAGAATAGGGATTGAGTGGTTTAAAAAATTCCTGAATATCTTTTGCGGTATCTGGTTTAACGAATATTGAATCTATATTACAATAGGCAAAGTATCCCTTGTCCTCTGCTATTTTTTCAGCCATGGCTAACATCAATCTTGCAGAACCAGTTATAAGCGATGCCATTATTGGATTGAAGTATTGGCCTTGCTTTTCAATATTCTTGGTATAAAATGTAAAATTATCCAGTGAGTAAACATCTACACCCTCTTCTTTATCAAATGATTGAGAATTCTCTTCTATGTATATGCCGTAAGATGTTGCATTTGCAATTATTTTCAATATTAACTGTATCTGATCCCTATCCTTACGGTCAGATTGCTTGACCTTCATTCTTTCTTCTATAGCTTTCCTGATAAAGTCATCATTAGAGGATATCGTTATGCCAGATATTTTAACATCCTTCAAATTTTTCTGAATACCAATTGGAATGAAAGTTATGGCATCTACAATTTCTGGTTCTTTGCTTGTTAGTATTTTACTGTTCTGGAACTTATTCACTTATCATTACAAGTTATCACCTGAGAATAATCGAAATCCTTGATGACCTTGTGAATCTGTCTCGTATCTGTCCTTTCTATTTCAGGAATTCTAGTCAAATTGTCAAGTATTTTCAGATATTCTACTCTACTTTTATAAACCCCAA
>Ga0080003_1001028_pt1 | contig 15906 bp, 17 predicted proteins | sample JossMetagenome_FD_69206 | JGI IMG/M metagenome (GOLD analysis project Ga0080003, IMG submission 69206) | Hot spring microbial communities from Joseph's Coat, Yellowstone National Park, USA - JC2_E (SPADES assembly) (version 2) | ecosystem: Environmental > Aquatic > Thermal springs > Hot (42-90C)...
AAGCCTATGCTAGTAGTAGATACAACAAAAGACATAGGCAAGCTCTGACCTTTTTGTTTTTATTTTATTCGCTTTTCCTTCCTTTTTCTATCCTTTCTAATTGTTTTTCTATGCCTATAAGAAGGTCTATTATAAAACCTGCTATTATTGAGAGAATACCTGTTATAAAGAGCATAAATGCTATAAGCGATCTTCCTATAAGGGTAAATTCTCCTGTTGTAAAGAAGCTATATAATACATATAAGCCGAGAGCCAAGCCTGCTATTATGAATACTAGCCCTATGCCTCCGAATACAAGAAGCGGGCTGTAGTCTCTTACAAATCTTATCATTTGACCAACCACATTAACACCGTAAAAAAACTTTGATTTAGTAAGCTTAGATTCACCACTCTTTCTCTGATAATAATTAATTGGGACCTCAGCTATTTTATAACCTCTTTTTGCAAGCTCTATTGCAAATACTCCTGCTTGGCCAGCCCTGTATGGTTCTATATGCTTTACCGCCTCATACGCTTCCCTTCTCATTACAAAGAGTCCTACAAGAAAATCGTGTACATTTGTCTTGTAAAGTTTACTGAATATCATTGATATTAATCTGTTTCCAAATTTAATATACGGACTCATCGCCCCTTCCTGTATGTTATCCATTCTGTTGCCGAGTACAAGATCTGCTTTACCTTCTTCAATAAGCCTAATTCCCTCGAATATTCCATTAACATCATGTGTTCCATCACCATCAATACTTGCCAAGATAGAACCGTTTGCATACTTTAGACCGAGTATAACTGCTTTTTCAACCCCTCTGTCTTTCTGTCTTATCACCTTTACCTTTTTTGCAAGAAGCCTTTTCTCATATTCCTCGCTGCTTTTATCTACAATTATTATCTCTACATCCTTTAACCTGCTCCTAAGCTTGTCTATAATTTCAAATACTCCTTCCTCTTCTATTGTTGGTATTACAACACTTACCTTAGGCTTTTTCATGCAATCATTATTATTTTTCAAGCAAACTTTTAATTATATAAGCGAACTTAGCCTTTTTAGTGCTTCCTTCTTTTCATCATATTGAAGGTTTGCTTTGTCTAAGGCGAAGTTCATACTCTCTATTATAGAGTCATAATGCGCTTTGCTTATCCTGTATGGAGTGCCATCCTTGCCACCAACGTTGTATGCATACATTGCAGGATCCCTTGTTGCTAGCTCTTTATTGTAGATGAGGCTTGCTGTTATTGCAAGAGATTTTATTGTCTTCCTTCCAAGCCCGTTTACAAGAAGGAGCTCTTTATAGTTTTTTGGATCGATCTCGCTCGCTCTTCTTAGTGCCTCTATGCCACGCTCGCCCACATCTAGCTTAAGCCTTAGCGTGTGCCTCTCTGGGTAGCGTATTACATTGCTTTCAGCAAGTTCATGCAGTGCATCAACAAGGCCCTTTCTCGCCCAGTCGTTCTTGTAAAATGTAAGGTCAACGCTCTCTACCTTTTTATTTGCCTCTATACCTGAATGGGGTTCATTTGCAAAATCCTCTTCGTTAACCAGTTCTGAATTCCATTGGAACCTGATAGCCATATTACCTTTATTCTCCATAGCCTGTTGCACAACACCCCACTTTTTGTTTTTTGTGAAGATGAATGAGTGGTGATAAATTGCTATGTTATCATAGGTCATACTCCCATCAACCTTTGCTGAAAGCCTACTATATTCTATAAATTTTTCCTCACCATTTATCGAAAGCCTGTCAGCAAGTTCTGGTATCTCATTTGGCGTATTTGTGCCAGCCTTTCCTTTGCCTCCAGCTATAGCTATATCTCTGCTTTCTTTTAGTGCTTCCTTTAGCGCTGCCATAGTCACTGTTGTTGTACCGCTGCTGTGCCAATCATAGCCAAGAGCACACGCTAACGCCTGGAACCAGTTGGTATCAGTAAGCCTTGAGAGGAGCTCATCAGCACCATACTCGTCTATTATTGCATAGCTTATCCTTTCGCCTAGCCTAACCATTCTAGAGAATAGCCATCTAGGCGCTTTGCCGTTATGCAATGGTAAATATGTTAACCTGTGCACAATATTATCTAGTCAAATAAAAAGATAAGTTTAACTAAATTTCATGAAAGCCAAATTTGCCATATGCTGGTGCAAAAACAACACCACCAAGCTCCTCAGTTTTATACTTTTTCTCGCTTTCTCTAGTTATCTTTACAAGTTGCTGCACATCCTTTGAACCTATTGGAGCAATAGCAATTCCATTTATCTTTAATTGGTCTAGCACAATTTTTGGAAACTCAGGCATAGCGATACTATATATAATCCTATCATATGGTGCCCTTCCTGCGTAGCCTAAAGTACCATCTGATATTATAACTTCAACGTTTTTCGCCTTTATCTTATCTAGGTTTCTTTTTGCAAATTCAACAACAAACATATTGCCATCTAGTGATATGATAAGGCCTTTTTCACCTACGCAATAGCTTAATAATCCTGTTAACCAGCCACTTCCTGTGCCAACCTCTAGAACTTTATTTCCATCTTCTAGCTCGAGCTCCTCAAGCATTTCTGCTACCACTGATGGCTGCGATATTGTGGTTCCCTCTATGATAGGAATTGGTGCATCAACATATGCCTCATCTAAATGCTCATCTGTTACAAACAAATGCCTAGGCACACTCTCGAAAGCATTTATTACCTTTTCAGTTTTAAGTACACCTTCAGAAATAAGATAATTAATTAACATCCTCCTTCTTTCTTCAAACGAGTCCCGCTCCATACCTATTCCTTTTGCATGTTTATCTTTTTATTCTTTAGTATGGTAATGGCAATAATATCTTCAAAGAAGTAGTGCTCTTTTAGCTCACTCTTTATTCTATAGCCAAGTTCATCTATCTTTTTCCTTAGCGTATCAATATCGCTAAGTGAGCTCGCCAAAAGTATGATAGCACCGTTTTTCTTTAGATGAGGGGATGCTTCCTTGAGAAATCTTAAAGATACTTCTATGCCAGTTGGTCCACCATTCCAAGCCCTTTCAATTATTGGAAGATGTGCAGCTATGCTTCCCTTTAAATAAGGTGCGTTGAATATTATAAGGTCATATATACCCTTTATATTCTCAAAAAGGTCGCTTTTTAATATAGTGACATTTGTGCCGCTAAGCTTGTCCTTGTTAAGTATATAGTTCCTTTCAGCAAGCCTGCAAGCCCTCTTGCTTATGTCGCTCATAACAAGCTTTTTTGCATGAAAGTGCATAGCAGCATATAAGCCGAGTATTCCGCTTCCTGTGCCAATGTCAAGAATCTTTGGCTCACTAAGGTTCTTCAATGCCTTTATTGCTTTTATCGCAAGGAGCGAATCCTCTGCAGGCTTGTAAACATGTGCCTCTTCTTTTATCTCTAGCCCCTCAAGCTCCATAATAATATCTATACCTCAACAAATAAAAATTCGGCAAATAAAAAAGAAAAAGAAAAATAGGCAAAGAAAACAAAGGTCTAAGCAGCAGTTATGCCTCCTTTATCGCAGCTTTTATTTTTGCCATTGTTGCATCGTCGATTGTTTGCATATTGTGTGCTTTCTTAGCATGTTCAGCTATTTTCTTCAAAAGCTGCTCTTCGGTTTTTGCTTTTGCTACAAAGTCACAATCCATTCCTATATCCCTGCACGCAAAGCTTTTCATAAAACCACCATTTCCAATTGGATTGGTTAAAATATAAAAAATCAATCTAAATTTTGGCAAGGTTTTAAGCCTTTCCTATTTTTGGAAAAGACTATAAATATTCTTTCTTTGCTATATTAATGTGGTAGCATGCTATTCGAGGATGTTGCTAAATATTATGAAAAACTTGAATCCGTATCCTCAAGGCTTCAAATGATAGATATACTTACAGAGCTATTTAAAAAAGCTAAGAAAGAGGAGCTTAAAAAGCTAGTTTATATGACCCAGGGCATTTTAAGTCCGCCTTTTGAAGGTATAGAAATAGGTATGGCCGAGAAGCTGGTAGAAACTGCTATTGCAACAGCAACTGGCTTTACAAAAGAAGAAGTTGAGCAGGATTTCAAGAAGCGTGGCGACCTAGGAGAGACGGCAGAATACCTTATATCAAAAACAAAGTTAAAGAAACTTGCGTCAAGGAAATTTGAGGTTAGCGAAGTTTTTGATACGATGTATAAGATAGCAACAACAAGTGGAGAAGGCAGCCAAGAAGCTAAGATAAAGATGCTCGCAGAGCTTCTTGCAGCCTCATCGCCGCTAGAAGCAAGGTATATAGTCCGTTTTGCCCTAGGCACGCTGAGGCTTGGCGTGGGTGATGCAACAATACTAGAGGCTCTTTCAAAGCTTGTTACAGGCGAAAGAGCATTCAAGGAACAACTTGAGAACGCTTATAATATATGCAGTGATCTTGGCAAGGTTGCTGATGTTCTTGCAAAAGAAGGTATAAAAGGAATAGAAAACTTTAAGGTTCAGCTTTTTAGCCCAATAAGGCCTGCTCTTGCAGAAAGGCTGCCGACTGCAGAAGAGATACTTGAAAAGATGCATGGCAAGTGTGCTGTTGAAAGCAAGTACGATGGCTTGAGGGCTCAGGTGCATGTTGACAAGAAGAGCAAAAGGGTTGAGATCTTTTCTAGGAGGCTTGAGAGGCTAACGCCTATGTTCCCAGAAATAGCTAAGGCGGCGCTTGAGGAGCTTAATGCTGAGAGTGCTATAATAGAGGGTGAGGCAATAGCATATAATGAGGTTACTGGCGAATTCCATCCATTCCAAGAAACGATACAAAGGAAGAGGAAGCATGGTGTGGAAGAAATGAGCCAGGAATTGCCTCTTCATCTATTTGCATTCGATATCATGTATCTTAATGGGGAAGGCTATTTGGATAAGCCTTATCATGAGAGGCGCTCAGCACTTGAAAAGGTTGTAAAGAATAAAGGCACAATACTCCTTGCTGATAGAATTATTGCTACCTCACCAAAGGAGCTTGAGAAATACTTTGAAGAAGCGATAGAGAAAGGTTTAGAAGGCATAGTCGCTAAGGAGCTAAACTCAAAGTATATAGCGGGTGCTAGGAAGTTTAGCTGGATAAAGATGAAAAGGAGCTACAGGGGAGAGCTATCCGATACGGTTGATCTTGTAATCTTGGGCTATTATTTAGGAAAAGGCGTAAGGGCCGAGTTTAAATTTGGCGGTTTGCTATGTGGTGTATATAACGATAAGAAAGATGTTTTTGAAACCATAACAAAGATAGGTACGGGCTTTACTGAAGAGCAGATGAAGGAATTCAAGGAAATACTTGACAAGATAAAGGTAAAATCAAAGCCAGCAAGAGTAATCTCTGATATAGAGCCAGATTTCTGGGTAGAGCCAAGGTATGTTGTTACAGTTAAGGCTGATGAGATAACAAGATCGCCAACGCATACTTGTGGTAGGGAAGGTGAAGAGTCTGGTTATGCTTTGAGGTTCCCTAGGATTGTTGGAACAATAAGGAGCGATAAAAGTCCAGAAGATGCAACAACAACAAAAGAGATAATAGAGATGTTCAAGATGCAGAAAAAGGAAAAGCTTGAGGAACAGCCATAATAAAAATGAAGTAAAAAATTTTTACTTACATAAATTAAATGACTTTTAATAAAAAATTTTTACTTAAATAAATGATTCAGATGCAGTTAAAAAACGTATTTCCACTATTCATTTTTTCTACAAAAGATTTTTAAATTTATATTAAATATCTATTATCAGGCGATCAGTATGGTAGACTTTGCAAACGAATTTTTGGGTAAGAGTGGTAGTGAGCAGGATCTAGGAGCAACCCCACAGATAAAGATTGTAACAATCGGTGTAGGCGGAGCGGGAAACAACACAGTAAACAGACTACTTAAGGTAGGTGTTAAGGGCACAGAGCTTGTTGCAATTAACACCGATGCACAGCATTTCAAGATAATTGATGATAGGATAAAGAAGATACTAATTGGAAAGAGCATAACAAGAGGCCTTGGAGCTGGCGGCGATCCTCGAGTCGGTGCAAAGGCAGCTGAGGTTGATAGGCAGGCAATAGAAGATGTTGTAGCTGGTGCACAACTAGTTTTCTTGTGCGCAGGAATGGGTGGCGGCACAGGAACAGGAGCTATACCTGTTGTTGCACAAATAGCAAAAGAGCAGGGAGCTATTGTTGTTGCAATGGTTACATATCCTTTCGACCTTGAAAGGGTAAGGAAGCTTAAGGCTGAAGAAGGCATACAGGAATTGAGAAAGTATGCAGACAGTGTAATAATACTTGACAACAACAGGCTTGTGAAGCTTGTTCCAAACCTGCCAATGCCAGAGGCATTTGCAATGGCTGATGATATACTTGCAAAGGCTATCGGCGGATTGGTATGGACCATTACACAGCCAAGCCTAATAAATATCGACTTCGCTGATGTCAGATCCATAATGGGAAGCGGCGATGTCGGATTTATTTCTGTAGGAACAGGCAAGGGCAATGATAAGGTAACTGCCGCTGCTGAAGCGGTATTAAAGAACAAGCTGCTAGATGTCGACTTCGAGAATGCAAAAGGTGCACTAATACACATATCTGGTGCATCTGACCTAACGCTTGGTGATGCTATAAAGGCGGGAGAGCTTATAACAGAACGCATGGATCCAAAGGCTAACGTAAAGTGGGGTGCAAGAATAATACCAGGCTATGAAGGCCAGATAGAGATTGTAGCAATAGTAACAGGCGTAAGAGGGGCGAGCATAATCGGAAAGGCTACAGAAGAAAAGAAAGAGAGCTACAGCGATCTTGAGATGATATAATTTATTTTATTTTATTATTTATGTTTTTGAATATAAGGTGAAAAAATGGCTGAAGACTATGATTTGTTTACTCCGAGGATCGCTGTTGTAGGAGTTGGTGGCCAAGGAAGCAACTTAGTTAACAGACTTTATACTAGCGGAATAAAAAGCGCTGATACAATTGCAATAAACACTGATCTTGCGCATCTTAATATAATAAACGCACATAAGAAAATCCTTATAGGCAAAGAGATAACGAACGGTTTAGGCGCAGGCGGCTTTCCAGAGATAGCTGAAAAGTGCGCTGATTCTAGCAGGGTTGAAATAGAAAGAGCATTAGAGGGCTACGATCTCGTATTTGTAGCTGCAGGAATGGGTGGCGGCACAGGAACAGGAGCAGCACCTGTTGTGGCAAAAATAGCGAAGGGGCTTGGTGCTACAGTTATTGCAGCAGTAACATACCCATTTGCGCTTGAGAGAAGCAGGAAACAAAAGGCAGAATGGGGAATAGAGAGATTGGTAAAAGAGGTTGACACAGCAATAGTGATTGAAAACGACAGATTGCTTTCATATGTGCCTAATCTGCCAATAGAAAAGGCTTTTGCACTTGTTGACAATATATGAGCTTCCAATACCGCAGGAGCTAATGCAAAGCATAAAGCCTGGCGCTGAGGTTGAAGTGATAGAGAGTATGGACCAGAGGGCGATTTCAAGGGTGTTGGGTGGTGTTTGATGGACAAGATAGATATAATAGTAAAAAAAGATATTGAAAATAAGCTTCTTGCTAGGCGCGAGATATTGTGCGACGCTGTGTATAGCGAAAGCACGCCTTCAAGGGAGAAAATAAAAGAAGAGGTAGTTAAAAAGCTAAATCTGGACCCAAAGCTCACAGTAGTTGCAAAGATAAATCAGCTCTATGGCATTACGAAGAGCGAGGTAAGTGTATATTCTTACAAGAACGAGGAAGCGATGAAGATAGAACCTAAGTTTAGGCTAGAGCGAGTAAGCAAGAAGAAGGCAAGTGAGCAGCAGGAACAGGCAAAAGCTGAAGCTGCAAGCGAAGAGAAGAAGTGATAATATGGCTGAAGAAAAAAAGAAGAAAGAGTTCAAGCCTTACAAGCCGTCTAAGCTTTGTCCAAAGTGTGGTTCAAGGATGGCAGAGCATGAAGATAGATACACATGTGGCAAGTGCGGTTATACGGAGTGGAAAAGAGCAAAAAAAGAGGCTGATTCTACTGGAAAGGATGAAGAAGAATAGAAAAATTAAAAGCGATAGTAGCAAGTTCAAGGCAATCTCTTATTCTCTTTTCTATATACTACTATTCTCTTTTACACTTTTGCTAATACTCTACTTCTACTCATACATAACAGTAACCGCAGCAAACATATCAACAACGGTTGCATTCTCATTTCTTCTTCCAGCACTTGCTTTTGCATATCTAGCCCATTCTGGAAAGAGTGCAAGGGAAGCACTTGTAGATCTTGGAATAGTGCAAAGGCTAAAGGCGATGCGTATCTTGGGTATAGGTATCTTGCTATTTCTAACCATCTTTGTTATGGAGCTTATTATAACGTTAATGAGTGTAAGTTTTAAATTAAACATAGAGACAAATGCATGCGATGTAGTAACGGGCATGCCATTGTGGTTTATTCTTTTTGTTGTACTTATTGGACCAATAAACGAGGAGCTATTCTTTAGGGGCTTTCTTGTGAAGAGGATAGGTATAATATTAAGCGCATTGCTCTTTGCAATACTGCATGCTGGCTATGGCTCTACTTTTGGAATAGACATTATCGCTGCTTTTATCTTCGGCCTGATAGCAGGCTATATCTTCAAGAAAACAAACTCAATATACCCAACACTACTTGCACATGCATTGGTTAACTTAATTGCTGTGCTTGGGTGTATTTAATGCTAAGGCTTGTCATTGTAAGCCCAAAATACCAAATGAATATAGGCTATATTGCGAGAATAGCTAAGAATTTTGGAATAGAAAAATTGCATATAGTGAAGCCGAGGGCGAACATCGTTGGAAAAAAGGCAATAATGTTTTCAAAGCATGCACATGATCTACTTGAGAATGCAGCGATATACAATGACCTTGCGAGTGCAATAAATGGCTGGTCATATAACATATAAAGGTTAACTTTTATATTCTTTTTCTTTATTTTTATCTTAGGGAAGTATATGAGCTTACAGAAGATAGAAGTGATAGAATATATAGGTTGAGATATACTTATACTTTATTTTACTTGCTCAGCTACTATGCGACTTGCGACATTATTTTTTCAGCTATCTCCTTTCCAAAGAGCTTTTCAACAATTCTTGAAGCTCCTTCTTTCTTCAAGTCAGCAACGCTCTTTATGCCATTATTATACATAAGCCTTGCTCTTACTCTTCCAACCTGCTCAAGCCTTACAAGGTCTAGCAGCTCTTCCTTTATGCCATACTTTAGCCTGAGCCTGAGCATGATTAAATCTATGTTTGGAATGTGCATTATCTTTGCAAGTTCAGATGCTGCATATATAAGCCAGTCTGCATTAGTCAGTTTTGTATAGAGTGCACCAGGCGTTGTTGAATATTTTTCTATAATATCTTGCTCACTCTTTTCGTTTATCCAATCATTTAACATGTACGCTGTGCTAAGTGCCTTTAATGGATCATAAAGCATGAATTCACTCATCTCACCTTCAAGCCATTCATCTATAAATTCTCTGTATCTGAAGAAACCTTCTTCTGCATCCTCTACAACCTTGACATATGGCCTCATTTCTATGCTGTTCGTTATCATGAAGAGATTTCCAATAGTGTCTCTTTTCTTTGGAAGTGTATCAACAATCCATTTGGCTGAGAGTGGGTCTATATAAAGTTCGCTTACTCTTTTGCCTATTTTTGTAGCATTATACAAGCTTCCCCTCTTTTCAATAAATCTCCAATCCAAAAGTTCGTTTATAATTTCATCTATAATATTGCTTATCTCTTTCATGCTTCCATATTGGTAACCATAGAAACTGTCACCAAAGAAATCCGTAATAGCCTCTTTGCTCTTCAGGAATTCTGTTGCTATAAAGGCGAGAACGTGCGTTCTTAGTATTGGAAGCATGCCCAGTGTTGAATTTATTGGCTCAAGCTCGGCATCTATATAACGCATATATAAATCTAGTATCTCAGCCTTCGATTTGGCTATAAGCAGAGCCCTTCCCTCTTTGTCATATTTCGGCCTTCCAGCCCTTCCGAAGAGCTGAGTAACCTCATTGACACTCAATTTTTCGCCACCTTCTATTTCGCTATATCTGCTTGTGTCTCTAACAACTACAGTGTGTGCTGGCATATTTATACCAAGCGATAAAGTTGTTGTAGAACAAACAACTTTTATCAAGCCATTTCTAAAAGAGTCTTCAACAATTTTTCTTTGCTCATTAACAAGGCCGCTGTGGTGGAAGGCAACGCCGTTCTCAATACTTTTTGCCAGCTTCTCGCACTGGCTTGTCGGCCTGCCGAGAACGCTCTTAGCCCTTTTCGCTGCTTCGCTTAGCTCCTTCTTCTCGCTTTCTTTTACATATCTCTCTACAATCTTTGCAAGCCTTTCTGCTCCAGCTTCTGCATTTCTCTTTGTAGAATAAAATAGTATGAGCTGCTTTCCTCTTTCTAGTGTATCTTCTACAATCCTTACCTCTGGAATTTTGCTATCGCCTAAAAGCTCCTCTTCCTCATCCCTATAATATACTTTACCATCAAGCACAATACCTTTTTTGAGATCAACAGGCCTATAATTGCTTTCTACAAGCCTTGCGCCAAGCCATTCTGCAATTTCCTTTGCGTTGCCTATGGTTGCACTCAAAGCTACTATTTGTGCGTTTGGAACTGTGCGCCTTAACCTTGTTATTAGTATTTCAAGCACAGATCCTCTGCTTGTATCACCTATCATATGGATTTCATCGAATACAAAGCAGCCTACATCATTTATCCAGCTAGCACCATGCCTTATCAGGCTATCGAGCTTTTCTGTTGAAACAAAGATTATATCATATTTTTCAAGCCACATGTCTAGAGAGTCAAGGTCACCTATTGAGATTGCAATTCTAAGATATGGGTAAGCACCTTTAAATTCTTCATATTTCTCGCTTACAAGCGCTCTGAGCGGTGCAACGTAAACAGCCTTTTTGCTATGTCTTATAACACTATTTATTATAGCCATCTCAGCGATAAGCGTTTTGCCGCTAGCTGTTGGGCTAGCAACAACTACATTCTTCTTTTCAAGAACCCCTGCCTTTACAGCGAGCTCCTGTGGTGGCGTTAGCTCGTTAATTCCACGCTCTTTGCATGAATCTAAAAACTCGTTTGTGGCAATGCCCTTGAGATCAGCGATATGCATAGTACTCTTTTCAAATTCAAATTATAAATAGTGTTGCATGCATTTCTCTACATTCAATTTTTATATTTTCTCTAGCCTTGTCTTTATCTCATCAACGCTAAGCTTTGTTGCGAGGAGCGGGATCTTTTCAACCTGCGCTATCTTTATAGCCAGTTTGTCTATATCTTCTAAGCCCCTTATCACAACTACCCTTGGCTTTATTGGTGCTACTCTTACAACAACCATAGGTGACCTTCCTGTGCTCACCTGGTCAAAGATAAATGCTCTCTCTGTTGTTGTACCAAACAGCTTAGGATACTCGCTTGGAGAGATCTCTAGTATAACGCGAAGGCTGTCAAGAAGCGTGTAGCCGAAGAGCTTTGCTGTATCTAGCGTGCTTGGATTTGCTATAATCTTAGCTTCTATAAGCCTTGCAAAATCAACACCATCTATTGGCGCAGTAAAGTCCTTTAGGAAATAATATGGTACTTCTTTATTATCGCTAGAGCCAAACTTTGTAAGGTTTCTTATAACCTCGCCGCCATGCTGTCTATCTATCTCAAATATAGCGCTTACAAATCTTTTTATTACACCAACGCCTGGGCTCATCCTTCTGTTGCCCTCGTAATCGCTTATCGTAGATGTTGAAATCTTAAGATATTTTGCAAGCTCTACTTGCGATATACCAAAAAGCTCCCTCCACTTCTTCATAGTACTTCCAGGGCTATCAGATAATGCAATCTCGCCTGCAATTCTCTCTTGAAGCTCGTCCATAGTACCACTTGCTTTTATCTTTTACATTTATGATTAATAAACTTTTCGTCGAACTCGAATTAGACAATTATTTATTGATCCTCTTCCTTCCTTTTCCTTTTACTTCTATTTTTTTATCGCTCCCGCTTTTTAGGATAAAGCCATAGACTATAAGTATAGTGCCCAATATGAGCAAAATAGCAGAAACGCCCCCATAGCCAAAAATAGCGTTAAACGAGGAGCTCTTTGTTTGGAAGATATATAAGATTGTTAGGTTGGCTGTTTTATTGCCCGTGTTCTCAAATAGTGCATAGTATGTACCATTTTTTAGATTTGAGGTATTGTATAGAAGAACGCTATTCTCGTTAAGTGCTATTAGGTTGCTAAAAATTCCATTATAAGTATTTAGCTTTATTTCACTAATACCTCTGATCTGTTCTATGCTTGTGTTAAGTCTAAGGTTTTTGACCTGATCATATGCACTTTCATTTACAACATAAAAGTTGATTGGCGAAGTTGAATTGAATATTAGGGTAATGTAGGTACTTTCATTATATGTAAATGGTGAGCTAGCTGTTACATTAGGCGAGACTACTGCTCTTGTACTATAATATGTTGGTATTTGAAAAAGGGTCGAGGCGCCTTGGTAAGCAATAGCAAGGCTAGCAATAATCAAGAGTATGCCAATGTAAATAATCTTCTTTCTCATGTTATCAGCATTAAATAACGCAAATATAACTAAATAAGTTTAAATATTTTTAATCATATTGCTATATCGGTGCTCGCATGAACTTGGTTAAGACAGGGATTGATGGGCTTGATGCAATACTCTATGGTGGTATACCTGAATTAAATCAGATTGTTGTAGCAGGCGGACCTGGTGCAGGAAAAACACTTCTTTCCTTTGAATTCCTTTACAAGAATGCAAAGATGGGCAATCCAGGAGTTTTCTTTGCGCTTGAAGAAACAGCGAATAAGGTTATAGAGAATGCTAAATCCGCATTTCCATCCTTTGAGGATATAGATGAACTGATCGATAAGGGCTTGCTAACTATAAATAGCGAGGATCCAGCATCGCATCTGCAGCAGACAGAAGGTTCCACAACCTATGAGTTTGGCAGAATTATATCTGATATAGAAGCAATAGTCTCATCTGCCAAAGCTACGCGAGTAGTCATTGATTCTATCTCGCTGCTAGACCTTCTAGTAAGTGATCCTTTAACATATAGAAGATCTATGCTTGCTCTTGTTAGCAATCTGAGACGAATGGGCGTTACTTCTATTCTAACAGCTGAACTAAGCTCGCCTGAGCGTGCAAAGCTAGAATTTAAGTCTGAATTCTTTATCTTCGATGGTATAATAATAATGTACCAGGTGGGTGAAGAAGAAAAGAGAAAGCTTGCTATGGAAGTAATAAAGATGCGCGGCAATAACCACAGTTTCGTAACAACTCCTTATGAGATAACTCCAAAAGGTTTTAAGGTGTATGCGGCTGAGGAGCAACAAACATTTAGATATTGAGGAAGTGAAATGCCTAAGGAGAGTACAAGTAAGGCAAAAGAGGGATTAGACGAGGATAAATCGAGAAGGGAAAGGCTTCTTATTTATCTTTCTATAGTTGCATTCATAATAATACTTGCTATAATATCAACATTTTATGTATATACAAACCCTATACAGCAATGCAAAAACGTTATAATATATAGTAATAAAGTCTCTTGCTTCTCAAATCTTGCTTACTCTACAGGTTAGTGCAACATATAACGTAACAAGCTGAGCCGATTCTATGAGGTTTATTGTTTCTTCAATAAAGCACGCAGCAAGCATAAAGGATAGCCTATATTATCTGCTTAGTGAAGATGCTTCTAAGCTCATAGTATGCAAAAGCAATTTCCTGCTAAACCTTGGCGATGCAATTGAGATGAATAATGATGAGCAAACGCATGTGCTTAATGTTGGTATGCTACCAGATCATATGCTAAGCAAGGTGGAAAAGAGTGATACTAATGATTTATATAAAAAGGTTTTAAGTGTTTCGGAGTCATTAGCAAAATATGAGCCAAACAGCGAGATAAGCGATATCGAAGCTATAAACAAGCGTATGCTAAATAAGTTAAAAAGCTCTGCTGTTCTTTTTTTATCTAAGCTTTTGCTCGGCTCTCCTATTATAATAAGATTCCATAACGATTCTGATGGTTCTTCTGGGGCCTATTGCATATACAAGTCAATAAAGAGCCTTGGCTTTGAATTTGAAAGCAGAATCGCGTGGCGTATGCATAGAAGTATTGCTTATTCAAGCGAGAATGCAAGCTCAGATATCTCTTTTGCAAACAATTTTTCAAGCCTTTCAAAGCCGCTGCTTTTGATGATAGATTTTGGCACTTCTTTGGAGAGCAATGCCGGTATAGAGCTCTCTAAGGATAAATTTGATATAATATGGCTTGACCACCATCCAATTGTTGAAGGATTCAAAGGTCTTGAGCTAGAGCATTATATCAATCCATGGCTTTTTGGCGGAGACTCTGATTATACAGCAGGCCTTCTTGCATGTACATTTTCAAGAATATATTCAAATATTGATGAAGCAAAAGAAATAAGCGGCGCATCTCTTATAGGGGATTATAGCAGATTTGCTGGTGAAGAAGGAAGAGAGCTTTCTGAGCTTCTTGAGCTTATAACAAGCGATACAAAGATAATAGGTTCAAAAGACCTTACACCATATGATATAGAATCAATACTATCAAGCGATGATAGAAAAAGAGAGCTTCTCAGCTATGCAAGGCTCCATCTGAGCGAAGCGCTTGACCTCGCTGTTAATGCACTTAAGGTCTATAAAGGAAGCGAATTTAATTTATATCTTCTCGATTTCAAGAACGTAAGAAGTGAGGAGCTTAGATATCCACTTCCAGGCAGATTCGCATCTAAGCTATTATCAAGGATAGAAACATTGAACAGCAAGCCATGCATAGTTGTGCTCCACTTCTCTTCTTTTATCTCTATAAGGCTAAGTAAGGGTCTTGCAATAGATCTGCTTTCCCTGACAAAAAAAGTTAAGGAAGCTTTTTCAGTTGTTGAGTCTGCGGGTGGTCACAAGAATGCTGCTAGCATAAAATTGAGAAAAGAGGAGCAGAAGAAAGAAGTGATAGAATTTGTTATTAAGGAACTGGGCTTTGGCTACAAACCATAGAATACAAGTTTGGGTATTTGCATTGTAACAAAAAAATTAGCTAAGTCAATATTGTTAGCTAAGAACCCTTCTTGATTGCGTTGCTTAAACTCTTTTTCAAAGTGTCAGCGATGAACCTTTTACTGAATGCATCAGCCTTTGCAGCTATGCTTATTTTTGTTGCATATATTCTTGCAATCCTACCTCCCTTTTTTCTTCCTGCGCTAGAAACCTCTTGAAGTTTGAAGAGTATGCCGTATTTTGGAGGCTTGCTCCCATATTTTATATGCTTAAATAATGCCTTCTCTGCGCCAAGCAGCTGTATTGTGCTAGCGGGCATCATCGCAAGCTTGTTTAATGAGCCAGCCTTGCTCAAAAGCTCAGAAGCTATCTTCGGATCTATAAGATATGTTATGTTTGGCATTAGCTTCTTTGCTACTTTATCTATGAATGAACTTACCTCTTTTCTTAGCTCTGAAAGTTCAAGAACAACATCTGCTAATGCTTCTATATTTTTGTATTCTTCCTCACTTGGTTCTCTTCCTATACTTCTTGCTATCGCTGCTAATACCTCTTTTGCTTTGTTCTTATCGCCAAGCAGGTTTATAAGCTCTTCTTCGCTTGCCTTTTTCTTATTCATGCCAAACTGCTTTACAAATTTTGCATAGCTTTCATGATTGTTTAGCCTGAGCTCAGGGAAATATATACTATACCACTCCTCTAATCTTTCGAAAACAAGGTTTTCAATCTTTTCAAGCTGAAGGTAAGTATTAATAGCTTCTATTAAGCTGTGCTCCTCGCCAGCATATGCTGTACTCACGCTTTCCTTTGCTTTAGCAAGTAGCCTTCTCCTCTTTTCTTCTAAGCTTTCATTCTTCAA
>Ga0080003_1001029_pt1 | contig 15902 bp, 14 predicted proteins | sample JossMetagenome_FD_69206 | JGI IMG/M metagenome (GOLD analysis project Ga0080003, IMG submission 69206) | Hot spring microbial communities from Joseph's Coat, Yellowstone National Park, USA - JC2_E (SPADES assembly) (version 2) | ecosystem: Environmental > Aquatic > Thermal springs > Hot (42-90C)...
AATAAAGGTGCAGTCTGCATTTGAATTTTTGATTACTTATGGATGGGTTATTCTTTTAATTGCGATTATTATTAGTTTGCTTTTTACTTTCTTTAAAATTTCAAATTCTGCGAATAACACCTGCAATATTCAAGATATATTTTTATGCAATAAAGTTTTTGCAAGTATCAATTCTTCAACAAATACTATATTTTTATATTTTAATTTAACCAACCAACAGCCGTATCCTATTGAAAATGCAATTATTATTGCAAATATTAATAATCAAAATACAACAAAGGTAATATGTTCACCAAGTTTTGTTAAAACAGGCTCTTATCTATATTGTAACATCAACACAGGTTTGAATGTTACTCCAGGTACAATACTCTCTGGAAAATTATATTTAAACTTTAGCAATTGTGGTCTCATCGCAAATTACCTTGCTACAAAAAATTGCGCCAACGCACCAAATCAGATGGTTTTAGGGCAATTCTTTGTTCATACTTCCTAGCTTCAATATATTTACATTTTATTTACATTTTATATACTTTACTATATTATTTTTTTTATTATTTTTTATTTTTATTTTTAAAATAAATTATCTATTTTTCAAAATCTGCAAAATAAAAATCCGTTAGGTTTAAAAATATATTTAGATTAAATTAAACTATGAGCAATAATATTAATCAAATGTTTTCCTCAATTTCTGCTAGTTATGATAGGCTTAATAGTATCATAAGTCTTGGCTTTGATCAAGTATGGAGGAAGCTTGTTGCAAAAGAATGCTTAAAGGATAAAAGTGAATTAAAAATTTTAGATGCTGCTACAGGCACCGGCGAGCTCGCTATAAATATCGTAAAGCTTGCGGAAAAACAAAATAAAAAAGTTGATGTAATTGGTGTAGATTTTAATAAAGATATGCTTGCAATTGCAAATGAAAAGATAACAAAGAATAATATTAAAAATATTAAGTTGATAGAGGGAGATGTTTTATATACAGATTTTCCAAATGAGGAATTTGATGTTATTACTTCTGCTTTTGCATTGCGAAATTTAGATAATCTAAAAAGATTCATGGATGAAACATACAGGATATTAAAACCAGAAGGTCAGATTGTTTTTTTAGATGTTGCAAAACCAGGTGCAATATTAAATAAATTATTCAAATTTTATTATTTTAAAATCATACCAATGATCGGTGCAAAATATAATAAAAATGCTTACCTTTATCTAGTCAATAGTCTTTGGGCATTTGAAAAAGATAAAATTATTGATTTATTAAAAGACCTAAATTTCAAAGATATAAAAATCAAGAATCTAACATTAGGTGCCGCTTTTATCCTAAGCGCAAAAAAGGGCTAATACACTGTGGTCTGTTGGGTTCAATTTTATTTATAGATATAATTCTCTTTTACATTTTCTAAAATAACAAGAAATATTGTACAAACATTTGTTAAAAAGCTTGTTGGCATTTCAACAAAATAAGGAAAATAAGAATTAAGATTTAAGATTCAGATTTCAAAAAATAAATAAAAAAATCGGCAGTAAATTTATATCTACTTTTTCATGTTTGATAAAAATTCTCTAACTCTTAATGCTGCTTTTATTCCATCTCCAGTTGCGGTCCCAGCTTGTTTATAAAATCTATCTGCACAGTCGCCTAAAGCGAATACACCTTCTATATCTGTAAATATTCCCTCTTTTGTAACTATATAGCCTTGATCATCTAGTTTTAATTTTCCTTCTAAAAATTTGGTATTAGGTATTCTACCTATTGCTAAAAATACACCTTGTGCGCTAATCTCAGAAGTTTCATTGGTTTTATAATTTATTATTCTTACACCGCTTACTGTTTTATCTCCAAGAATTTCCTCTACTCCACTATTCCATATAATCTTTATTTTTGGATTTGATAATACCCTTTCTTGCATAACTTTGCTTGCTCTAAACGCGTCACGTCTGTGTATTATTGTTACATTTTTTACATATTTAGTTAAGAAATCAGCATCCTCCATTGCAGTATCGCCACCACCTATTACTACAACATTATCTTTTCCTTTGAAAAGTGGTGCATCGCAGGTTGCGCATTCGCTAACACCTCTTCCATAAAACTTTTTTTCGCTCGGTATGCCTAATTCTCTCGATTTTGCACCGGTTGCAATAATTAAAGTATGTGCTTCATAAGTATTTTCATTTGTCTTAACTTTAAACGGTCTGCTATTAAAATCAACATCAATTACATCTTCATTCAAAATTCTAGCACCAAATTTTAATGCTTGTTTTTGTAATCTATTAATAAACTCTGGTCCATCTATACCTTCTGGGAATCCAGGGATATTTTCAACAATAGTTGTTAACATTAATTGCCCGCCTGAAATTGAACCACCTAAAATAAGTGGCTTAAATTCTTCTCTTGCAGTATATACTGCTGCACTTAATCCTCCAGGTCCAGAACCTATTATTATCACATTTTCTACCATATCAATCACTATAAATATGAATGTAAATATGAATGCATAAAAATATAAAAAATAAAATATGAAGATTAATTAATTTATGCTGAATCAGAATATATAAATCAAAAGATATTTAGTAATATATAAAATGTGTTTAAAAATATGTTTAATAATCTAATTATCTAATCAAATTAATAATTATAAAATAAATATTAAATAATTTTCCAATAATTATTTGTACTTATTGCACTTATTTTAAGTGTATGTAGTAAATATAATACTATTTATTTATTTTTATTTTATTATTTATTTACGTAAATGGTGTAAACTAAATGATAAATATTCTTAATGTTTTAAAAAACTTTTTTAAAAACTATCATATTAAAAAAGTCAATAAATTTATAACAAAATATAGTGATATTAAAAAGAAATATGAAAAAACATTACAGGAGTTTGGAATTAATTTATCTGATATAATAACAGCAAATTTTAAAGACTATTACAAAATACTTAATATATCTTATACTGATAATTCTAAAGAAATAAGAAATGCTTACTTGAATATGATGAAACAATACCATCCAGACATAAATAAAACAGAAGAATCAGAAGAAAAGTCAAAAGAAATTAATGAAGCTTATTCTATATTAAAAGAGCAGACAACGAAAAGCAATTATGATGCTCTTTATAAAAAAGGTGCTAAGGTAAAATTAGAGAATACAACAGTTCACAGTATATCAAAAAATTTAATAAATAATTATTACAACCTAAGGGAAATGGATGTCATTAATATTAACAATAAATTAAGGAATGCAATGACAAGCGAAGAAGCTAGAGCTGCATTATACGAATTTGCGGATTGGAAAAATCGATTTAAGAGAGCAAAAGATGAGACCTTTGACCAGCTATTTAAATACAAAAAGAATTTTTTAAAACTATATAAAACAGATAAGAAATTAATCAAAAATAAAAATGAATGGAAAAAAGATAGATTGATTGAAATAGGAAACCAATTGAAAGATCTGATTAATGCGGATAAAAACCTTAGAACGGCCATAGAAAACGTTTCTAATGAAATAGAAAAAGAAATAGGTAAAGAAGAAGAAAAAATAAAAGAAAAATTATTTTCTTATTAGCTTTAAAATAAAACTTTAAAATATAAAATAATATGGGGCTGCCGAGATTTGAACTCGGACGACTAGCTCCCAAAGCTAGTAGTCTACCAGGTTAGCGTACAGCCCCAAAGGTATTAGTTGTTTTAAAAAACAAATTTAATATATTTATTGGTTTTGTTGGTTGCTAAACAATTCTTTTTTAATAACTTCAAAAGTTTCATCTATTTTTTTTGGATCTATAGCGTTGTTTTTAATATCATCTATAAAATTTTTTTCAAATAATTTAATAATTGTCTTGTAGAAATCAGAATCTTTTTCAGATTTTTTATCTATCATAAATAATGTAATACCAAAGAGTTGTGATACAGTTTCGCTATTAAGATTTGTTATTACCGCTATTCCATTATTAATTCTTTTAAATTGATCATAATTATTAATATGATCTAATATTAATAATAAGCGTTCCACAGGATGTTTTATATCAATTAAACCACTTGCCTGCTTTACTAGTTTATCTATATTTTTCTTCATATTTTCTTTAATTGTTTTAATTCTCTCATCATCTGAAGATATCATATCTTGCATTAATCTCACATTTGTTTTAATATTGTTTTTAATTTTATGTTTTAATATTATTAATATTTTATATTTTAATTTATTAATTATATTTAATATTTTTATTATACCTATGATACTTTTATATACTTAATAGCTTTATTATAGAGGATATAATTTTTATAAACTTTATTTAGTATTATGTAAAATAAACAAAATAAACAAACAACATATTAAATATTTTTTTATATAATATAATTTTAATATAATATAATTTTATGTTGTAAATATTATTTAAATATTATTTAAGAATATTATCTAAATATTATAACATTTATATAACATTATTTTAAGAATATTATTATATAACTTTTATATCAATAATACATTAGTTTTAAATATATAAAAAATAAAAAAATATAAAGAGAATTTTATTATATCTCTAAGAAAGACTATTTCAGAGTATAAAAGATATGAAGATGGTTGTTTATGCAGATGCCAGATCTACCTTGGATAGAGAAATATAGACCGAAACATTTAAACGAAGTTATTGGACAAGATGCAATTGTTGATAGGCTTAAATCTTTTGTAGAGAAAGGAAACTTTCCTAATATGATTTTTGCCGGGAGCGCCGGAATCGGAAAAACAACATGTGCTATTGCATTGGCTAATGATTTATATGGGGATGAAATAAATGCGGCATTTAAGGAGCTTAATGCAAGCGATGCTAGAGGTATTGATGTTATAAGAGGTGAAGTAAAAGAGTTTGCAAAGACGCGCTCGATGGCTAAAGTTCCAATCAAAATAATCTTTCTTGACGAAGCTGATTCCCTAACAAGCGATGCTCAGCATGCTTTAAGGAGAACAATGGAAAAGTTCTCAAAGGAAACAAGGTTCATATTGAGCGCTAATTATGCAAGCAAGATAATAGAGCCCATACAAAGCAGATGCGTTGTATTTAGATTCAAGCCATTAAATGAAAATGAGATGCGTGCATATATAAAAAGGATTGTTGAAAATGAGGGATTGGAGATTGATGAGAAGGCTATAAATGCATTGATTTATGTTGGAAACGGCGATCTTAGAAAGCTTACAAATGTTCTTCAGAGTTCGGCTATGCAGAGCAAGAAGATAACAGAAACTGCTGTTTATGAAATAGCGGCTAGAGCCAGACCTAAAGAAATAATAAATATGCTAAATGCCGCCATAAATGGTAATTTTGAGGAGGCTAAAAACGAGCTTGATACATTAATGATTAAAAATGGTATGAGCGCAGAGGATATATTGACACAGTGTTTCAGAGAGGTTCAAGCTCTTAATATAAACGAAAAGATGAAGCTAAAGATTGTCACCTATATTGGAGACTGCAATTTTAAAGTTGTAGAGGGCGCTAATGAGCATATACAGCTAGAGACGCTGTTGGCGCAAATTGCACTTTCAAGCGAGCTAAATAAAAAAACTCCTTAAGAAATTTCTAAATTTATAGGTCCGGAATATGAATAATCAGGCCCATTTATATTAAGTTTTATTGTAATTGACTCTCCAGAGTTTATATCTATAGGTGTTTTTGGATTTATTTCCTTGATGGAAAAAGGAGGTTCTACACTTATTTTTTCAATACGAAATTTGTTGATATTAAAATTATTTTTAAAAGGTACATTGATAATTATATTTTTATAGTTGAATCTTTTAGCAGACCAATTAAGTGTATGAATAGATCCTTTAAATTTTATATTTACTGATTTAATCTCTATATTCTTATTTTTAAATAATCCAAACATATTATCATTTATTATAAAATGTATACAATTCAATTATAGATAATTTAATTATAGATAATTATCAATAAATTTAATTATCAAAATATAAAATAAATTAACTCTATAATAGATTATAATAAATTTACTATACTAATTTTTATATTTAATCTATAAATCTTATATACAAAATTACATTAATTAGATTTAAGTGTTTATTATGCATATTGTTGTTTCCACACCTAATGATATAAATATAGCAGAGTTTTTAGGTAAGAAGGGTACTGAAGGTAGTATAACTTTTTATAATAGGGTAGTAAACGATAATGTTTTAGTTGCATTATACCCTCAAAATACTGATGCTAATATTATACCTCTTGCCAAATCCATGCTTGTTTCTGATATTATTGTAATTAGCACTGCAAATTTAGATAAATTATTCGGTGAAATAATTATCGGAGCAAGTTTGCTAAATAAACATATCATTTTTACCGATGATAATGATATAAAAAAATTTATAAATGAATTAAATATTACTAATTTTGAAATTACCTCAAAAGATAAACTTCTCGATGCGATTATAAACTATAGCGCCACTATTAACAAAGTGAATGTTGAGGAAAATGCAAGAATAGATATTGACAGAGCGTTTCCTGTTAAAGGTGTAGGTACTGTTGCGTTAGGGATTGTTACTAAAGGCACTATAAAAGTACATGATAATCTTTATCATAGCACTGGAAATATTGTATCAGTTAGATCCTTACAGGTCCATGATGTTGATATAGAGCAGGTATCTCCAAAAATGAGAGTTGGGGTAGCTTTGAAAGGTATAACACACGAGCAAATTGAATCTGGTGATTTATTAACAAAGTTAAAGATTCCAAAGATAAAAGAATTAAATGCTAAATTGAAATTTAGCTTTTTAACAAAAAATATATTAAAAAAAGAAGCTCCTTATCAAATTGTTTCAAATTTTATGCATGTTGATGCAAGTATAATTAAAGAAGAAAGTGATAAAACAGTTTTTAATTTAAGTAGAGAATGTACGTTTGAAAAAAATGATGAATTTTTATTGGTACAAAATAAAACACCTAGAATAATTGCGAGCGGGATTGTAGTTTAAAAATAATTTTAGATATATTTTTTAATATTTTTTATTAATTTTTATATTCATTTTGTTTTAATTTAAATTAAATGGCGAGCCAGTGTTTTATGTTAATAATAAGTTAATTTCTTTAGACACAAAAGTGGAAAATTCAGATATAAATTTTATATCTCATGCTCATTCAGACCATCTATCAGCATTAACAAAATCAAGGCAGATATTAGCTAGCAATGAAACTATAGACCTTATCAATACAATTAGAAATAAAAGTGTTAGCGGGATTGAAATACCAAAATGGATAAAGTTGATCGATTCTGGACATATCTTAGGTTCTAAACAATTGGTTGCTTATGATGAAGAATCTGGTAATAAAATTATATATACTGGAGATTATAATCTACAAAGATCTTTAATGTGCAAGCCTATAGAAATTATGCAAGCAGATACTTTAATTATTGATTCTACCTATTATGATCCATCAGTAAAATTTGACGATAGAGAATTAGTAATTGAAGAGATTAAAAAATGGTTGAGACATAATATTAAAGATAATATAATTATCTTTAGTGCATATGCGTTAGGTAAAGCGCAGGAACTAATTAAAATAATTAATGAAGAGGGAATTAGACCAATAGTCAGTAAAAAGATATGTAAAATAAATAAAATATATGAAAATTATAATTTTAAGTTAGATTACTTATCATTTTATAGTGATGAATTCAGTATTAATAAGCAGAACGATACCTTTGTAGGAATTGTTAATAATCATTCATTGTTTGATTTAAAACAAATGTTGAAAAAATTTTATACTAAACCGATTCTTACTGCGGTTGCGACTGGATTTGCAAAAACAATGAAATTTAATGTTGATGCACAGTTTGCATTAAGTGATCATGCAGATTTTTGGCAGGCTTTAAAATATATAGATTCAGTAAATCCTAAAAAAATAATAACTTATGGAAATAATAAAGATATTTTTGCAAAATATTTATTAAAGTATAAATATAATGTATCGTCATTTAATGAAAGAATAGCGTTAAATTCTAAAATATAAATTTATAGATTTATTTCATCAACTTAAATAATAAAAAACTAATAAAATTGTATCTAAATATGTTATTAAGATTATTTATAATAAATTAATTTTGTGATAAAATGAAAGAATTGTTAATAAGCTGTATGGATCATAGATTGAATGGTTTTATTGACCAACTTAGTAGTGCACAGACTATATTAGTTAGAAATGCAGGCGCTAATATTTTCTCAATAAAAGAGAGCATAAAATTTCTAATCGATAACAATGAAATATCAAAAATTATTCTTTCAACCCATAATGATTGTGGTGCAATGAAAGTGGTTTTCAATAGCATAAAAAATAAAAAGAATCCAAATGATGATATTTATAATAAACTTGTTAAGCAGTTTGAGAAAAGAAGTTTTAATACAATTGAGGAGTTAGAAAAGATTAATACAGAAATTCAATTAGATGAATTAGAGAAAATCGCAAAAGGGATTAAAATAGAGGTTAAAACAATAGATTTAAGCAATTATAAATCAAATTCTAATGAAGAGCACAAACTAGTATATTCTTTTCCAGACGCTTATAACTATGAAGAATTATCAAAAAAATTAGGTATAAATGAAAATGAAATTTATTTTATACACGCTAATCATTTTGATGAGATAAAGCACGATTTAGACATTGCTATTGATTATCTAGGAATTAAAGATATTAATTTTCTTGCAACTAAAGCTTCAGATTATAGGGAAATGAATAAAGAAATGAATTTAGCTATGTTAAAAAACAGTATTAAAAATATAAATCTAAATTTTATTAAACTATAGATTAGTTGATATTTAAGATATAATTAAGATATATAATATTAGTTTTTATAAAATGGGCCTGGAGAGATTTGAACTCTCGACCTCCCGATTTCTATATTAATTTATCAGTCGGGCGCTCCAACCAGGCTAAGCTACAAGCCCAAAATACCTAAAATAATATTTATTATTTAGTATGTTTTAAATAATTTTTTATTTTCGTTTGCATTGTTGAATAATTCCACTATTCTTTTCTCTACAAAATTTTAATAAACCTACGTTTCCTTTTTCAAAATAAGGCGATTAGTATGAATGACAAGAGTCAGGAAAGGGATTGGCGCGAATATAATGAAGAATTAGTAGTTAGGGGTACTTTTTATCTTGATTTCAGTTTTGTGGAAAATTGGAAAGAAGAATTGCAACAGATGAATGAAGGCAAGGTTGGAAGACCATTCAAGTTTCCAGAAGGATTTATACAATGGCAAGCTGTATGGCATCAATGGGTTGATTATCGTGGATTGGAAGGAATTGCAAGAGTATTCAAGGAAAAGAATATAATTCCTCAGTTTGATGATTATACAACTATATGGTACCGCGTATCAAAGTTTGTACCAACAATAAAATTACCTACTAGAAAGGAATTAGAAATTGCAACTGATGGAACGGGGATGAGAATGTCAAATGGAGGGGTATATAGAGAATTTAAATATGGTAAAAAGACAGGTAGGAAGAAGTATGTAGTAGTTACTATAACTGCAGACGTAAAGAAAAAGAAATTGCTGGATTTCGATGTACACATTGAAGGTGAAGGTGATTCAGAACCAAAATCTGCAGCAAAACACATAAAGAAACTGCGCAAGGCAGGCAACAAAATAACGAAATTCGCTGGAGATGGTAAGTTTGATACTAATGAAATGTTTGATGTTTTAAGAGATGCAAAGAGTGCTATAAAGATACGTAAAAATGCAAAGTTGCGGCTTACTAAGAGCAAACGCAGAAAAGAGGAAATAAGGAAATATAGAAAACTTGGTTATAAAAGGTGGGCAGAAGAAACAGAATACGGAAACAGATGGCCTGCAACAGAGGGGATATTCTCTGCAGTAAAGAGAAAATTCGGTGAAAATCTAGTAAGTAAGAAAAAAGAGAGTCTGATAAATGAGGCTGCGCAGAGATTCTGGGCTTACTATATGCTGCAATCATTAATTTAATTGTAGAAAAAATTTGGAAAGTTAGAGCAGATACATTTATAATTATTACCTAAAAATATTTATTCAACAATGCAATTTAGTTATTTATTTTCATATATTACCTTAAAAATGAATAATTAAATATGCAAGACTATATAATATATATAGTAATTATAGTAATCTAATTATAGTAATCTAAACTAATCTAACATAAGTATTAATAATATTAAGATTTATTACTGATTTATTATTTATTTTACATTTATTTTTCTTCATATATTCTATAAATATTGTTTCATTAACAATATTTTTTAAAATTAAAAAGATATAATCAATATAGTAATATAGTATAAAATAAAATAAAAATAAAAAATAAAAAAGATAAAGAAAAGATATAGTGGATATAGTATAAATAATAAATAAAATAATAAATATAAAGAATATAAAGATGCTAAACTATAAAAATAAAATATAGAGGTGTTTTATTGGATGATTTTGAAGGCTTAAGAGAGAAGATGTTTAAAAAAGTCAGAATGGAAATAAGCACTGCTTATGCAAATGAAGAGTATGCGCTTATCCAGGCTATCAATGCTTATAATGAAACGAGCAAATCCTATAATTTGGCCTATGAGCGCCTTTCCGAATGGTTTGGTCTATATTTTCCAGAGATAGATGTGGGCAGTCCGAGAGCGCTTGCCGGGCTTGCCAGTGTGCTTATCGGAGAGGATTATACTTATGAATCAATACTTAAGATTATCAATGATGAGAAGACTGCAAAATCTATATATGAAAAAGCACATAATACGATAGGCAGGAAAGCCAACAAAAACGAAAGCATTGTTGTGCTAGAGTTTGCAGAGCTAGCGAAACGTTTTGCTGATACTCTTGACTCTTTAGAGAACTATATCAAGATAGCGACCGAGCAGATCATGCCGAATACAACATACCTGACAGAGCCGAGGATAGCGGCTGAGCTCCTTAGCAAAGCGGGCTCTCTTGAACGTCTGGCTACGATGCCTGCGGGCACAATCCAGTTGCTTGGCGCAGAGAATGCACTCTTCAAGCATCTAAAGTATGGAAGCAGACCACCGAAGTATGGAGTGCTGTTCAAGCTTGCAGATATAGGCACTGCGCCGAAAGAGCTGAAGGGTGCAATTGCAAGAATATATGCAACAAAGATAAGCATTGCGCTTAAAGCTGATTACTATACAAAGAATTTTATAGCAAAAGAGTTAAAGCAGGATATTAAAACATCGATTGAGAGGCTGAAAAGCAAGCCAAGGAAGCAGAAGGTGGATAATAAAAATACAAATCAATACAATCAGCAACCCAAGTTTAAATATAAAAAACAGAAAAATAGGTTTAATCAAAGTGGATTTAGCAGATATAACAAGCATAAGGATAAAAGATAGAATAAAAGATAAAATTAAATAATAAATAAAAATTAAGATTAGGTGGAATATTAAGTATTTAACATCATGATAAGAACATATATAAATTTTAATTAAAAGTTTAATTATAATTTAAAATATTTAAGATAATTTAAAATCCAATTATAATAAAATTAGATGTTTTATAACAAATTATATTTGGTGAGTAAATGAATAAAATTATTAGTGGTTTAATCGTCCTTATAGTTCTGATATTGGCGATTGCAGTCATTATGGAATATAGTGGAAAACCAGCACAGACTACTACAACAAGCTTGACAACAAATACTACTACAACTACTACAACTACTGCAACCAATTCAAGCTCTGGAACTCTTGCATTACTTTTAACTGATCCGCCAATTCTTCCTGTTGGTGCAGAAAATCTTACACTTTCATATAAAGGTATAATACTGCATTCTTCTGGACAGAATTATAGTGTTAATGAAAGCGGAAGTATTAATCTACTTTCTCTTGTAAATCTAACACAAACATTAGCAGTTCTCAAGATTCCTGCAAATACTGTTTTTGATAGTGTCACTTTTGATAATGCGTCTGCAACAATCAAGATAAACAATATATCATATACTGTTATGATACCCTCTGGTTCATTTACAGCAAGGATCAAAAACAATAATACACTCTCATCAAATAGTGCTGTTCTTATAGATATGTCTCCATCAATTGTACAGATATATAATAACAGCAATTCAACATTTATTTTGCACCCAGAGGCGATTGCAACTATAGTTTCTCAAAATAATGTTAGCGCCAAAGTATTTACACCGCATTCAGTAAATCCGCTAAACTTAAATGAAACAAAGATACTAAAAGATTTGAAATCAAGCATCAAGCTCGGCAATATAACACTCTCTGATTTCAATAATACATTATCATTAAGCGTTTCAGTTATAAATAATGGAACATCAAATGTGACTATAAAGCATATTATGGTAATAGGCTTCATGAGCGGAAGTACTAATGGAAGTGCAAATGGAATAGGTATGGGTATTGAAGCTCAAATACCTATAATGCCAATAGGCAAAACAAATAATTCTTCAATTCAGAACATAACAAACATAATTGCAAACGTAACTAGTGCTAATAAAAGTACAATACAGCCTATATTCGTAAGGGAGAATGGAAGTGGTCATGAGCAGATAGGTATAAATAATTCAGAAGCGGGTATAGGAATAGGTGAGATAGAGTCAGGAAGATTTGACCTTGGCTTTAATTCCTCTGCAATCAATGAAACTGTTATGAAAGATATGCGTGGCAATATATCAAATCCCGAAGTAGAAAGAGTAATAAGAGAGGCGGATAGATTTGATCATAACTTCCATGATATGCTCAACTTCATTGTAGAGAGCAATGGTACATTGAGTCTTCCTTTTGATGCACAGGAGGATGAAGGGCCAAACGGCTTTAACATCACTTCTGGAGGAAGTGAGGTATTCAAATTCAATGGAAAAGTCTCTCTTGGTGATGGCAGAATCAATGTAAACTTAATACCAAACCAGACCTATAGAATAGTGGTTATAGGAGAAGACCACGCATTTGCATATACCTCTGTTGTCTATAAAGGCTAATTTTATTTTATTTTTCTTTTCTTATTTTTCTTATTTTTATTTTTCTAATTTAGTTTTTCACTATCTATATTTTCTGCTATCTTATTTTATTCTTTTTATTTTATTTCTTTTAATTTCTATAATATAATTTTTGTCTATAATTTTTCTATTTATAGTTCGGCATTAAGCGTATACATTAAAAGCCTTTTAAATTTGAATAAATATAATCTGAATAAAATATAATCGCTGAGCGTTTGATCATGCTGTTTTATTTTTATTTATTTGCAAAGCGGCAACAGTTTTGCAATGAATTTTACAATGAATATATTACTAATCAATAAAATTATAATAAAATTATAATAAAAATATAAAATCTAGAAGTGATTGAAATGGAATATAAAATTGTTACAAGCATTGCGACTCCAAACATTGCTTTGACTAAATACTGGGGCAAGCGTAATAAGGATCTTATTCTACCATATAACTCTTCTGTTAGCATAACCCTAAATGAAGTATTAAAAACCGAAACAAGTGTTGCAGTGCTTCCAGGAAAGGGTGAAGATATTTTTTATCTTAACGGCGTTAAACAGAATGTTTCAGATAAGGATATAAAAGAGCAGCTTGATGCTCTTAAGTTCATGAAAGAGCTTAAAAAAGGTGCTGAATTAGAGAATACACATCTTGTTGTCTATTCCAAAAACTATTTTCCTACAGCGGCAGGCTTTGCATCCAGCGCTTCAGGTATAGCCGCTCTTGTTTATGCACTTAATGAAGCTTATGGCTTAGGATTAAGCGGAAAAGAGCTTTCAATACTAGCAAGACGCGGCAGTGGAAGTTCATGCAGGAGTATATTTGGCGGATTTGTAGAGTGGTATAAAGGAGAATTAAATGATGGAAGTGATTCTTATGCTGAAATGCTCTTTCCACCTTCACATATCGAGGATTTAGTGATTATAGCTGCAGCCATAAAAAGCGAGCAGAAGAAGGTATCATCAAGAGGTGGAATGGCCCAGACTGTTGAAACAAGTAAGCTGTATAAATTATGGCCTGAATCAGTAGAAAAAGATAATAATGAAATTATTGATGCAATAAGGAAGAAAGATCTTAATAAAATGTATGAGATTATTATGCAAAGCACTGACAGGCTTCATGCGGTTGCATTGGATACATTTCCACCTATAATATATCTTAATGATGTATCTTTTGATGTTATTTATAAAATACTAGACTTTAATAAGCAGGAAGGTACTAATGTTGCCGCTTATACATTTGATGCAGGTCCAAATCCTTTCATAATAACAACTAAAAAGTACAAAGAAAAGATTATCGATCTACTTAAAAATACAAATGGAGTAAAAGCAGATAGTATATATATACTTGCACCAGGCAACGGCCCCAGATTAGTAAAAGAAAATGAAAAAATTGAAACAAGGGAGGAACTTAAAAAAATATTAGATGCATTAAATAAAAAAGTGTAAACTATGTTTAATTTTAAATGATGCAAATTTTATAGATATATAAAATATATAAAAAGTATATTTTGTTTTAGTATAATTATTTTAGTATAATTATAGTGTGATGGGATATATGGATTCTAAAATTGTTGAATCAAGCGCTCCTGGTAAAATATTTTTGTTCGGTGGTTATTCTATTTTGGAGCCGAACAGCAGGGGGTTAGTTACAACCGTAGATAATTATGTTCACGTAAAGGTTTCAGGCAATAATGAAAAAAAATTAAAGATAAATGCGGTTGATTTTGATGCTGTGCATGAGTCCTATATAAGCATTGATGGTAAAATAACAAATCCCTCTAATGAGAAGCTAAATCTTATAAGCAAGTCTGTTGAGGTTGCATTAAAGTATGCTCTTGAGGAAGGGTTTAAAATTGAAGGTATAAATGTAGAGAGCAAGAATGATCCCGCTTTTGCGACAAAGATAAACGGCAATAATATTAAAAGCGGGCTTGGCAGCAGTGCGGCCGTAACTGTTGCAACTATTTCAGCTGTGCTCTCTTATTACGGCTTTGATGTAGTTCATAATAAAGACAAAGTGCATAAGCTCGCACAGATCGCACATGCTCTAGTCAACAAAAAAATTGGAAGCGGTTTTGATATTGCGGCTGCGGTATACGGAAACATAATATACCAGAGATATTCTCCTTCAATTCTTTCAGCTCTAAATGATGATTATAACGGCCATCTATTAAAAGAGCTTGTTGATAAATCCTGGGACTATAAAATTGATCCGATAAAAATATCAAAAATCAATATTGCATATGCTAATTTTATTACCGGTTCGACATCAACAAATTCAATGGTCTCAATAGTAAACAAATTCAAGGAGCGCGAGCCCGCTAGATACAAAGATATAATAGAACGCCTTGACAGAGCTAACAGAAATGCTATAGATGCATTTGTTGCTTTAAACAATGGCGATACATCAAAAGAGAATATTGAAAGGCTTAGATACAATGCAGAATTGGGCCGTTACATAACAAAGGAGCTGGGTATTTTGAGCAATGCTGAAATAGAAAGCCATGAATCCTCTATTTTGATAGATAACAGCAAGCTTTTCGGTTCCGCTTTATTTGCAAAGCTTCCAGGTTCTGGTGGAAACGATGCGATTGCAGCATTCTGTTTGAGCAATACGGATAAGAAAAAAGTGGTCGATTTCTGGTCGAAAAGGAGCGAGCTCAAGGTTCTGGATGTTGATATAAGCAATGATGGCTACTTTACAAACTATCTATAAGCAGAATAAAGAAGAAATAATCATTATCTCTTTCTCAGCATAAAATACGCCGGGAGCGAGATTCGAACTCGCGGAGGCTATTTCTAGCCAAACAGCTTAGCAGGCTGCCGCCCTTTAGTGAGCTTGGAACTTACCACTAGGCGATCCCGGCACTATAACCATATTTTTTAGATTATCT
>Ga0080003_1001031_pt1 | contig 15880 bp, 15 predicted proteins | sample JossMetagenome_FD_69206 | JGI IMG/M metagenome (GOLD analysis project Ga0080003, IMG submission 69206) | Hot spring microbial communities from Joseph's Coat, Yellowstone National Park, USA - JC2_E (SPADES assembly) (version 2) | ecosystem: Environmental > Aquatic > Thermal springs > Hot (42-90C)...
TAATTGGCTTGGTAATCGTCTTAATCCCATTCTTAACCAACTTAGCGTACTTAACATCCCAGACAAAGTACCTATTCCCAGCCCTCCTATCAATCGCATTCAAGAAGCCCTCTACATCATTTGCAGTGTTTATTGTGATAATCCTCCCATCCTCACCCCAAGCCACCAGAAACTCATCATAATCAAGATACGGGTCTCTGACAACAGCCATACGCCTAGGCAGTTTAGCAACAACATCAGAGTACACTCCCCCATCAGCCGTAGTGGACTCAACCATGACGAGCACCGCATTCTCCCTTGCATTAAACTCCGCAGAAACCCTCTTTAGGCATTGGTCTCCGAAATGCCTCCTACACTCATTAACACGAGTGAAACCAACCTCGCTAAGCGTGGCATTGCCAAGGAGCCTAAGCCTATGACCAGGGACACTGATGCGTGGTACTGGGGTGTCTTTGGCAATGGGCACTAGTTCATCTGGGACGTGAGCCAAGCCGAAAAGCTCAACAGCCTGCTTGGTAGCGTAGATTATGCAGTTGCCGAGGCTAGTGACCCATGTGCATGGTATTTCAGAGTCCCTGGCCTGCTGGCTCGTGATGATTAAGAGGCACCACTCACTATTACAATACGGTTCAATTAACGTTGAACCATTCAACCTAGCCCCTTCTTTGGCTAACTCCTCAATGAATGCCTTTAATTGCTCGGCATCCCTTGGCGGGTTGAGGAGTAGCATGCTCACTTCCTCCTCACCTGGCTCACATCCCTAATACGACACATGTCGAGGAGGCACCTTGTAGGCTCCATGTAGATTGGTAATCTAGCATGCATGACTAGGGCATCGTCAATAATGAAGATTAGTGGCATGTCCACCCCAGCCCTAACCTCATGACACTCAACGCCGAAGAGCCTTGGGACGCACTCCCTGTAAACTGCACCGTTAGTCATGTACCATGCCACTATAGCCACATCAACGAGCCCACCGTACTCACCCCTCAGCTCATCCACAATACCCCTAAGCCTCCAGTGAGCCAGCTCACTCCCATCAAGCACACTGTTGAAGTACTCCTCAAAGGCCTCATTAATTTGCCCCAGCAATTCCTCGAAGCCTAGTGTAGGCTTTGCAAGCATCCTCCTAGCCGCCTTAATGAGGCGTAGGCTTTTGCAAGCGTAATCCCTGGCCTCCCTATCACCCTTCCTCATCAAGTAAATGTAGGAGTCCCTCTCCCCATTGCTCCCAACGGCGATTGCAATCCAGTCACCAAGCCTACAATCCCCACGCCTCACGGCTAGCACAAGCCTACCCCAGGATTCACCGTTCCTGAATGGTTTACTACTAATGATGCGCAGGTACTTATGGTTAGTCACCTTGATAAGCCTAATTTTCTCCCTACCACTCCCTAGCCTTGAGGCCACTTGGCTTAAGCCATCGCCACTACCCCCGCTACCATCCCCACCACTCATACTAACCACATGTTAGTGTCTAACACTGACACTTGGTTTAAACTGTTGCGGTAGGGTTAAAAGTTTTAGTGTACTGTTCTAACTGAGACCCGGGATGAAGGTTAGGTTCTGGGAGAGGGTTGGGTTGGCTGGCGTGAAGATACTAATCGCACTAGCCGAAACTGGTGGTAGGGATTGGGTTTGGGCTGATGACATGTTCAGTAGGGCTGGTTTGGGTAGGGGGAATGTGTATAAGCTTCAGGAGCTTGCTGACATGGGGCTCATTGAGGTTGATTATAGGCGTGTGGAGAGTGGTAGGGTTAGGCAGTTTGTTAGGCTAACTGAGACTGGGCTTAAGGTTGCACAGCACCTGAGGAATGCTGACCAGGCTGCGCCTAATGTTGATGCTGCCTAAGGTACTGCCTGTTGAGGAATTCCTCAACCTCCCTCCCCAAAACCCCCTCAACAACCTCCACGGCTTCTGTTGAGCCACTGGCCTCCACTAGGTAGCAGTTGCTGAGTGTGTCATCGAGTACAATGTATTGTCCTTCACCTAGTTCACCCACCGTGTAGTGGCTCACCTTCTCCAGCCTGATTCTCCTGGCCTTGGGGTTTGGGGTGGGTTCAGGCGTGTGCATGCCTAGGTTATTTCACGGGCCTGTTAATTAGCGCTTGGATAGATAGTAGTGTAAAACTAATAGTTTTTAATAGGATTGAGGCTGGAATTAGGTTACTGGCCTTGTGGCGCCTGACGCCTGCCACCCTCCTCATTAACCTCAAGTAGGACGTTTACCGTTAACCCATTCCTGTGAAGGTACTCCCAGAGTTCATTCAACTCCGCTGGCAAGATAATATAATACCTGTCGCTGGACTTCGTAATCCTCCTACGGCCAAGGGGTATTGTCTTAACGCTTGCCAGTATAGTCACACCTGGTCAATACAACCGTGCGCACTAGTGGTTAATTAGGGTTAGTGCCAGTGTTAGACACTAGCGGTTAGCGTTATCGGTATGCATGGTGGTTCATGTTGGTATTCATGATTGAGGGAATTGAATGTTAGGAGGCTCATTCCTCATGGTGCGGGGGGTGGGATTTGAACCCACGCAGGCCTACGCCAACGGGACCTCAACCCGCCCCCTTTGACCAAGCTCGGGCACCCCCGCTTGAGTGGGCATATTACTTTGAGGGCTTATAAGGCTTCCCTCACAAATTACATGAACCACTTAAGTTGGTTTAAACCTTGTTCCTTGGGCCAGTATGAACCCTTTAAGGGTTGGTCCATTAGTTAAACCCTAGCTGCCCTATGATAATCTCTACGAATACGCTGAAACAGCTAGCTTTCCGCAATAGGGGAGGTGGGTAGCTACTCCGGTCGTGTGTTTATCCCATACGCTCTAAGCAACCTGTCCACCTCCTTCAGTGTCCCTGCCTCCTCCGCCAGCCTAAGGGTTAGTGGTATGTTTAGGTTCCCTAGGTTAAAGTTACTCAGTAGCCTGGTGTACTCCTCCCTATTCAGGGGTATTGAGGCTACGTAGTCCTCTAGGCTTATGTGTGGGAGTCCACCCACGTAGATTGCCCTATTCGAGAACCCAACAACCCCAACCTTAAAGACACCGATATCTTCAGGTACCTTATCCACGTCGTCCACGTGAACAGCCACGTCATCGATTGCCGTAATTCCCTTAACCCTCCTCAGCATTGATAATGGGCCGCAAACCACCTCAATGATGCTCCTCAAGTCCCAGTAAACCTCATCGCAGGTTGACATGTTTACTTAAAGCGATACCTTGTAGCCGAACTTCCTCACAATCTCCTTACGCTCCTTAGCGTCCTCAGGCCCCTCGACGCCTAGGGGTGAGTGCCCGTCAACAACCCCAATCACACCCCTACGTTCTGGGGCTATCTCAGCCACTATTATGGAGAGTGGGTTACCGGTGGCGGCCAGTATCCTAGTGACCTCCCTTACGTTCTTAATGGTGTTTAGGACATTTATGGGGTAGGCGTTCCTTATGAATATGACGAAGACGTGGCCTGCAGCTATTTTTGAGCATAGGTCTATTGCAGCGTTCCTGAGCTCCTCATCATTGCCCTCATGCCTAATAAGCCTCTTCCCACTGGCCTCGCAGAACGCTAACCCAAACTTAATCCCCGGTACTGATGTGACTAGGGCTTCGTAAAGATCCTCAACCGTCATTATGAAGTGGGAGTACCCTATTATCACGTTTGAGTTGGGTGGGTACTTAACATCCACAACCTCAAACCTAATGCTCATAGGGGCCAGTGGGGTTGAGGGATTTAAGCATTAGGCCCTTGCAATGCAGCCGTGCGCCAGTGTAATGGTCATTGCTTAGTTAGGGTTTCCTTAATTACCCTAGCGGCGTATGAGGCATCATCCTCAGTGAAGTGGGGTGAAACCAATATGCCCAAAACCCTCCTTGTGGCCTCCTCAGTGTTGGGTAATGGCTTGTATTCAATTTTCCTACCATAGAATGGGCATGACCATGGGCAACCCTTACCATGCCCAATCATTTTAGTGAAGAGAGGCGTCTCATAAAGTGGTATCGGGTAAGCCACGGTGACTGCCTCAAGCCCCCTAGCCCTAAGCTCCTCAACAACCCTATCCCTAGGCTTCCCAACCCTGTCTGTTAGTAGGATTTGGTATATGTGCCATGCGTGCCTAACGTAGGGCTTAGGCTTGGGTAAAATTAACAAGTCATTATCAAGGCTACTCAGCTCCTCCGTGAGGACCCTTGCGAAGGCCTCCTTCCTCCTAATAATCTCCTCAATTCTTAGGAGTTGAGAGTAGCCAAGTGCAGCCTGCAACTCACCCATCCTGTAATTGTAGCCAAGCTCCTCATAATAGTACTTACCGGTTTCACCATGACTCCTAAGCAGCCTAACCCTACTGGCTAATTCATCCGAGTTTGTCGATACTGCCCCACCCTCACTACTCGTTATGGTCTTAGTCGGGTAGAAGCTGAATGTACCCAGGTCACCCAGGGCACCAACCTTAACACCCCTATAGATTGCGCCAAGGGCCTGCGCAGTGTCCTCGATTAGGTATAGGTTGTGCTCCCTGGCAACCTTAATTAACCCATCCATTTCAGCAGGCATACCGGCTAGGTGAACCACTATTATTGCCTTGGTCCTATCAGTAATCTTACCCTCAACACTGGCCGGATCGAGCCCAAGGGTTTCCAGCGAGATGTCTGCGAACACCGGTACTGCGTTTGAATGGAGTACTGAGGATGCCGTGGCCAGGAACGTGAAGGCTGGTACAATGACCTCGTCACCAGGTCCAACACCGACTGCCTTGAGGGCTAGGTGAAGGGCGGTAGTTCCGCTCGAAACCGCTAACGCATACTTAACATTCAGGTACTTGGCTAATTCACCCTCAAGCAACTTACCATACTTGCCGTAGGGTGAAACTAAGTTACCACTCATCAGCGCATCAACCACAGCCTTAGCATCGTCCTCAGTTATCCATGGCCTAAACCTGAGGACCCTCTCACCGTTGGGCATGGTTAAGGGTCTTGGGTAGGTTTTTAAGCTACAACCTAAGCCCAGTTAACAATGGGACCTTGGCGGTATTGGAAAAATAATTATTAAGGCTCAGGTTAAGCCCATCATCATGGCTAAGCTTAACTCACTATGGAGATGGCTGCCCCTGGTTGTTGTGTTGGTGGTATTCACGCTTTACCTAGTTGCAATACAACCCCACCTCAACTCCTACACCAGTGATGAGATTTGGTACGTATCGGCGGCAAGGAACTTCATTAATGAGGTTGGGTTAGGCAGGTACATTGCTAAGTACGGCGTGACAGTGGCCCCATCACCACCATGCAACGTAACCGGCGCATCACCAACCATCTACTACAAGGACTACCTGATGGCATGGTACAGCAACGTAACCTACACCCAGTTAAGGAACCTACTTGATAACCCATCCTGCATAGTTAGGTTTGGGTACTATTACCCGGATAAGCAGAGCATAGTGACCTACCTAAACATTGAGCACCCGTGGTTTGGCAAGTACTTCATGGTGCTTTCAATGCTGCTCCTGGGTGATAAGCCAGTCAGCTGGAGGGTCCCAAGCATGGTCCTATCAGTGCTGATGCTCATTCTCGTCTATTACATAGCCCTAAGGATCAGTAACGGTAATGTCGCCTATGCATCACTGGCAGCGGTTGCATTGCTAATGGATGCGACCTTTAGGGATGTTGGGATAATAGCCCTTCTAGACGTCTACGTGGGCTTCTTCACGCTCCTAGCAGTTTACCTGTACTTCACCGGTAAGTACACGTCATCGGCCATAGCCGGTGGCCTAGCGGTGGCAAGCAAATACCCCGGCGTGTTCACGGTTTTCTCGGGGGCTTACCTGGAGACTTATAGGAGGAATGGGATCTGGGGGCTAGCCTATCTGGCCATAGCCTTCATAGTGTTCATCATCCCTCAACTACCCATAGTCTACCTAGTGGGCGGCATCCACAACTACATCTCTGACGTCTTCTTCTACCTCAAGTGGTTCACTGAGCCAAGGCCACCGGGGCCTGTTGCCTCCAATCCGCTTGACTGGTTGATAGGCATAGACTCCTTCGTTAACAACGTCACGCCACCACTGTACGCAATGGGGCTACCAGGCGCCTACCTGGTTGCCCTAGCCTACTCGGTGATGCTTATTGAACCCCACGTTAAGGGTAGGTTGTTCAATGAAGTTAACATTAATGAATTATCCATACCCGTAACCCTATTAACCATTTGGCTTGGCTTCTGGCTAATCTACTTCCTAGGGGACACAACCCTGTACAGCTACTACACCATGCAGTTCGCAGCCCTCGTACCACTAACCTTAGTCCTAGCCATGAGTAGGGCTAAGCCTAAGGCGAAGATTTGGATAATACTAGGCGCCATAGCAGGGGTAGCCTACGGAATATCAATACAGTGGAGGATACTACACTCCCTAATCATAACAATCGCATAAACAACTTAACCTAAATTCTTAAATTATTTAAGGATTGTTGAGGTCTTAGGGGTGCCCTCCTTACGTTTCTACCACTTCGATGAAGATCACTCACCTGAATCCCCCCTAGTCCTTGTGAATAACCATGTTAAAGCCCTACGTTGTCTAGGAAGTTCTTGAGTATTCTAATTCCGTATTGGGTTCCTATGCTCTCGGGGTGGAATTGAACTCCAAAGACTGGGTACTCCACGTGTTGAATACCCATTATTTCATCATCATCTTTGGAAATGGCGGTTACCATGAGTGACTCAGGTGGGTTATCCACAACGAGGCTGTGATACCTCATGCCTTCGAATTCGTCAGGTAGGCCGGTGAGTATTGGTGTTGGTTTAACCCTCCTGATTACACTTGTCTTGCCGTGCTTAATAACCTTAGCCCTCCTTATCGATGCCCCGAAGACGTGTCCTATTAACTGGTGACCTAGGCAGATGCCTAGGATGGGGACTTTGTTGCTGAAGTACCTTACAACATCCCTTGACACACCCACATCCCTCGGGTTCGTTGGGCTACCTGGACCTGGGGATATTATTATCCTATCCGGTCTAATCCTCTCAATGGCCTTAACGCTAACCTCATCATTCCTGAAGACCAGCGGCCTACTGCCCAACTCACCAATGTACTGGGCTATGTTGTAGACGAAGGAGTCGTAGTTATCTATGATCACGGTTATGTCAACCATGTCCACCACCCAGGCCCATGGCAGCCTTAAGGCTGCCTAACTTATGCTCAGTCTCCATGAGCTCTAGTTCAGGTTTTGAATCATACACTATGCCAGCCCCCGCCTGAATCCTAACGGTACTCCCCCTCGTGAACATGCTCCTTATGATTATTGCGAACTCCCCACCTCCACCGTGCATTATGCCCAACGCCCCAGCGTAGGGCCCCCTAGGTGAGTCCTCGTACTTGGCTATCAGCTCCATTGCCCTGGGCTTTGGGGCTCCGGTTACTGTGCCGGCTGGGAATGTGGCCACTAGGGCATCCACAATGTCATTACCCCTGCTTAATGTTCCCTCAACCCTTGATACCAGGTGTTGGACGCTTTGATACTTCTCCACTGCGTAGAGCTCCTTAACCTTAACACTCCCGAAGACGCACACCTTACCTATATCGTTTCTGGCCAGGTCAACGAGCATCACGTGCTCCGCCCTATCCTTAATGCTTGATAGGAGCTCCTCCTCAAGCCTAATATCATCCCTCGGGTCCCTACCCCTAGGCCTAGTTCCGGCTATTGGGTGGGTCTCAACCCTCAAGCCATCAACCTTGACCAGTAGTTCGGGGCTTGTGCCTATTATGTACCTATCCTTAACCTTCATTAGGTACATGTAGGGTGATGGGTTTAGGTCGGCAAGTCTCCCGTAAAGCGTCATTAAATCCCCCCTGAAGCTATACTCCTCATACCTAGATAGGACGACTTGAAAAACCTCACCATTCTCAATATCCATTAAGGCCTTTGAAACCCAATCCATGTATTTAACCGGATCCGTGGCGCTGATTAACCCAGCCACCTCGAAACCACCTGCATCACCCAAGCCTCCCCTGGGCAGCTCACCCTTGACGTATGCCCTACCCAGGAAGTAGTCGTATATGACCACGTTCTGAGGTATTATGAACTCTGCCTGGGGCCAATCACTCCCCTTAATTAATGCGGCTAGGTATGGTTCAATGGACGCGACTGCATCGTAGGATAAGTAGCCCACAGCCAATTCACCATCCTCAAACCTACCCAACCTCCTATAGAGGGACTTAAGCTCATCGTAAAGGTCATCACCGGCATCCAACTCTAAAACATCCCTAACACCCCAGGTAACCACAGTGTACCTAGACCTCTCCGGGAAACCTGGCCCACTCTCAAGTAGCGTCACGTAATCCTCACCCTTATCAAGCATTAACCTAGTTAACTCCCTTGGTTTGGGTAACTCGTCAAGCGGCACCTTCACCCTTAACCACCCTGGCCACCTGCATCACCAGCCCCCAATCCTTAACACCTGGCTTTGACTCAACCCCAGAGTTAACGTCAATCAGGTAAGGCCTATACTTAACGACAAGCCCAATGTTACCTGGCCCAATACCACCGGCAACGCCAGCCTTACCCAGGCCAGCGATCTTCGTTATAATGCTTAGTGGTATCTTTAACCCATGCTCAAAGACCATATAACCGACCTTGGGTGCGTCAACCAGCACGTACTCAACGTTGCCTAACGTTAGGTATGTCTTAACGGTTTCAATGACCTGTGAATCATTAGTGTACTCCACGACGGGCGCCACGTTAACATTGCCGTATTCACTGGTTATGAGGTCGGCATTGATTGGCCCGTGGAATTGGAGCACTGGGAAGCCTGCCTTAGCCGCCAGGTTCATTGCCTCACCTAGGCTAAGGCCCTTAATCACCGCCACTGGTCTAGCCCTCGAGAGTGATCTAGCCATGTCGATGGCGTCCCTAAGATTAACTAACCTGGGGGTTGGGGTGTCTGAGTGGATTATGAAGCCTGCGTAGTCAGCGTACTTATCGATGAACTCCACGTCAATCCTCCTGGTTAGGCCACACACCTTAAGCAGAACCACCCCTACTCACCGCTGCGACCTCATTAACATAGGCCCAGAATCCGTCTGGGTTATCAGTGACTTGCATTACTGCCTCAACGCCATCCCTAGGATCCTTAACCTTACCAGCCACGTAGAGCGCCATAGCCGTATTGGCGGCTATGAAGTCTAGGGCAGCCTTATCAACCCCCATTAAACCCCTCCTAGCCTTCTCAATACTCTCAACTGGGCTTGAGACAACTACGTCACGTAGGTCATGCAACCTTAGCCCCAGGTCTGAGGGTTCTATGGTGTACTTGTCCGCTGAGCCGTCCTTAACCTCATACACCGTGGTTCTCCCGAAGACCGACACCTCATCTATGCCTGGTTCACCGTGAACCAGGACTAAGTGGTCATAGCCTATGAAGCCGGCTGCCTCAGCCATCACGCTCATGATCCCTGGCTCAGAGACACCTAGGACCTGTCTCCTAACAAGACCTGGGTTGGCTAATGGGCCTATTAGGTTGAATATTGTCCTTATGCCCAGCTTTCTCCTGACAGGCATGACGTTCTTCATGGCTGGGTGGTACATTGGGGCGAAGGCGAAGGCGAACCTGTACCTATTAACCATGGCGATGGCGAGTTCTGGTTGAATGTTTATGTTAAAGCCAAGCGCCTCCAGGAAGTCGGCGCTACCTGATGATGAGGACACGCTCCTGTTGCCATGCTTAAGCACCTTAACGCCCAGGTAAGCCGCTAGTAGTGCAGCCACGGTGGACACGTTCATGGTCCTTAACCCATCACCCCCCGTGCCAGCCGTGTCAACGACATAAGGGTCGTTTACGGGTATTCTTAGGCAAGTGTCCCTAAGTGCCTTAGCAAACCCAGCCACCTCCTGGGCTGCCTCACCCTTAACCCTAAGCCCCATTAGCAACGCAGCCACCTCAGCCTCACTGGCCTCCGCCCTAAGTATCATTAATGCAGCGTTGTAGGCCTCCTCAAGGCTTAACCCAATCCCCCTAGCCAGCTTCTCCAGGATGGGCCTCACTCAACTCACCCTCTCGTAGGCGTCTGGGTCAAGTAACCCATGGCCAGATAGGTTGAACAATATCACACTTCCCTTAGGCATTCTCCTCGCCTCATCGATAACCGCCCTTATTGCGTGGGAGGACTCTGGGGCGGGTACAATACCCTCACTCCTCGCAAACATCACACCGGCCTCAAGTGCCTCCTCCTGCGTGTAGGCCCTAGCCTCAACGATACCCTCCCTAACCAGTAGTGATAGGCTTGGGGCTGCTCCATGGTACCTTAACCCGGCGGCGTGGCTTGGGGGTGGTACGTAGTTGTGTCCAAGGGTCAGCATCCTTATCATTGGCAGTAACCCCCCTGAATCCGGGAAGTCGTACTCGTACCTACCCTGGGTCAACTTGGGGGCCGCCTTAGACTCAACGGCGAGGAACCTAGTCCCCTCGAAGCCCTCACCCCTCAGCTTAGCCCCTATGAATGGGTACGTTAACCCCGCGAAGTTGCTGCCACCACCAACGCAGCCAACCACTAGGTCAGGCTCCTCCGGGATTTGCTCAATGGCCTCCTGCCCAATCACCGTCTGGTGCATTAGGACAAATTCAAGAACACTACCCGGTATGTACCTCCTACCCTCACCCTGAAGCGTGTAGTCAATGGCCTCGCTTATGGCTAGGCCAAGGCTACCTGGGTGGTTTGGGTTGGCCTTAAGGGCCTCAATGCCGTACTTAGTAACCTCGCTTGGGCTTGGGTAGACCGTAGCCCCGTAGGTCCTCATGAAGAGGACCCTCTGCCTCTTACTCATGAAGGAGCTCTTAGTCATGAATACTGTTGCCTTAACCCCAATTAGGGCTGCCGCTATTGAAACGGCTAAGCCCCACTGTCCAGCCCCAGTCTCAGTGGCAACTTCCTTAGCCCCATCCCTAAACGCATAGTAAACCTGGGGGACGGCCGTATTCAACTTATGTGATCCACCTGGTAATGCACCCTCGAACTTGTAGTATATCTTAACTCCATTACCAATGAGCCTCTCAAGGCCCCTAGCCCTCCTCAGTGGCGTGGGCCTACCAAGCCTTGCGTAAATGTCCCTAACCTCCTCTGGTATTGGGACGTACTGCAGCGCGGTGAACTCCTGGTGTAGGAGTTCACTGGGCATTATCCTGTTCAGTAGGGCTATCCTGGACTCACCCTCATATGGGTCCATGGGTGGTGGTAGTGGTTTAGGTAGGTCAACGGCTATGTTGTACCAGTGGGTTGGCACATTGGTCATGGTAAACCACCCCTCAGCCACTTGAGGAGGCTTAGAGCCGACTCAAGGTTACTCATCCTTTGAATGAAGGCTGTCCCAACCACAACCCCATCAGCCCCAGCCTTAATGAGCGACTTAACCATATCAGGGTTATTCACGGCGAAGCCAACAACTAGGAACGTATCACCAATAATGCCCCTAATCGTTGTAACGTTCTGCTCAACGTAGATAGGTAGCTTAATGCCCGTGGCCGCGTATAGGCCTAGGTAAATGAATAGTGGGTTATATTCACTGAGTCTCTTAACCAACTTGTAGGGTGTCTTGCTTGATATGAAGAAGCTTGGCCTCAACCCATTACTCACCATAACCTCAACATACCTATCGATTAATTCAGGGTAGTCGAATATTAGGTCAGGGAAGAGTATGGACACGGCATTAACAGACCTAGCCACTGATGCGGCCTCGTTAAGCGAATCAACGTAATCAGCCACGTAACCCATTAGGACCGGCACCCTACTATACCTACCGTAGTCATCAACAACTTTAACGGCCTCAAGACCCTTAAGCTCGGCGCCGTGGTGCGTAACCCTAATAACGGGGCCATCGTACTTAGGGTTACCAGTGGGTATGCCTATTTCAAGGAAGTCTACGAGTCCCCTTACACCATTAAGGGCCTCTATGAAGTGCCTAACGCTCGGGTACGTTGCCGTTAGGTATAGGCCCAAGGAGGGCCTGCTTATGCCCATTGGAGCCTAGCTTCACCGCTCATAGGCTTAGGTTATCAGTAGTCTATTTTTAAGCATTTCCCAGCTATATAATTCAGCGTAAGCGGTCAACGATGGCTCATTAAACCTTGAAATATTTTTAAACAAGCCCCAGTGCACTCAATTATGCAGTATGTTAAGCTCGGTTGGTCTGGGGTTAAGGTCTCCCAGTTCTGCCTCGGCACATGGTACCTACCAAGGCTTGACTCAGTTGATGAGTTTGGGGTTCGTAGGGTTGATGTTGATACCGCGGTTAAGGTGATGAGGAAGGCTTATGATGAGGGTGTTAACTGCATAGATACGGCGAATAGGTACCATGGAGCAATGGCACCGGTGGACCTGAATCATGTTGGTAACGCTGAGCGCGTGGTGGGCCAATTCTTAAAGACGGTGGACAGGGAGTCCGTGGTACTTGCCACTAAGGTTAGGGGTCAGATGGCTCCTTGGCCTAATGGTGAGGGGTTGTCGAGGAAGCACATTAGGTGGCAGATTAGGGAATCACTGAAGAGGCTTGGGACAAGCTACGTGGACCTATACCAAATCCACTGGCCAGACCCAGATACACCTAAGATCGAAACCCTAAGGGCTCTTAATGAGCTTATTGAGTGGGGTCTCGTTAATTATATTGGTGAGAGTAATCACCCAGCTCATGACATTGTTGAGTTCATGGAGTTAGCTGAGAGGCACAACCTAGAACCCTTCACAACAATGCAGGAGATATACAACATACTGGTCAGGGATATTGAGAGGGATAAGATACCCGTAGCCAAAAGATACGGAATGGCAATACTAGCCTACTCCCCACTAGCCCAAGGCGTACTAACGGGAAAATACGTGGACTTCAACAACAGGAAGTGGTCAACCCCAAGTGACTCAAGAGCGGTAATATCAAGTGGACTCCAAGGGTACTTCAACGATAGGAACCTCAGGGTGTTGCTTGAGCTTAATGAGATAGCCAAGTCCAAGGGGGCTACGTTGAGTCAAGTCTCACTGGCCTGGTTAATAGGCATGCAGGAGAGGCTGGGTGTAACAATAATACCTATAATAGGGGTTACAAGGATGGAGCAGCTTGAGGATAATTTAGGAAGCCTAAACGTAAAACTTAGCCAAGACGACTTCAACAGGATTGAGGAGGCCTTAAAGGCTCAGTGAAGACGATACATGGGAATGCGGTTGAGTGTTACTGAGTATTTAAAATTCTACAGCGTTAAGCATTAACATGCCGCTACGGCTTAAACTCAATGGTTTTATCCACTGTGAACCTACCTGTTAGGTGTATGTCCCTTGACGATGATCCAACCCTAACCTCGTACTCACCAGCATCCACAATCCACAATCCCCTTGACGCATTGAAACTGGCCAAATCCTTAACATTAATAGTCAATTCTATGCGCTCAGCCTCACCTGGGTTAAGTAGCCTAGTCTTCCTGAAGGCCTTCAACTCCTGGATCGGCTTATCAACAGTGCCCTGCGGCGCCTTAACGTAAACCTGGGCAACCTCCTTACCAGGGTACTTGCCCACGTTAACCACGTCAAAGGACACCTTAACTATATCTTCGCTCTTAGCCACGGTTAGGTTCCTATACTCGAACCTAGTGTAGGATAGCCCAAAGCCGAATTCGTAGGCCGGCTCAACGTTGTACTTGTCGTAGTAGCGGTAACCCACGTAAATGCCCTCACAGTACCTAACAGCCCTCGGGTTATCCTGGGGTACCCCTGGGTAGCACTCAGCGGACTTGGCGACTGGTACATCACTCCAGTCCCTCGGGAACGTTGTAGGTAGCTTACCTGAAGGGTTAACCTTACCCACCAGGGCGTCGGCAATAACCCTGCCAGCCTCCTGCCCAGGTAGCCAGACGAGTAGTATTGCATCAACTAGGTCCCTCCAGGTGGCAACCTCAATAGGCGCAGGTATATTCAATATTGCAACAACCCCCTTACCAAGGGCGTGGAATTGCCTTGAAACCATTTCAATCAGCCTACGCTCACTATCGGTTAAGTAGTAGTCACCTTTAACAGCCTTCCTATCCCAACCCTCCCCCGAGGTCCTGCTGATGACTATAATGGCCACGTCGTTGCGCCTGGCGAATTCACCAACCTGCCCCTCAGTCAATATGTCCTGTTGTAGGGGCTCTGCATAGGCCTCCTCGTAGTACAGTGCGCATAGGTAATCTTCACCTCTCCTCTCCTTAACGTAATTAACATAGATTGATGACAATTCCTCATCAACCTTAAGCTCGCTTCCCCTCAATCCATCAAGTATGTTGATGAAGTGGTTGGGGTGGGTATGCCCACTCCCCAAGCCACCCCTCATTGTTTCAACCTGCCCAGTACCGAACAACGCCACCCTTGTGCCAGGCCTTAGGGGTAGGGTTTCCCTTGCATTCTTAAGTAGCACTATGCCCTCGGCCGCCGCCTCATAGGCAACCTTAGCGTGTTCGCTTAGGTTGGGTGTGTTGCTTGGCTTATGACCCTTGTACGTGAGCGACCTCTTAACCAGCTCAATAACCCTGGCAGCACTCCTATTAACCTCATCCTCGCTTAACTCACCCCTCTTAACGGCGTCCATCAGCCTTGAGACAACGTTATCGCCACCCGGCATTATCAGGTCATTGCCTGCCTTAACCTGCTCGATGGGGTTATCCCCAGCACCCCAGTCACTCATGACGACCCCATCAAACCCCCACTCCTCCCTAAGCACCTTGGTTAGTAGCCATGGGTTCTGGGACGTGTACTTACCGTTGAGCTTATTATATGAGCTCATTATGGCCCAGGGCCTTGCCTCCTTAACCACTATCTCGAAGGGTTTAAGGTAAATCTCCCTTAAGGCTCTCTCATCAACTATGGTGTCTATTACGTGCCTATTGGTCTCCTGGTCATTGGCTACGAAGTGCTTGGCGGTGGCCCCAACACCAACGGATTGAACACCCCTAATGTATGCTGCGGCTATCTTGCCCGTTAACAATGGGTCCTCTGAGAAGTACTCGAAATTCCTACCGCAGAGTGGGTGCCTATGGATATTCATTCCCGGGGCTAGGAAGACATCAATACCGTAATCCCTAGCTTCCTCCCCCATGGCCCTACCCACGGCCTCAACCAGCTCAGGGTTCCAGGTCGAGGCCAGCATAGTGGGTACTGGAAATGCTGTCGCCGGCCACCGCCTGAATGGGTTTGGCTCAACCCTAATGCCGGACGGCCCATCGGTCATGACTATGGCTGGTAGGCCACCCACAGCCCTAGTCTCTCCCGCAGCCCCAGGAACCCTCCTGGAGCACCCAGCTCCGAAGCACCCTATGCCGGCTAGAAGTTTAACCTTATCCTCAAGGCTAAGGCTGGATATATCAACGCTCATTAGGTAGTCAGCGGGTTTAAGAGTTATTAAGCATTACATGGGACACCATGGACGTAACACCCATGTGGTGGTTAAGACCGTGGCAATTGGTATGCGGAACTTAACTCACATGCACCGTAATGCAGGCTTAAGGCACTGTTAAATGCTGATCCCCAGTTGCCTAAGTACGGAATAGGCAATATCCCTAGCCCTACGCGTACTGTTAAGCATTGAGCCTGCGTAATCCCTATCGTAAAGCATGCCGGGTGTTAACAGGCTTGACGGTTCACCGTAAGTTGACCTGGCGTATTCCCTAGCCGCCTCATGACTCAGCCTAGCCAATTCACCCACAAGCCCCCTTAAACCCTCAGGCACCCTATTCATTACATTCATTAATTGGTTTGATGGGTCATGGCTCCATGTCGGTACCTCAAAAACGGATATTATAGCCTTGGCGAAGTTTTCAATGGCCAACTGGGAGTAGTGTACGCATCCAGCCCAATCACCATGCTCATAATATGCCTCAGCCCGCCCCAA
>Ga0080003_1001033_pt1 | contig 15875 bp, 13 predicted proteins | sample JossMetagenome_FD_69206 | JGI IMG/M metagenome (GOLD analysis project Ga0080003, IMG submission 69206) | Hot spring microbial communities from Joseph's Coat, Yellowstone National Park, USA - JC2_E (SPADES assembly) (version 2) | ecosystem: Environmental > Aquatic > Thermal springs > Hot (42-90C)...
CCGGGCCACGGGAATCCGTTGAGGCATGCGTCGCCCGGATTGGCCGCCGCGGTGAGCGCGGGCGCCGCGGTTGCCGTGTTCGCGGCGCTCTACGCCGTGGACATCGACTCGACCGGCGGAATCCCCGTGCTGGGGATCGCCACCTGGGTGATATCGGCCACCGTGCGGACCGTCCAGCAATGGGGCTCCCTGGGAGTGCTCGCGCTCATGGCGCTCGAGAGCTCGTCCCTCCCCGTACCGAGCGAGGTCGTGCTCCCCCTCTCCGGGTACCTGATCCACACCGGATCCATGGACCCCGTGACCGTGTTCCTCGCGGCGCTCGCGGGTTCCACGGCGGGATCCTACGTCGATTACTATATAGGGCGCGCTTTCGGGATGGAGGTGCTCAGGAGGCTCCCGTGGGTGAGCGGCGATGCCCTGCGGAGGGCCGAGGACTGGTTCCGCAGGTACGGGGAGCCCATGGTCATCGTCACAAGGATGATCCCCGGCATGAGGACGCTGATCTCGTTCCCCGCGGGGGCCCTGGAGATGAGCCCGGGGAGGTTCGGCGTCTACACGCTCATAGGGTCCGCCGCCTGGGACGCGGTGCTCATGGGGGCCGGATACGAGCTGGCGGCCAGCTGGGATGCCGCGTCCGCGGCCGCCCAGGACCTCCTGATACCCATGATCGCGGCGGCCGCCGTTGGCATAGTCCTCTACGTCGCGCTGACCGCGGCCTGGCCCGCGATGAAGGAGGGCGCGGCTGCGCATATCCGACGAGCGCGCCGTCGACGGCCAGCTGCCCCGCCGATGGAGGGCCCGCCTCAGTCGCCCATCTCGGACAGCGGCTTCCCCGAGAAGAGGATCTCGCGGAGCTCCCTGTCCATAGCCGGATCGTGCCTCCTGATCCACTCGAGGAGGAGGGTCGCGTGCTCCTTCTCGTCGTCCCTGTTGTGGGTTATCACGTCCCTCAGCTCCCCGTCCTCGGCCTCCTTCGCCCTCGCGTCGTACCACATGATGGCCTGCAGCTCCTCTATGAGCGACTGCCTGGCCCTGTTGAGGTCCTCGACCGATGCCGATGCGTCCATTGAGATATGATGCGCGCCCTCCTAAATAAATGAATCGGCCGCGGCGCTCTGCCGTGCAATTTATCGAATTTAACGCGCAATCATAGTCCCCTGATTGGAAAAATGGGATGTGTGGAAAATGGTTCGAGGACGGCCGCCGTCGGGCGGTATTCCCGGGGATGCGGGCGCGGCTGCGCCGGATAAACGTTTTTAGCGCGTGCGGATTCCCTCCCCGGAATGCCCTCCTCCGGTCGACTCCCCGGGGATGGCCGGCGGGAACCGGCTCCCACCCCCGCGATGCCGGGCCATGGCGTCCGCGGGGTCGAGCCCGGGAACGGGAGGGCCGGTCCTCCCCCCGACGGCGCGTCGGCGCGGCGGGGACGGCCGCTCCCCGCGGGACCCGGATGGGCGGCGCCCGTGCCCACAGGGGGGTGCGGCCCTTGAGGCGCGGTCGCGGGGGAACCCCCGTCCGGGGCGGGGGGGAGGGGAGCTCCTTCCCCTACCGGTTCAGGAGGGGGCAGCGCGAGGCGTACGAGTCGCTCAGGAGGGGCATCGAGTCGGGGGGCGCCATCTGCTTCCAGGCCCCCACCGGGTTCGGGAAGACGCCGGTGGTCCTCGCGGCGCTCCTGGACTCGGGCCAGAGGGTACTCTGGACCGTCAGGACCGGCACCGAGACCGACAGGCCCGTGGAGGAGCTGAAGAAGTTCCGCGGGGGCTACAGGGGGATCTCGTTCAGGGGCAAGAGGGACATGTGCCTCCTGGCGAGGGACAGGATGAAGGGGGACGCGGACTACGAGGACGTCTCGTACCTCTGCAGGAGGAACAGGGACGTCTGCCCCTACTACAGGAACCTGTCCCGCTACGGCCGCGTCCCGCGGGAGCCGGTCCTCTACTCCGAGATACTGGAGCTGGCGGAGGAGGAGGGCATCTGCCCCTACTATTACCAGAGGAAGATCCTGGGGTCGATGGACGTTGTGTCGGTCAACTACAATTACGTGCTCAACGACGCCATCTCCTGGACGCTCAGGGGCGAGCTGAGCTTCCGGGACATGTACCTGGTGGTCGACGAGGCCCATAACCTGCAGTTCGCCGCGATGAACATGTTCGGCGACTCCATAACGAGGGGCACGCTGGAGAGGGCGAGGGGCGAGCTCGGGGAACTCGGGGGATCCCCCGAGGTGGAGCGCGCCGTGGACGGGATCGACGCGGCCATAAGGGCGGCGATCGGCCCCAGGAAGGAGGCGAGGGTGCGCATCCGCGATGTGGCGGCCGGGATCGACGGGGAAGTCCTTCGGGAGATGAAGCGCCTCGGGGAGAGGGTGAGGCTCATGAGGCTCGAGGGGGGCGAGAGGCCGCGCTCCAGCCTGTGGCACCTCCACTCGTTCATCTCGAAGTCCATCGAGGCGGCGGACGACGAGGGGGTCGCGTTCTTCGCGAGCAGGATCGGGGACGGATACGAGCTGGAGAGGTGGGACATGAGGGCCTCGGAGATCCTGGCCGGGATCTGGGGCAAGTTCAGGGGGGTCATATTCATGTCCGGCACGCTGGATCCGCTCGACGCGTTCGCGGACGTGGCCGGCGTGGGGGAATGCTCCGAGGTGAGGGCGGATTTCGAGGTGAGGCCTGATAACGTGAGGGCATACGTCGTGAGGGGGATCTCGACGAAGGGGGAGAGGCTCGGCGAGGAGATGCGCCGCCGCTACGGGGAGGTTCTGGGCAAGTTCCTGGCGGATCTCTCCGACAGGAACGTGGCGGTCTTCTCGTCCAGCTACAGGGTGCAGGAGGAGCTCCTGGGCTCGCTCCCCCCGGGGATCCTGGAGAGGGCCTACGTGGAGAGGGAGGGGATGGGGGGCGGGGAATCCAGGAAGCTCCTGGAGGCATTCAAGGCGGCCGCCGGGTCCGGGAGGAAGGGGATACTGTTCGCCAGCGCCTCCGGGAGGTTCTCGGAGGGGGCGGATTTCCCCGGCGAGGAGCTGGAGGCCGCCGCGATGGTCGGGATACCGTTCGAGAGGCCCACCCTGAAGATGAGGACGTACGTCGGGTACTACCAGGGGATCTACGGGAGGGAGCGCGGGAGGTACCTGGCGTACGTGGTGCCGGCCCTCAGGAGGGCGGCGCAGGCCCTGGGCAGGGTGATAAGGTCCGAGGACGACAGGGGGATATTCCTCCTGGCCGACGGCAGGTACTCGAGGAGGGAGTACCTGGAGCTGCTGCCCGCCTTCATAAGGTCGAACGTCAGGTCCGTCGAATACCGGGAGTTCCTCTCGCTGGACCCGGGCGCCGTCCGGGGCGCGTCACCCGAGGAGGGCCCGGGCGACCTTGAGCGCGAGCCTGGGGTGTGAGAGCAGCTTCGCGGCGACGGACCGCAGGTTCAGCCCGTTCGCGAGGTCCACCACGTCCTGGGGGCCGAGCACCCCCGCCAGCTCGTCCAGATCCCGGTCCTCCAGGCGCTCGAAGACCCTCATGGCCCTCAGGCTGTCCCTTATGCGCCTGCCCCACGGCTCCTCGTACTCCGCGTCGAACTCCCTGAGCCTGCGCTCGCTGTTGTCCCCCTCCTTGGCGGCGCGCGCGGCCACCCTTCCGGCCACGAGCCCGGCCGCTATGGACGAGTGTATTCCAGCGCCGGTGAACGGTATCACGGTGCCGGCGGCGTCCCCCACGAGGATCGCGCCGTCCACGACGTTCCTGGATATGATCCCGCCTATCGGCACCGGCGCCCCCCTGTAGTCTATGATCTGCGCCCCCCGCAGCTCGTCCGACGCCCTGGAGAGGAACCTGTCCAGGTACTCCTTCGCCGGGACCCCCCTCGTGCCTATGCCGACCTCCGCGATCGTGCCGGCCTTCGGGAATATCCAGGCGTAGCCCCTGGGCGCCACGGAGTTCCCCAGGTAGAACCTGACGGCGTCGCGGTCCCCGAGCCTCGTGTTCGCCATGACGTACTGGACGGTCGGTATCGGCTCGGACCTCTCCCTGATCCCGAGCGACTTCGCGACGGTCGAGTTGTAGCCGTCGGCCCCTATGACGACCCGCGCCGTGTAAATGCCGCCCCTCGTCCTCACCTCCATCGTCCCGTCGGGCCTCCTGGCCACGGCCTCGACGTCCTCCCTCACCCTTATGGAGGCGCCGGCGGAGGCCGCCAGCTCGGCCATGGCCTGGAGGAACGCGGACTTGTTTATGCTGTACCCGACGTCCCTTATCTCGACGTACCTCCCGCCGGGCGCGTAGACCCTCGCGTAGGCCTCCTTGACCACTATGTGGGGCGCGGGCTTCACGCCGGCCGTATCGAACGTCCCCCTGCTCGTGGCCTCCCCGCAGGGCTTCCACGCCATTATGGCCGGCTGCCTCTCCAGGAGGACGGCGCCGGCGCCCGCCTCCGCCGCGGCCCTCGCGGCCGCGATGCCGGCGGGGCCTCCCCCGACCACGACCACGTCGTACCGGTATTCCACGGGCCGCTCCCCGGCGCCGGGCCTTAAATATTGTGCGCCAGCAACGCTTATCTTATCCATCGGCGTAACCGGATCGACATGTCCGACGAGTACAGGAGGAGGGACTGGTTCAGGAGGATGATGGACGAGATAGAGAACGATTTCGCCGTGTTCGACCAGATGTTCGACCAGCTGATGAGGGAGATGGAGGGCGGGACGAGGTCCGCGAAGCCGCTTTTCTACGGGTTCTCCGTGACGGTGGGCCCGAACGGCAGGCCGGTCGTCAGGGAGTTCGGCAACGTGAGGCAGTCGGGCGCGAAGAAGGTGGTGGCGAGCGACGTCCGCGAGCCGCTGGTGGACGTCATATACGACGAGGGGAACGACGAGGTCAAGGTGATAGCGGAGATGCCGGGCGTCGAAAGGGACAAGGTGAGCGTGGAGGCCGCGGAGGACGAGGTCAGCATAAGGGCGGAGGGGACGGACAGGAAGTACGAGGCAAACGTGCCGCTGGAGGTCAGGGTGGACCCCGGGTCCGCCAAGGCGAGCTACAAGAACGGCGTGCTGGAAGTGAGGCTCAAGGCCAAGGGGAAGGCCAAGAAGGGCGGGGTCAAGATAAACGTCGAGTGAGCGGCATAGGGCATCGGGGATTAGAAAGGCTTTTTTTGGACCGTTTGAAAGGGTGATTGACCCGCGGTAGCTCAGCCTGGTAGAGCGTCCGGCTGTAGTCCTCGGCCGGGGCCGAGGAGCCTCAGCATGCCAGGCGGACAGACACCGGAGGGCCGCAGGTTCAAATCCTGCCCGCGGGACCATCCCATTAAAGGACGGGGACCGGATCCTCGGGCTCGAGCGCGGTTCTCAAACGCAATTCGCCTGCGACGTGCCCTTCGGCCGGACCGCGGGGGATCTCAGCCCGTAATATGTCATAACACTTCGACAAGCTCGTCATTTTTTACAAACTTGAGGTACCATTCCTTGAATTCCCTCCCGTTGACTATGTGCAGTTCCAGCGGCGCTTCCGGGAACCTCATGAAGGCCATGGCCCTGAGTTCGGCCCTTTCGTCTGAATCGAGCGATTGCGGGAGCACGACCAGCAGGTCGATGTCGCTGGACGCGGTGCACGATCCCCTGACGGTTGACCCGAAGACGTACACCCTCGCGCCCTCGTATTTACTACGGATCATCTCGCCGATTTCCGATGAAATTTCCATGTAATTTTCCAGATATTCGATCCTCCTCCTCGAGGAGGCGATGAGGACGTCAAATCCCTTCGATGACATCCCTGCACACCCCCTTCACGAACCTGAGCATCTCGTTGACCTCGACCGCGCCGTATCTCCTGGCGAGGTACCTGCTGCCGATGTACGCATCCTCAATTTTCGTCACATAGATGACGTTCCCGCCGTCCCTGAGAAAGTCGGCCACCCTGGTGGAGATCTTGGACAGCTCTTCGAGCAGCGCCGTGAGCGAATGGGTCCTCGGATATGCCCCGACGTTGAGGAGGAGCTTGTACTTGGCCATCAGCTGACAGTACTGCTCCATGTTGAACGCGCCGATATCATTATATCCCTGTTCAATGAGATATTCTGCGTTCTTCAGGAATATAAGCGCCCTTTCTTTGAGAATTTCCGCCTCCTCGAGGGACAACCTGGTGAGCATGTGCGGCTGCGGCTATTTAATTGTTATGAGAGTATCCTCCTGCCGCGCATCCCCGGTACATCGCCCGACGGCGCTGGGGGGACGGGGAAAGGAAAGGGAAAGCCCCGGCCTTCGGGGTGCGGGAGTACCGCTGAGGGCGGTTCACAGGTGCATCAGGATCCCGCGCCGCTGGACGGGATCGACCACCGCGTATCTGCCTTCATTTTTCGCGATGAACCCCGCGTCCGAGAGGTTCCTGAGCACGTTCGATAGGGTGCTATCGGTCATCCTCCCGAGCCTAGCCTCGATGCCCCTCCTCACCTCGGACCAGGAGGCGGACCCGAGCGTCGCGATGATCCTCAGGGCCTCCCTGTACCTCGGCTCCCCGGGGCCGTAGAGCTTGAGCGCCCCCTTCAGCTCGTCCGCCGCGAGCAGGGACGCCATTTCATATATCCTTTCGGCGCTGAGCCCTCCGGCGGCCATGGAGTGGCCGAAGTAGGTGAGCCAGCCGATGACGCCGTCCAGGTTCTCCACGGCATCCTCTATGAGGTCCTCGTCCACCGCAATCCCCTCCTGTTCGAAGCCGCGCGAGAGGAACTCCCTCGCCTTCTCCCCGGGCAACGGGCTCAGCCTCACCTCGCTGTAGGCCCTCCCGTACAGAGGGGCCTCCGGGTCCTCAAGCCTCAGGAACCTGTAAAGGAGCCCCACCTGAGAGCCAGAAATTATCAATTTTATATCTAGAATGTCGAAAATATAGGCAAGCAATGCATCAAATCTGTACGATGACGCCCTGAGGGCCTGAGCCTCGTCTATGATGAGGACGCTTCCCTCGATGGCCTTCAACGTCCTCAGCAGGCTCTCCTCGCCCTTCCCGCTGACCTTCAGCCCGAACCCACCGAGCTGGACCTCGAAGGACCTCACGTTCTCCAGCAGCCTGATGCCCCAGCTGTTCTTCGCCAGCTCCGATTCCAAGAGCGCCCTGAAGGAGTTCACCGAAACCGCCGGGGGCAGGAGCCTGCAATCCAGGTAGACGTATCTCTTCCCGCTCTCGTTGATGTACGTGAGGATGAGCGAGGTCTTCCCGTACCTCCTCAGCCCCGTCACTATGGCCAATTTACCTTTGTCAAGGGCCCTGTCCAGCGAGTTCCACTCGCGCTCCATGTCGAAGAAGTCCTCCCTGCGCTTCTTCGGCTCCGGGCTGAAATACCCCATAACTATCCCCCCATAGTTGCTATCCCCCCATAGTTAATAACGCTTGCCGTCTCCCCGATCCCCTCCCACCGTGACGATGACCCCGAATGCGTCCGCCGTGGATGCCGGGTTGAATTGAAAAGAATTGAATTGAAAAAGGGGAAGGCGTGGATCAGGCGCCCAGGGGCTCGGGGGCCGGGGGATTCGCCTCCTGGACGAGTTCCTCCAGCGATGCTTCCTCGAGGGTCCTCCCGGCGGGCTCCCTGAGCAGGAGCGTGACGGCCGCGCCGACGATGCTGAGGATCGCCAGGACATCGAGGGTCGTCGCCAGGCCGTACGTCGGCCTGAGGTAAGGTATGAGGAGGAGCGTACCGATACCCGCGCCCAGCTTTCCCATGGCCGCCGATATCCCGTGGCCGGTCGTCCTGTACCTCACCGGGTACACCTCCGACGGTATCACGAAGGTCGTCGTGTTGGGCCCCGCGTCTATCGCGAAGAAGGACAGCGAGTATATCGCCAGGCCGAGGAACGCGGGTATGGCCTTCGTTATAGCGCCGCCCGTCACGGCCAGCAGGTGCCCCATGTAGATGTAGATTATGGCCATCGCCAGGAATCCCCCTATCTGCAGCGATCTCCTGCCGACCCTGTCTATCAGCGCGACCGCGGTGAAGTACCCGGGCACCCCGACGAGGAACGGTATCCCCGCTTCGAATATCGCCATCACCGTGGAGCTCGAGGACCCGACGATCCCGCTCACTATGCTCGAGGAGTAGATCCCCGTGCCGTAGAACGCTATGTCCATCAGGAACCACGGGACGGTGGTGGCGATCAGCGTCGCCCAGTACCTCCTGATGAAGGTCAGGGGGCCGGCGCGCCTCGCGACCACCCCGTCGCCGTTGAGCTTCGCGCCTAGGACGCCCGCCGCCCTGCGGGCCTCGTCGTAGTTCCCCCTGACGAGGGCGGAGTACCTGGGGGTCTCCGGCAGCTTCCTCCTGAGGTAGATGACCGATAGCGCCGGGATGGCGCCGACGCCGGCCGCGACCCTCCACGCCAGATCCGGCGGGAGGTACGCGACCGCCGCCACCGCGACCGCGACGGCCGCTATGGTGCCGAACCCCTGGTTCGCGAACACCAGGGAGACGAGCTTCCCCCTCTGTTTGCGCCCCGAATACTCGCTGGCTATCGTCGCGGAGAGCGGGTAGTCGCCCCCGATCCCTATCCCGAGTATTGACCTGAAGACCAGCAGCCACAGTATGTTCGGCGAGAACGCGCTGAGCAGCGCGCCCGTCGACAGTATCGCGGCCTCTATCCCGTAGATGAACTTCCTCCCCATGACGTCCGCTATCCTGCCGAAGATCAGCTGTCCCACTATGGCGGCGAAGATCGCCGAGGAGGCCAGGAGAGCCTCCAGGCCGGGGTCGTAGAACCCGGGGAGCCTGTATATGTTGAATATCGTTATTATCGCGCCGATCACGAACAGGTCGTACGCGTCCGTGAAGAAGCCCATGCCCGCGGTGAGCCAGACCTTCAGGTGGCCGCGGGTGAAGGGCAGCTCCTCCACGTTCCCGAAGACCGAGTTCGATCCCACGCGTCCCGATCCGCGTCCGGATGTCGATGATTCCCTGCTCATCGCCAATATAGGAATTCGGCATATCTTTATTGTTTTTCTCAATAATATATTGAGAGCCCCATCTGATATATTGATGGCTCAAGAAACTATATTGAACCGTGGCCGGGTGTCTGAGAGCCCCGGGCGGGATTTGAACCCGCGGTCTCCCGCTTACGAGGCGGGCGCATTGACCGATCTATGCTACCGGGGCCCGCGAGCGCGCTCCCCACGGAGCCGGGGGTCGGGGGATTCCCGCTTCCCCCACGGGGCTCGATCCCCCCATAGACCGCGGCGGATGTCCCGTCGGACGGAACGGTCCAGTGGCGCCGCGCGCGGAGGTCCCCGTGTCCACGGGCGTGAATTCGGGTTGCGCCAACCCTACTCACCCGGCGATCGACCCGTACAGCTTATCAACCTTTCGCCCGGGGAAATTCGGGCGCGGGGACCGGATCGGGATGGGGATGGGGGATCGACGGCACCGGCGCAGCGACGTCGCGAAGCCAGCGGAAAGCCCGGGGACGGGAACCGATCGCACGACATTCCTTTTTAAAACGCCCGGCCCGGGGCACAGTGTGGGCGCCAGGATAGGCGAGAAGGACGCGATAGGCATACTGAGGGGCGCCGCGCTCCCCCCGTCGATCGGCCTCTACGACGACGCGTACCCCATCGAGTGCTGCGGCGGGATCCTGCTGATAAAGCCGGACGCGGTGGCCGAGTCGACGGACCTCCTCCCCGGGATGGGCCTCGAGATGCTCGCCAGGAAGGCGGCGCTGGCGGCCGCGTCCGACATAGCGGTCAAGGGCGGCAGGCCCAGGTGGTTCACGTCCGCAGTCATGCTGCCCCCGGCGATGGCCACGGAGGAGAACTTCTCCGCGATAAGGGACGGGTTCGCGAGGGCGTCCGCGGAGTACGGCCTGGAGCTCGTGGCGGGGGACACCGGGTCCGCCGCGGAGCTCGTGATAGACGTGACCGCCGTGGGGACCGCCAGGAGGTTCGTGGGGAGGATCGGGGGAGGCGAGGGGGACCGCGTGTTCGCCGCCGGATGGGGGTTCGGCTACACGTGGCTGGGATACAGGGTGCTCCTCTCGGGGGAGAGGCCGGCCGTCGAAGAGAGCCTGATCGGGGAGGCGATCAAACACCTGTACGAGCCCAGGATACCGATGCGCTTCGAGGAGCGCGCGGCGGAGCTCGTCAGCGCGGCGATGGACTCCAGCGACGGGCTGGCGGCGACCCTCTACGAGCTGGCGGACCTGAACGGCCTGGACCTGTTCATGGAGGGGCTGCCGATAGACCGGGGGCTCGAGGACGCGCTCGAGGCGGCGTCGCTCGATCCGGCGGAGGCGGCGCTCCACGGGGGGGAGGAGTACGCCGCCGTCGGGCTCGTGGACGGGGAGAAGCTGGAGGACCTCAGGGGGATAGCGGAGGAGGAGGGGGTGCCGCTGTGGGTGATCGGCGTCGCAAGGAAGGCGGCCGGATCGCCGCGCGTCGTGCTCGAGGGGAGGGGCGAGGTCAGGAGGATGGGATGGACCCATTTCTAGCCCCGACCGGGGAGATGGGCAGGATCGCGGGAGGAGCCGTGGTGGGCCGGCCAGGATTTGAACCTGGGACCTCCGCCGTGTGAGGGCGGCGTCCTGACCAGACTAGACGACCGGCCCTTCTTCAGCCCTCGCGTGGCCCGTCTTTTAGGCTTTCGCCGCGAGGCGCCCGGGGATCCGTCCGTTCATCGGTCCGCCGGTTTACAATGCATGAGCAAGAAAGCTCCGACCTTTAGGGAGGAGAGATGTCAGCGGTCATGCGGAAGGCCCGGCGGACGTCGCAGAATTCGGGACGGGAATGGCGATGGATGCCCCGGGCGGGCCGCGGATAGCTCCATATTATTTGGAATAACAAGCGGAACTCGTGCGAAAGCCGCGGGGAAGCGCGGGGCCACGGCGGCGTCCCGGGGGCGGCGGGGCAACCCACGTGGACACGGCGGACTAGGATGGTGATCCGTCGAGGATTAACGCCGGCGGAAGGACCCTGGCCACGGCGGTGATGGGGATGGGCATGAGCGCGAAGCTGGGGAGGTCTGCCAGGTACGCGATCCTTGCGGTCGCTATAGCGGCGCTGGCGGCCGCGACCATCGTGCTGGCAACGGCGCCCGTTCTATAGGATGCGCGGGAAACGGATGGGGCGGCGGGAGGAGGACGCCTCGCGCCGTCTGAGGCGATAGCGGACCTGGGATGATTATCATATCTGAACAACACATCCTCGGGCCGAAAACCCTGATAAGGCACAAGTCCACGGGAGCCCGTGCGCTCAGTTGTCATGCGGCACTATTGGGGATATCCGAGCGGTGGGGCCCTCCTGAGCGCAGCAGCCGCGCACGCCCTGGACTCCGCCGGGATGGAGCCGGCGATATCCGGGACCTTCAAGTTCGACCCGTCCAAGTACAGGGAGTGGTACGGGATGGACATCAGTGGATACAGGGTGTACACGTTCGGAATATCGCTCCCTGCGTTCGGCTTACTGGCGGTTCCCTTCGCATATGTCCCGGCGAGGAGGGCAATCGAGGATACGGGGGCCAAGCTCCTCTTCACCGACATAGGCGTCTACATGCCCCTGAAGAGGTCGTTCAGGGATCTGAGGGTCATCGAGTACGTGCACTTCCCGCACGAGGCGTTCCTAGACCCGAGGTATAGGGATCTGGGCTTCTATTATAAGGATCAGCCGGGCGTCATGGGCAGATACGAAAGGTTTCCGATGAACGTCTACTGGCGCGCGTACGTGAAGCTGTTCTACAGGTACTCGAGGAGGAATCCGTTCGAGTCCGCCGATGCCGTGCTCACCAACTCCAGGTGGACGGCCGAGGTAGCGCGCAGGGTCTACGGGGAGAGGCCCGAGCCCCTCCCCGCCCCCCTGCCTCCGTCGGTGAGAATAGCCGAATCCCCCCCGCCGTTCGAGGAGAGGGAGCCGGCGGTCGTCATGCTGGGCAGGTTCTCGGTTGATAAGAGGTACCACTGGGTCGTTGGGGATGTGTGGCCCAGGCTCAGGGGGCTGGGGGCGAAGCTGGTGATATTCGGGGGCGTCGGGCCCAGGAGGGAGTACCTGGGCCGCGTGAGGGCCGAGGCCGTGCGCGCCGGCCTGAGGGTCATCGCGTTCCCGGACGGCGCGCGGATCCCCGCGCGGGACGTCCTGGGAGCGGACGCGGACGTCGTCCTCCTCCCCAACGCGCCCAGGGAGCTGATAGATGGGGTGATGGGCCGCTCGAGGGCATTCCTGCACGCGACGGTGAACGAGCACTTCGGGATGGCTGTGGCGGAGGCGATGGCCAAGGGGCTCCCGATCGTGGTGCACAGGTCGGGCGGCGCGTGGACCGACTTGGCGGAGGAGGGAAGGAAGGGCCTCGGCTACGAGACGGCCGAGGAGGCGGCCGAGGCACTCTCGAAGCTCCTCACGGATCCGAGGCTCTCCAACGAGCTGGCGTCGAGAGGGATCGAGAGGGCGAAGGAGATGACGCTCGAGAGGTTCGACGCCATCCTGGGCGAATTGGCTTCCAGGGTACGTGATTCAACTTGACGGAGCGCGAGGACCACCCGCGGGGAGGCGGGGCGGATCCGGTGAAATGCGCCGCTCATGATGGGCGGGCAGCACAAATACGGGGGCTGGGCAGGTGACGCCATGAGAAGGGTAGTGGTCGTCAACGACTGCGCACATGTGATTGAGGACATGCTGCCCTTCCTGAGGAGGAGGTTCGACGTGGAGTTGATCGAGAGGACGAGGGGGCTGTACTCGAAGACGCTCGGGATCCTGTTCGACGTGGCGAGGTCCAGAGGAGATATCTATCATGCGAACTATGCGCTCCAAGACGCGTACCTCGTGAGCGTCCTGAGGCATCTGGACATTCTCCACGTGCACGGGTCGGACGTCAGATGGACGATGAAGGATCCCAGATGGGGCTGGATCGTGAGACACGACCTGAGGGCCGCGCGCAGGGTCATCTACGCGACCCCGGACCTCGAGGATGCCGTCAGGAGGTACCGCCCGGACGCGACATACCTTCCGAATCCCGTGAGGCTCGACAGGTTTGCGCGGAAGCGCGAGTACGGGTCCCCGCCCAGGGCGGTCTACTTCAGGCTCCGTTACGAGGAGCTGCCCCCGGAGCTCCCGGCCACCTTCCGCAGGAACGGGATTGAGCTCGACGTGCTGGAGAGAAACGTCCCCTACTCCATGATGCCGGAAGTCATCAGGAAGTACGATATATTTGTGGACAGGTTCACGATAAGGAGCTGCAGCAAGACGTGCCTCGAGGCCATGGCGAGCGGACTGGCGACGATCGATTATAGACACGGGGGGAGACCTGCGGAGAGGGTGGAGGAGCTGGCCGACCCATCACGTGTGAGGGAGGAGGGCGAGAGGAACCGCGAGCTCGTGGAGAGGGAGCACGATGCGGAGAAGGTGGCCGAGAAGCTCGGCGATCTGTGGGAGGAGCTGCTGTGAGCGCGAGGCCTCGCCGCAGAGGGGTCAACCTCCATGGTCCCTTCACCTATATGTGCCAGTGGACGGCGACTTTTTGGGAAGTTCCGAGTGAGGATTATCGTGAGGCGGGGCGGCCGGATATCGGGCTGGGCGTTTGCGATCGGACGAGCTTTCTGAGGGCACCCTCGAGGGAATGCACCGCACGATCATGCAGGATCGCGACATAGCGCGCATTCTCCCTGCCATACTCGGCAAGCTCTACCGGGCTGAAGTGGGAGATCTTCGTCGCCAGGTCGTAGGCATCTATGAACGCGTGCTCCCTGGGCAGGGGCTCTCCAGTCACCGAGAGGTGATGATTGAAGGGGACGTTGCCGGCGATGGCGAAGTCCATTCTCTTCACGTTTACTCCCGACTGAGGAAGCCCCTGGCTGGTGTAGTTTATGCCTACGTGACCTTCCGCCAGCTTCTGGAGGAACTGATCCCTCGGGAGGTTCGGGACGTAGGCAGCGCCGGGGGCGGGGCCTCCCACGCTGACTAGCTCGAACCTGACGCCATTTCTCCTCAGAAGTTCGGAGATCTTAGATACGAACGCGGGGGGCGGGCTGCGGATTCCTCCAGGATTCATTATGAGGTTTATGATGAGCATGTCATCCGGCTTCCTGTCGAGATTGAGCGGCGAGCTGGGCAGGAACACGCTAGGAAAGGCTACGACGTCGATTCCAGGGGCCTCCTCCTCGTACAGGTATTTGTCCCTGAGGGTCGCCGCGACTATGAGCCTCACCGCGCCGCCGCGGAGTAGTTCCCTCACGCTCCTCTCGAAGTAGCCGTGGGACACGCGGGGGAGGTAGCCGTAGGGTGCCTCCCTATAGAAGTCGTGCGCCAAGTAGACCACGGGCAGGTCCTCGGGGAGGCGGCCGAGGCACTTGGAGAGCATCAGGAGTCCCCGGATGTGGTCGGCCACCAGGAGGGAACTCCCCATGAGGAGGTCGGCCACCCGGTCAGAGCAGCTGACCGCCGTGAACCTTAGCTCCCTCATCAGCGCAGTGGGCGCCGTGGCGCCGAGGGCCGAGAGGAGGCGGCCGGCGCCGGCGAGGATCCTAGATGCCCCGGAGTCGAAGCTCTCGACGGTGATCCCGACGACCTCCTCCACCCCCGCCAGCTCCGCTATCTTCGCTATGCGGTACTCCCTAGACACATTGCCCCCGGAGTACTCCCTGATCGTCGCGCTATTTCTCCAGGTGACGTAGGTGAGCCTCAACGCGGCCTCGGATCGGGCGGCGCCTTATATTTAGAGCGCCCCGGCGCATCCGCCTGCTTCCCGGATGTCATATCCGGCGCCGCGGCGGTCTCCGTCGACGGCGTCCTCGGGTTCATCGAGTACAGGTCCTCGAGGAGGCTGAGCATGAACTTCTACGAGAAGATCTCCAGGTGGTACCGCGGGCACCTGATGAGGATGACGTAGCGTGGGGGACGCTAGCGACCGACGGCGGACCCCAGCTCCGCCAGGAGCCTCCTGACGGCCCCGGCCACGTCCGTCTGGCCGAAGATCCCTGATCCAACTACGAGGACGTCCGCGCCCGCATCGAGCACGTCCCTCGCGTTCTCCGCCCTTATCCCGCCGTCCGCCGCTATCTCGAGGTCCAGCCCCATCCTCCTCCGCGCGCCGTCGAGGGCCCTGATCCTCCCGAGCATCCCGGGGATCATCCTCTGGCCCCCAGCCCCTGGCTCCACGAGCATCACGAGGACTGCGTCGACGCTCCCCAGCAGCCGCTCCACCACCGCGAGGTCGGACCCCGGGCTTATCGCAACTCCGACCCTCGCGCCCAGGGCCCTTATCGCCCCGATCGCGGCCCCCGGATCCTCGGCCGCCTCGACGTGGAAGTAGATAGTCCCCAGGTTCTCCACTCCCCCGAAGTGCGCGGCCTGCAGCTCGGGGCGCTCCACCATCAGGTGTACGTCCGATGGCACGCCGGCCCTCCGCGCGATGGACCTCACTATCCTGTCCCCGAAGCTTATCCTGGGGACGAAGGTCCCGTCCGTGACGTCGAAGTGGAGCCTGTGGAGGCCCGCGCTCACTGCTTCGGAGACGGCGCCGCCTACGTCCCAGAAGTCCGCCTCCAGCACGGATCCGGAGAGCGCCCTCATTTCGCGCCGAAGAGCTCCCCGTAGTTGGCCCTCCTCGCGTCCTCGGCGAATATCCTGACGCCCTCCTCGGTCTTCGGGTGCCTCAGCATCCCCAGGATGACCCCCAGCGGCGCAGTGACCACGTGCGCCCCCGCCTCCAGGGACTCCTCCGCCTGCCTCGGGTTCCTTATGCTCGCGGCTATTATCTCGGCGCGCAGCCCCTGCACGTCGAACGTCCTCCTGATGGCGGCGACGAGCTCGCTCCCGCCTAGGATTCCGGAGTTGACGTCCGCGGCGGCGCGGTCCCCCGACGCGGCCCTGGACTCCAGCCAGATCCTGAGGGACCTTACGTTCAGGTAGTCGCCCTTCGAGAACGGGATCCCGAGG